>Ga0210393_10000147_pt1 | contig 72207 bp, 65 predicted proteins | sample IncBWC27OmetaG_FD_160068 | JGI IMG/M metagenome (GOLD analysis project Ga0210393, IMG submission 160068) | Forest soil microbial communities from Barre Woods Harvard Forest LTER site, Petersham, Massachusetts, United States - Inc-BW-C-27-O ... | reverse complement strand
GCGACGCGCTGGTAGCAGCGCGAAATCCGCTCGGGCACTCACAAGACCAAGGACAAGAGCGAAGTGAGCGGCGCCGGCCGCAAGTTGTGGCGGCAAAAAGGCACGGGCCGCGCGCGCGTCGGCTCGATTCGCTCGCCTCTGTGGCGCCATGGCGGAACGGTTCATGGACCGAAGCCGCGGGATTACAGCTATGCGTTGCCGAAGAAAATGCTGCTTGGCGCGCTGCGCTCGGCTTTGTCGGCAAAGCTTGCGGAGCAGAAGCTGACGGTCGTTGACGCTCTGCAACTCGAAACGCACAAGAGCAAGGGCTTGCGTGAGACGCTCGACAAGCTGAACGGCCACAAGTCGGCATTGCTTGTATCGCATGGCGAAAACCGCAACCTGGAACTCGCCAGCCGCAATCTCGAAGGCGTAAAGCTGGCCGCTCCCAATGTTCTCCATGTGTACGACGTGCTGAAACACGACTTACTGGTTCTTTCGAAAGATGCCGTGACGCGATTGAGCCACACTCTGGATCCGGAGAAGCGTCCGGTGGTTGTGCCCGATGTGGAAACGATTGCACCTGCAGCGGCTCCGGCGAAAAAAGCAGCGCCGAAAGCAGCTGGGAAAAAAGCCAAGCCGGCCGCCAAGAAAGCGGCAAAACCGGCCAAGAAAAAGGGGAAGGAATAAATCATGTCTGCCCCGCATTATCAAATCATTCGCCGGCCCATCATCACGGAAAAAGGCTTGGGCGTAAAAGAAACGCAGCACACAGTGGTGTTTGAAGTTTCGGCAAACGCCACCAAAACACAGATCAAGGAAGCGGTTCAGCAGATTTTCAAGGTGAAAGTGGACGCGGTGCGCACGGCAAATTATGTCGGCAAAATGCGCCGCCGCGGACAGAACGAAGGCTACCGGCGCGATTGGAAAAAAGCGTACGTGAAGCTCGCGAAAGACGAAAAGATGATCGAGTACGCGGAGAATCTGTAACACGAAGTGCATGTTGGGGCCAAAGCGAGCGAAACGAGATTAAGTAAGAGGTAAGAGGCAGCGATGGGACTGAAGAGCTTTAATCCATATACGGCTTCGCGGCGGTTTATCACCGTCGTGGACAAGAGCCACATCACCAAGCAAGAGCCGGAAAAGGCTTTGCTCGAACCGAAGAAGCGTTCGGGCGGGCGGAACAACCACGGCGAAATCGTGGTCTGGCATCGCGGCGGCGGGCACAAAAAGCAGTACCGCCAAGTTGATTTTCGCCGCGACAAAATAGGCATTCCGGCGAAGGTGGCGGCCATCGAGTACGACCCGAACCGCAGCGCGAATCTTGCGCTCTTGCACTACGCCGATGGCGACAAGCGCTACATCTTGCACCCCGTGGGGCTCGAAGTCGGCGCAACGGTTTCGACCGGCGAAGGTGCGGACATTCTTCCGGGCAATGCGCTGCAGATCAAGCACATTCCTCCCGGCACGATGGTGCACAACCTCGAGCTGAATCCCGGGCGCGGCGGACAAGTGGTTCGCTCGGCGGGCGGCTCAGCACAACTTTTGAGCAAAGAAGGCGAAATCGCCCTTGTGAAGCTGCCTTCCGGCGAAGTTCGCAAGTTTTCGCTGGATTGCATGGCTACGGTTGGGCAAGTTGGCAACCTCGATCACGAAAACGAAACTTTCGGCAAAGCGGGCCGCACGCGCTGGCGCGGTATCAAGCCAACTGTGCGCGGCGTGGCGATGAACCCTGTGGATCACCCGCACGGCGGCGGTGAAGGCAAGGTGAAGGGCAACCACCCGCAAACGCCATGGGCTTTCCCGACGTTGGGCAAGAAGACGCGTAACAACAAGCGTACCGACCGCAACATCGTCGAGAGAAGGAAGTAGCGGACGGATTCGAACAAGCGTGACGCAGCAAACGCTGGAAGCTGGGCGGTGATGACAGAGCGGCCCGGTGAGAGCAAACGCGATGAGAGCAACACGAACGGCACGAACAGCAGGACGGCGAGGAACGTTGCGGCGCGCGGCGGCGAAGCGCGCGGCGCGGCCGGCAAAGAGAGTCGTAAAGCGCGCAGCGGCAAAGAACACGAAGCCGGTGCGGCCAGCAGGGAAAGTTGTGGTACCGCCGCCGGAGCCGGTGCTGTACAAGCTGTGCAAGCCGGGCTGGGCGGTGATTGTAGAGCGGATTCCGAACGCGCAAGGCACGCGGTTTGTGTGCCCGTTTTGCCCGAAGTCGCACCGCGTTCCGGGGCCTGTGCGGGGATTCAAGAAGATGCGGCGTGCGCCGTGGGGCCGCTTGCGCCGAGTGGAGGAATAGAGGATCGATGGCACGCTCACTGAAAAAGGGGCCGTTTGTGGATGGCCATCTGCGTGAAAAGGTCGAAGGGCTGAACACGCGGAACGAAAAGAAAGTGGTAAAGACCTGGTCGCGGCGCTCGACGATTGTGCCGGAGATGATCGGACATACCATCGCCGTGCACAACGGGAAGAAATTCATTCCCGTCTATGTGACCGAGCAGATGATCGGGCACAAGCTGGGCGAATTTTCGCCGACGCGCACCTTCAAAGGTCACGCCGTCAAAGCGGCGCTCGAGCGGGCTGCGGGCGCGGCTCCGGCAGGCGGCGCAGCACCGGCTGGAGCACCAGCGGGAGGCGGCGCGGCTCCGGCGCCGAAGGCATAATTTATGGCTGACGTACATACACAAACCGCTGCCACAATTGAAGCGCACGCGCTGGCAAGGCACGTGCGGATGTCGCCGCAAAAGGCGCGTCTAGTGATGGATTTGATTCGCGGGGCGAGAGCGCAAGACGCTTTGCAGACACTGCGCTACACGCCGAAGCGCGCTGGGAAGCACATTGAGAAAGTGTTGCGCAGCGCGATTGCCAACGCCGAGCGTAAGGCCGAGGATTCCGGCTCGCCGCTCGATGTGGATCAACTGTATGTTTCCACGTGCTACGTGAACGAAGGCGCTCGCTGGAAGAGGATTCGTCCGGCGCCGATGGGCCGGGCGTTCCGTTACCAGAAGCGCACCGCGCATTTGTGGGTTGGCGTTGCCGAGCACCACGTCGCCGCCGCCGAACGCGTGGCCTCCAACTTGGCCGAAGCGGAATCGCAGAAAGGCGCGCGCGGAACAATTCGTCGCGTTCGCAAAGCCTTGACCGGAAAGCGCACGCCGTCGAAAAAGGGGAAGAAGTAATGGGACAGAAGACACACCCTTACGGGTTTCGCCTGGGCTACAACAAGCCGTGGAAATCGCGCTGGTATGCGGATCGCGATTACGCCGATCTTCTTCACGAAGATGTGAAGTTGCGCCGCGAGCTGAAAGACAAGCTCAAGAGTGCGGGCATCAGCTCAATCGATATCGAACGCGCGGCTAACAAACTTGTCGTGCGCATTTATACGGCGCGTCCGGGCATCATCATCGGCCGCAAAGGCGCGGAAATCGACAAGCTGAAGCAGGAAGTGCAAAAGCGCACCAAGCGCGAAGTGCACATCGACATTCAGGAAGTGCATCGGCCTGAGCTCGACGCGCAACTCGTTGCGGAATCGATTGCTTTGCAGCTTGAAAAGCGCGTGGCGTTTCGCCGCGCAATGCGCAAAGCCGTGGACTCTGCTCTCCGATTTGGCTGCAAGGGCATCAAGGTCCGCGTGGCAGGCCGTTTGAACGGCGCGGAAATCGCGCGCAAAGAGTGGTACTTGCAGGGCCGTCTGCCGCTGCAAACGCTGCGCGCCGACATCGATTACGGCACTGCCGAAGCGCAAACCACCTATGGCGTGATTGGTGTGAAGTGCTGGGTTTATCAAGGCGAGAACGTGCCGAAGCGCGCTTCGAAGATCCAGAAAGAACGCGACGCTGTCGCGGCGGCGTAAAAACACAAACTGGCCGCCTAGCGGCCTGCGAGATTAGGGAAGCGAGAACACAGCGATGTTGATGCCGAAGAAAGTGAAGTACAGAAAACAGATGCGCGGCCGGCGCACAGGGAAGGCCTGGCGCGGCGGCGATCTGGCTTTTGGCGACTACGGATTGAAAGCCATGGAAGCGGCGTGGATTACCGACCGGCAAATCGAAGCTTCGCGTGTCGCCATCACGCGATTCATCAAGCGCGGCGGCAAACTCTGGATTCGCATTTTTCCGGATAAGCCTTTCACCAAGAAGCCCGCGGAAACCCGCATGGGCAAAGGTAAAGGCGCTCCGGAAAAGTGGGTCGCGGTGGTGAAGCCGGGACGCATCATGTTCGAAATGTCGGGCGTCGATGAAGCCACCGCCAAAGAAGCCATGGGCTTGGCGGCGCACAAGCTGCCGATTCCCACGAAGTTTATTACTCGCGCGGGGAGCTTGTAATTATGCCAAAGCGCATTGAAAAAATTCGCGAAGCGGGCGTCAACGAACTCGAAGCGCAGCAAAAAGAGCTTACCGAACAGATTTTCCGGTTGAAGTTTCAGCTTTCGACCGGCCAAGCGGAAGCGCTGAAGCGTCTCCGTGAATCGAAAAAAGATCTGGCGCGCGTGAAAACACTTCTCCGCGCCCAGGAAATCGCGGCGGAAGCGAAGTCGCAAGCAGCAGGGAAGGCGTAATGACAACCGAAACACCAGCGGCAGCAGCACCGAAGACCGAGACGCGCGGCGAGCGCACTATCCTCACCGGCAAAGTCACCAGCGCAAAGATGGAAAAGACCATCGTCGTGGAAGTCACGCGCCTGGTGCAGCACCCTAAGTATCACCGCGTGGTGCGCATCTCCAAGAAATTTTACGCCCACGATGAACAGCGTGCGGCGAAACAGGGCGACACGGTGAGGATTGTGGCTTCGCGGCCGCTCTCCCGCCTGAAGCGCTGGCGGCTGAAGGAAGTGCTGACGCGGAACGCGTCAGCCCAGTAAGCGGACAGGGGAGCAGACCGATGATTCAGATGCGAACCTGGCTGACGGTAGCCGACAATTCCGGCGCGCGGAAGCTGATGTGCATTATGCCTGTGGGCGGCGACGCCGGACTCCAAGCCGGACTCGGCGACGTCATCACCGCGTCGGTAAAGGAAGCGACACCGGAAAGCCAAGTCAAGCAGGGCACGGTCGTAAAGGCCGTAATTGTTCGAATGAGGAAAGAGCGGCGGCGCAAGGATGGCACGTACATCCGGTTCGACGACAATGCCGCGGTTTTGATTAACGATGCGGGCGAACCCGTGGGAACGCGCGTGTTTGGCCCGGTAGCAAGAGAGCTGCGCGATAAGAAATTCACCAAGATCGTTTCGCTGGCTCCGGAGGTTTGGTAAGCAATGACACTGCGACATGAAAGAATTGAGCGGCATACCATCAGTATCCGCAAAGGCGACCAGGTGAAAATTATCGCCGGACGCGATGCGGGGAAGACCGGTCGGGTGCTCTCGATCAACGCGAAGAAGAATACTTTGGTGGTCGAGCATGCTTCGATCATCAAGCGCCACACGCGGCCGAACCCTGGGAAGAATATCAAGGGCGGCATCGTGGAGAAGGAAGGCCCAGTCAACGTCTCGAATGTGATGATTGTTTGCCCCAGCTGCGGCAAGCATACGCGCATGGGGCACAACATTCTTCCGGATGGAACGAAAGTGCGTGCCTGCCGCCGTTGCAGCACGACGCTTGATAAGTAAGTTTTTTAGTCAAGGACAAGGCAGAAGAGAGAAATGAAGACGCGACTACACGAAAAATACAGCAGCGAAACGGTGCCCGCGCTGATGAAGCGCTTTGGCTGGGAAAACAAGATGGCCGTTCCGAAACTGCAGAAGATCACGGTGAATATCGGCCTTGGCGAAGCCAGCCAGAACGCCAAGCTGCTGGATACCGCCGCGGTCGAACTCGGCCAGATCACCGGACAAAAGGCGATCATCACGCGCGCCAAGAAGTCCATCGCCAACTTCAAAATCCGCAAGGGCATGCCCATCGGCTGCGCTGTCACTCTGCGCGGAGAAAAAATGTACGAATTTCTCGACCGGCTCTGCAACGTGGTTCTGCCGCGCGTTCGCGATTTTCGCGGGCTGCCTTCGCATGCCTTCGATGGCCGCGGCAACTATACAGTGGGCCTGAAAGATCAGCTCGTGTTTCCTGAAATCGACTACACGCGCGTGGACAAAATCAAAGGCATGAACGTGACGCTGACAACGACCGCAAAAAACGACGAGGAAGGCCGGGAGCTTTTGAAAGGTCTTGGAGTTCCCCTGCGCGTTCCTGGAGGAGCGCAATAAATGGCACGCTTGGCAAAAATCGCAAAGACGCATAAGAAACCTAAATTCAAAGTACGTGTTCGCAACCGTTGCCGCGTTTGTGGTCGCGCCCGCGGATATATCCGCAAGTTCCAGATGTGCCGCATCTGTTTCCGCGGTATGGCGCTCAAGGGAGAAATTCCCGGCGTCGTGAAAGCAAGCTGGTAGTCGCCGCGCAAGCGGCGCATTACAGGAGAAACGATGCAAACGGATCCCATAGCCGATTTTTTGACGCGCATTCGCAACGCCGCTGCCGCCAAGCACCAGCGCGTGGACGTACCGGCGTCGAAGCTCAAAGCGGAGATCGCTCGCATTCTGAAGGAAGAGGGCTACATCTCGACCTTTAAAATGGTGGACGAAAACAAGACGCGCAAAATGCTCCGAGTTTTCCTGAAATACACTCCCGACCGCCGCAGCGTCATTTCCGGCGTCAAGCGCATTTCGCGCCCCGGCTCGCGCCGCTACCTGGGCGCCACGGACATCCGCCCAGTCGTCGGTGGCCTGGGCATCAACATCTTAACGACGCCAAAAGGATTGATGAGCGGACGCAGCGCCCGCAAAGCCAAAGTCGGCGGCGAAATTCTCTGCGAGGTTTGGTAGCTAATCTGAATTTGTAGGCGCGCAGCAAGCTGCGCGCCAGTCGAGCAAGTTGTAAACGATTCGAGTTTTCGGAGCTAAGGACGAACAGATGTCACGTATCGGACGCAAACCAATTCCCGTTCCCGCAGGCGTGAAAATCGCTTTGCAGAGCGGACAAGTCGATGTGCAAGGCCCTAAGGGCAAGCTCACGGTGCCGCTGCCGCACGGGATCACGTTTGAACAAAAGGACGGCGTACTTACGGCTCTTCGCGACACGGAAGATCACCGTGCGCTTCACGGTCTCGCCCGCGCTCTCGTCGCCAACGCCGTTCATGGCGTCACGCAAGGCTTCAAAAAGGATTTGGACATCGTGGGCGTCGGTTACCGCGCCGAGCTCAAGGGCAAAATCGTGGCCTTCGCTCTCGGCAAGTCGCATCCCATCGAGTTTCCCGTTCCCGAAGGAATCCAGATCACGGTGGACAAGCAGACTCATATCGTCGTCAGCGGCGCGGACAAAGGCAAAGTGGGACAAGTCGCCGCCGATATGCGCGCCCTTCGCCCGCCCGACCCATACAAGCAAAAGGGTGTGCGCATCACCGGCGAACGGTTGAAGAAAAAGGCTGGCAAGGCTGGAGCAAAGGCTGGCGGCACCGCATAGTTTTTTGGCCGCTTGAGCGGCCAGAGGTATCGAGGAGAAGAAACAGTGGCATCGGCAAGAGTTCGCAAGCTATCGAAAAATCTTCACCGCCTGCGCGTTCACGAACGCGTTCGCCAACGCGTCGAAGGCACCACCGAGCGCCCGCGTTTGTGCGTCTACCGTTCGCTGGGACACATCTACGCGCAAGTCATCGACGATCGCACCGGGAAAACGCTGGTCTCGGCCAGTTCGGTGGACGGCGAAACGAAAAAGAATCTCAAGGGTGGCGGCAATATCGCGGCAGCCAAAGTGATCGGCAAGACCATCGCCGATCGGGCCAAGGCTGCTGGAGTGGGAAAAGTAGTGTTCGACCGCGGCGGGTACAAGTATCACGGCCGCGTCAAGGCGCTCGCCGACGCGGCGCGGGAAGCGGGGTTACAGTTCTAAGCCTATGTCGAAGCAAATTTTGCGAGACAGTTTAGCGGTACGCAGGCTGCTGGAGGTGAATCCGTCCGATTTGAAAGACGACGTCATCGCCATCAACCGCGTCACCAAAGTCGTAAAGGGCGGCAAGAATCTGAGTTTTTCGGCGCTCGTTGTTGTCGGCGATAGCCACGGCCATGCCGGTTTCGGCATGGGCAAAGCGCGCGAAGTTCCCATGGCTATCAAGAAAGCCATCGAGCAGGCGAAAAAGAACTTGATCAAGCTGAACTTGAAGGGCACCACGATTCCGCATCAAGTGCTGGGGCGCTACGGTTCGGCGCAAGTCCTGCTGAAGCCCGCTCCGGATGGCACGGGCGTGATCGCCGGCGGCCCGGTGCGCAAGGTGATGCAAGTGGCGGGGATCAGCAACGTGCTGACGAAGTCTCTCGGCACTTCGAACCCGCACAACGTGGTAAAGGCCACGTTTGCCGCTCTGCTCGGCTTGAAAGACGCAGCGCAAGTCGCCGAGACGCGTTCCAAGACCATCGACGAAATCAGCGGCCGGTATCAAAAAGCGGCCGCGGGTGAGAACAGCTAATGGCCGCAAAGAAAAAATCGAGTGAAGAACGAATTGGCAAAGGCAAAGGCGGCAAAGTCAAGGTGAAGTGGGTGGTCAGCTTCATCAGCTGCACCGATGACATGCGCCAAACCATTCGCGGCCTCGGGCTGCGGAGAATGCATCAGGTCGTCGAGCGCGAGGACACGCCCGCGGTGCGCGGCATGATCCACAAAGTGCGTCACCTAGTGGAAGTGGTGGAGTAAAGCGATGGCGAAAAAAGTTTCCCCCGGCCGGAAAGCCGCCAAGAAGACAGCGCACGCGAAACCAGCGTTCAGCCTGTCCAATTTGAAGCCGCCCAAGGGTTCACGGCACCGCAAGGTGCGCGTCGGCCGCGGTATGGGCTCGAAACTGGGCAAAACGTCCGGTTCGGGTGACAAGGGACAGAAATCCCGCCGCGGCTATTCGCGCCGGCGTGGATTCGAAGGCGGCCAGATGCCGCTGCACCGCCGCATGCCAAAGCGCGGATTTCACAATCTGTTCGGTGTGACGTACTCGGTCGTGAATCTGGAAGAACTGAACGTTTTTCCGGAAAATGAAACCGTCACACCGGAGTTGCTTCGCGCGCACGGTTTTGTGCGCCGCGCTACGGACCCCATCAAGGTTTTGGGCGACGGCGAGCTGAAGACCAAGCTGGCGATTCACGCGCATGCCTTCAGCGCTTCGGCCAAGGACAAGATTACCAAAGCTGGCGGCACGTTCGAGGTAGTAGGGTAGATTTTTAAAGCAACGTAGGGTTGTAAGGTAACGGGGAATCGCAGGGTAAACGTATGAAACGATTCGTCGAAGCTCTCCAGAACATGTTCCGCATACCGGATTTGCGGAACCGCGTCTTGTTTACGCTGGCGCTGCTCACCGTGTACCGCATCGGCGCGCACATTCCCACGCCGGGCATCAACGCGGACGTGCTCGCGGAAATGTTCAAGCAGGCCCAGGGTTCGGTTCTGGGCATCTTCGATCTTTTCAGCGGAGGCAGTTTCCGAAAGCTCACGATTTTCGCCCTCGGCATCATGCCCTACATCACCGCCTCCATTATTTTGCAGTTGATGCAGGTAGTGTTTCCGTATCTCGAGCGGCTGCAAAAAGAGGGCGAGCTGGGACGCCGCAAGATCACGCAATACACGCGCTATCTGACCATCGTCTTGAGCATCATCCAGTCGCTGACGATCGCCGAGACGCTGCAAGCCACGAATATGAGCGGTCAGTCGCTTGTCTATCACCCGGGCTATGTCTTCGTCTTGATGACCATCCTGACGCTCACGACCGGATCCGCGTTCATCATGTGGCTCGGCGAGCAGATTAGCGAGCGCGGCATTGGCAACGGGATGTCGCTGATCATTTTTGTTGGCATCGTCGTGGGCTTGCCGCACGCCGTCGATGACCTGTACATCAAGGCGAAGACCGCAGCTTGGGGGCCGTTTACCGGGCTGGCGCTGATCTTCCTGATTGCCTTGATGATCGCCATCGTGGCGTTTATCGTGTTTGTCGAAGGCGGGCAGCGCCGTATCCCGGTGCAGTACGCCAAGCGCGTCATTGGCCGCCGCGTAATGGGTGGGCAATCTTCCTACCTGCCTTTGCGCGTCAATTCCGGCGGCGTGATTCCGCCGATTTTCGCGAGTTCGCTGCTGGCGTTTCCCGCAACGGCGGCGCTCATGCTCGGCACGCGGTGGGCGTTTCTAAACACCATCAAGGAACGTCTGGCCTGGGGCGAGCCGCTGTACACCGTCGTGTACATCACCATGATTTTGTTGTTCTCGTTCTTCTACGTTGGGATTGTTTTCAATCCTACGGAGCTTGCGGACAACATGCGCAAGAACGGCGGGTTCATTCCCGGCATCCGGCCGGGGCGCAACACTTCCGAACATGTCAGCAAGATTCTGAAGCGGCTGACGTTCATCGGCGCGGTGTACCTGGCGATTGTTTGTTTGCTGCCGGAATGGATGATTGCCGGTATTCACCTCGACCATCTTGGGTGGGGCATCGGCTCTTGGTTCGATCGCCACTTCCCCGTTTGGTTTCTCAAGGGTTTGGGCGTGCAGTTTTATTTCGGCGGCACGTCCCTGTTGATCGTGGTGGGCGTGGCCATGGACACCGTGCAGCAGCTCGAAGCGCAGCTGGTTATGCGCAACTACGAAGGGTTTGCTCGAAAGGGCCGGTTGCGCGGCCGGCGGTAAATCATGGCGGCGAGCCCAGTGGTGCCGGAAAATCGGCCCCCGGAAGAGCTCAATCGCGCCGTGATTTTACTCGGGCCTCCGGGCGCGGGGAAAGGCACGCAAGCGAAAAAGCTTGCGGCCAAGTTCTCTGTGCCGCACCTTTCGACGGGCGACATGCTCCGGGAGCACGTATCCCAGGGCACGCCGCTCGGAGTCAAGGCCAAGCCGATCATGGAGCGCGGCGAGCTTGTTCCGGATTCGCTGGTGCTCAAGATCGTGGCGGCTCGCATCGAGCGGCCGGATTGCTCGCACGGTTTTGTGTTTGACGGGTTTCCGCGGACCGTCGCTCAGGCGCAGTACCTGGGCGAGTTGTTGAAACAGCATGGATTTCGGCGGCCGTTCGTGATTCACCTGGTCGTCGATACGGCCCTGATTCTTCGGCGCATCACCGGCCGGCGCATGTGCAAGACGGGCGGTGAGATTTATAATCTATACGAGCGTCCGCCAAAGACAGAAGGGCACTGCGACAACGATGGCGGGGAATTGCTGCAGCGGCCGGACGACCGGGAAGAAATTGTAGCGCCGCGGCTGCAGGCGTATCACAAGCAGACCGAGCCGCTGGTTGCGTACTACCGGAGGCTGGGCTTGCTTCACGAGGTGGACGCCTCGAAGAGCGTGGAAGAAGTCGAACAGCAGGTTTTGAAGACTCTCTACCACGCGCGAAGTAAGCATTAGTTAGCCCGGGAAGGGCCGCTAGTAGAAACGATGGCGATTCATCTGCGCAGTGCGGAAGAGTTGGAAAAGATGCACCGCGCCGGGCTTGTCGTGCATGAGACTTTAACGGCGCTCCGCGACATGGTGCGGCCGGGGCTGACGACGATGGACCTCGAAAAGTTTGCCGAGGAAAAAATCGCCGGCAAGCCGGGTAAAGCGGCGTTCAAGGGGTACCGCGGTTATCCTTGTTCGCTGTGCACCTCGGTGAACAGCGAGATCGTTCACGGGATTCCCTCGCCCAAGCGGAAGTTGCGCGAAGGCGACATCGTCTCGATCGACTTCGGGATGGAAGTGGACGGATATTTCGCGGATTCGGCCGTCACCGTTCCGGTTGGGCAAATTCGGCCGGAAGTGAAGAAGCTGCTGGAGGTCACCCGCGAATCGCTGGACCGCGCGATTGACAAGATGCGCGCCGGCAACCGCCTTGGTGATGTCGGCCACGCGGTGCAAAGCTGGGTCGAGCAGCACGGGTATTCGGTAGTGCGAGAGTTTGTCGGGCATGGCATCGGCACGAAGATGCACGACGAACCCAACCTGCCGAATTACGGCGAAGAAGGGCGCGGGGCGCGGCTGCAAGAAGGCATGGTCATCGCGGTCGAGCCGATGGTCAACGCTGGCCGGCCGGAAGTTCGCATGCGCGACGAGTGGGTGGCAGAAACAGCCGATGGCAGCCCCTCGGCGCACTTCGAGCACACGGTAGCGGTCACGGCAAACGGCCCCTGGATCTTGACGCGCCCGAAAGAGATGACCGGACCGTCTTGGTAAGTGAAAGATGCAAGTGCCCGGGGCGAATTTGAGTAGAGAGTGCACGGAAGTGACTGGGTTTTAGCCCGGCGCTGGTAACGCAGGAGAATATGGCGAGACCGATTCGCGAGAAAAAAGAGAAAGGCGACTCTGGAAATCCCAAAGAGGATGCCATAGAAGTAATGGCCACGGTGATTGAGCCGCTGCCAAATGCGATGTTTCGCGTGGAGCTCGAGAACAAGCATCAAGTGCTGGCACACGTTTCCGGCAAGATGCGAAAGAATTTCATCCGGATTCTGGCGGGAGACAAAGTAGCGGTGGAGCTCTCGCCTTACGATTTGACGCGCGGCCGGATCGTCTACCGCTACAAGTAACAGGGTTTTGCAGCGGCGGGTCTTTGGACCCGCGCTTTTGGGTTTGCGACTTTCGGAGGGGCTAGGACATCCAATGCCCCTGGTTTGCAGGGCACGCCGGAGTTCATTCCGACTCTTGTCGGGGAGGCGGGCCGCTGGCCGCCGAGAGCGGCCGGAATGAGGAAAAGGCGATGAAAGTACGGGCATCGGTAAAAAAGATTTGCGACAAATGCAAGGTGATTCACCGGCGCGGCGTGGTGCGGGTAATCTGCACCAATCCGAAGCATAAGCAGCGCCAGGGTTAAGGAGACAGAATGGCACGCATCGCAGGTGTAGACCTTCCGCCGCAGAAGCGCCTTTGGGTCGGACTGACTTCGATCTATGGCATCGGGCAGGAGCGCGCGAAGAAGCTCGCCGCCAAAGCGGGCGTCGATCACACGAAGAAGATCCGCGACTTGACGGAAGACGAAGTGAACCATCTCCGCCAGGAAATTGAAAAAGAAGGCCGCGTGGAAGGCGATCTCCGCAAAGAGATCCAGATGAATATCCGGCGGCTGATTGAAATTCAGGCGTACCGCGGGATCCGGCATCGGCGCAATCTTCCAGTGCGGGGACAGCGCACGCACACGAACGCGCGCACGAGAAAAGGTCCGCGTCGCGGCGCCGTGGCGGCAAAGAAGAAGGTCACCGGGAAGAAGGGCTAACAGATTTGTAGGGGCGCGATTCATCGTGCCCTAAGGAGCAAGATTTCAGATTTGTCGAACTACGAAACGGAGTGAACAGTGGCAAAAGAACAAAAAGGCGCGGTGCCGGACGCAACAGCAGCACCGGGGAAACCGGCGGCGGCAACAAAGCGCAAGAAAGAATTCAAGAAGAAGCGGGAACGGCGCGTCGTGCCGCACGGCATCGTTTACGTGGCGGCGACGTTCAACAACACGCAGATCACTATCTCGGATACGGATGGCCGCGTGATGTGCTGGTCCTCCGCGGGCGCCATCGGTTTCAAGGGCTCGCGCAAGGGCACGCCGTACGCCGCGCAGCAGGCTTCATTGGCTGCCGCCGGTGTAGCGCGCGACCAGTACGGCATGAAGAGCGTGGAAGTGCGCGTAAAAGGCCCGGGCTCGGGACGCGAGTCGGCCGTGCGCGCTCTGGCCGCGGCCGGATTGCACATCGTGCTGATTCGCGACGTTACGCCGATTCCGCACAACGGCTGCCGGCCTCCGAAAAGGCGCCGGGTTTGATGAGCGATTTTATGAACAGTCTGACGAAAAAAGATATTCAACGAGACACGCAAGAAGTTTCGTCTCACCAGAGTTTTGGGAAGGGAGAATAGAAGTTGGCAAGACACCGAGATGCAGTCTGCCGCCTGTGCCGCCGGGAAGGGCAGAAACTATTTTTGAAGGGGCTGCGGTGCTTCACGGAGAAGTGCGCGATTGAGAAGCGCAACTTCGTTCCGGGACAGCACGGACAGTCGCGGCGCCCCAAGGTCGCGGGTTACGGCCTACAGCTACGCGAGAAGCAGAAGGTCAAACGCACCTACGGATTGCTGGAGAGGCAGTTCCGTTCGTATTTCGAGAAGGCAGTGCGGGCTAAAGGTCCGACGGGCGAAAACTTGATCATTACGCTCGAGCGGCGTCTGGACAACGTGGTGTGGCGCGCGGGATTGGCGTCGTCGCGTTCGCAGGCGCGGCAGCTCGTGCTGCACGGCCACGTTCGCGTGAACGGGAAGAAGGTCAACATTCCTTCCTACCTCGTCACGATTGGCGAAGAAGTGGCTATCAAGGAAAAGATGCACCAGAACGCGATGGTTCTCGAAGCGCGCAACGTGGCGCAGAGCCAGAGCGCAGTGCCGTGGCTCGAGCAGGACCGCGAGCAGTTCAAGGCGAAAGTTGTGGCATTGCCGAAGCGTGAAGATGTACAGACGCCGCCGATCAACGAACAGCTGATCGTCGAACTGTACTCGAAGTAAGCCGCGGACAGCCCGCGCCCGGCGGTACCGGGCAAGCAGTTTGGTTTTAGGCGGCCGATCGTTCGGCGGCCAGAAGGAAGGAACACGATGTGGAAGGGTTTTCAAAAGCCAAAGCGACTTGCATCCGAGCTGGAATCACTGACCGAGAAGTACGGGCGGTTTTCCGCGCAGCCGTTTGAGCGCGGATGGGGCACGACCGTAGGAAACGGGTTGCGGCGCGCTCTGTTGAGCTCGATTGAAGGCGCTGCCATCACGGCCGTCAAAATCGAAGGAGTGCTGCACGAATTCTCTTCGATTCCAGGCGTGGTGGAAGATGCAACCGATATCATCCTGAACTTGAAGCAGGTGCCGATCAAGCTGAACACAGATCTGCCGAAGACGATTTTCTTCAACGTCGATCATCCTGGGCCGGTAACGTCGGCGCAAATCGAGGAAGACGCGGACTTCGCGGTGCTCGATAAGAGCGTGTACATCGCGACGGTGAGCGAAGGCGGCAAGCTGCAAATCGAAATGCGCGTCAAGAACGGCCGCGGCTACGTCGCTGCCGACCGCAACTACGACGAAGACCTGCCGATCGGCTACATTCCGGTCGACTCCGTTCACTCGCCGGTGCGCAAGGTCAACTACGCCGTCGAAGCGGCACGTCTCGGCCAGATGACCGACTACGAAAAGCTGATGATCGAGGTCTGGACGAATGGCGCGATCACTCCGCAAGACTCCATTGGCCTCGCGGCGAAGCTGGTGAAGGATCACATGAGCATCTTCATCAACTTCGAAGAGCCAACGGATATGCCGGACGTGCCTCAGGAAATCGCCAACGATCCTCGCCTCGAGCATTTGGACCGTTCGGTCGAAGAGCTGGAGCTTTCCGTGCGTTCTTACAACTGCTTGAAGAACGCGAACATCCAGACGATCCGCGAACTCGTGCAAAAGAGCGAGAACGAAATGTTGAAGACGAAAAACTTCGGCCGAAAGTCGCTCAACGAGATCAAGGATATACTGACCAAGATGGGCCTCAGCCTGGGCATGAAGTTCGACGAGCACGGCCGCATTATCTGGCCGCCGTTGCCGAGCCAGACGGCTCCGCCGCCTAGCGAAGACACTGTCGGACTGTAAGTCAGTCGACAGTTGAAAGTCGAAAGGGAAGAGAAGAACTTTCGACTTTCGGCCCGGAGCCCCGTGAGCTGTTAGCTCACCGTTGGCAGCTCACAGCCGGCGGTTCCATAGATGGGAAGTCGACTGTGAGCTTGAACAAAAATCTTTCACGGACTGCTTGCGAGAGCGGACCGTCTTCAGATAGCAGAAGCTAAAGGGATAGACGATGCGGCATCGTAATTCTGGATCAAAACTTGGACGCAACCCGTCGCACCGTCGTGCGACGCTGCGCAACCTGGTCACCAACTTGTTCGAGCACGGGCGGATTACCACCACGCTGACGCGCGCGAAAGCGACGCGGCCCGTGGCCGAAAAGATCATCACGCTCGGCAAGCGCGACACGCTGCAATCGAGGCGTCAGGCGGCGGCATACCTTATGACGCCTGCCGTCACAGCGAAGCTGTTTAGCGAAATCGCGCCGAAATTTGCGGACCGCGCCGGCGGCTACACGCGCATTATCCACGCCGGCATCCGCGTCGGCGACGGCGCCAAAGTCGCGATCCTTGAGATCGTCGGCTACGAGCTAAAGAAAAAAGAAAAGAAAGAAAAGACCAAGAAGGAAGAGCCGGTCGAAGCGGCAAGCTAAGAGGAACTCCCGGTCATCTACTTTCCGCCCGTCACGGCCCTGCTGCGACGGGCGCCCTTTTTTTGGGATTGAGTCGCGCGGTCTAGTCAGCAATTCCCCCTTCCATCTTTTGTAAGTGTTTATTTTAGAGGGACTTAGAGTCCTTTGCGTCGATGTGCGTCTGCAGCGCGGTTTCTAAAAGAGGTTGTTCTACGATTCTTCGCCGAAGCAGATTCTAGGGGATAAGTGGACTTGCTCTGATTCTAACGCGATTGGCCCACACTTGCGAGTTAGCGCGGGTTCCTCAGGGCTCGCGTGCAAGGAAGACCTGGTTGCACGATTTCGCACAGGTGGTTATTGAGCATGTGAGCACACCACTCGCCGCGCGAATTGATTTGCTGAGAAGCCAGACCGTATCCTGAGGATGTCTAGTAGTTCTAATACTAGGGACGCCTGAGTGGATGTGAGAGCAGACAGACCGCGCACAGAGTCTGAGGCAATGTGCAGAGCAGTGCGAACGGGGCTCCCACTTGGTGGAAACCCCAATTGGCGTACAACGCAAGGAGATTATACGGTCATGAAAGCCGCCCAAAAGCTTTTCTCTCTGGTGTACTTAACGGCGATTTTGCTGCTTGCCGGCGCTTGCAGCTCGCTGCATACGGGAACGGGAACTGGTACGGGCTCAGGCTCGGGCGGGCCCTTTACGATCGGCGGAACGGTCAGCGGACTGGCTACGGGCGAATCCGTTGTTCTGCAGGACAATAAGGCCAATAACCTCACGGTCATCGCGAATGGCCCCTTCACGTTCTCGACCTCTATCGCGAGCGGGGGTGCGTATGCTGTGACCGTTTTTTCACAGCCGAGTAACCCGTCACAGACCTGCGTCGTGGCCGCCGGCACAGGCACCGCCACCGCCAACGTCACGGGAATCACCATCACGTGCACTACAAATCCCGTCACCGCCACCATCGGCGGCACGGTTTCCGGTCTCGCCGCGAATACGAGTGTAATCTTGCAGGACAATGGCGGAGACAGCCTGACGATCACGGCGAATGGGCCCTTCACATTCAAGACGCCCGTCACTGGCGCAGATGTCTACGCCGTTACGGTGCTTACACAACCGATCAACCCCAACCAGATCTGCACGGTGACCGGTGGAAGCGGAACGGCCAGCGCAAACGTGACCACCGTAGGGGTTAACTGCGTATTGAGTTACAGTATCGGCGGCAACGTGAGCGGTGTTGTCGGCACAGGCTTGATCCTCCAAAACAGCAGCGATTCAGAACAGCTCCCCATCAGCCCCGCCAACGGGAATCAGGCTTTCACCTTCACAAAGCTTGTCGCCACCGGCACGGCTTATACGATATCCATCTTTGCGCAGCCCACGGGGCCGACACAGACTTGCGTTGTCACACCTGGCACAGCTAGTGGCACGGCGACCTCCAATGTCACCACGGTCGCGGTTACCTGCCCCGCGGTAACGTATAGCGTCGGCGGAACAGTGGTTGGACTTGCTGCGCCCGCTAGCACCACCAACGGCCCGCTTACAGACAACAGCTTCGCCTTGCAGAACAATTTGGGCAACACGCTTATAGTAAGTGCAAACGGGGCCTTTACTTTTGCCACCCCCGTAGCCCTCAACGACCAGTATCAGGTTTCAGTGTTCACTCCTCCCAGCACCCAGTTCCAGGGCTGCACGACTTGGGACTATAAGGGTGTCGTGACCACAAACGTCACAAACATTGTGGTCGATTGCGCCCATGACGACTGGACATGGATCGACGGCACGGATACAGCCGGAACGATCGCCTCGCCTCTGTACGGAACAGTCGCAACGTCGGTGCCTACCACGTTTCCGAATCCCTATACCAACACCCCTGGAGGGCGATACGGCGCTGCCGGTTGGAGCGACCTCCATGGAAATCTCTGGATGTTTGGCGGAGAAGGGTGGGAATTGTCCGGGAGCCCCACGCCCTCCACACTGGATGCGCCAATGAACGACCTTTGGGTATGTCCCGTGACTGGCGCCGATCAATGCCAATGGCAGTTGGTTGGCGCCTACGATCCGACGGTCATCACGGCCAACCCACCCTGCACAGCCACCACAGTTGGCGGGCAGGTTATATGCAACGCGCAAAGCGAGGACCAAGGCGGCGTGTACGGCAGCCTGGGTAGCCCGGGTATTCCGGGAGGCCGCTACGGCGCGGCAACTTGGACCGACGGCGCCGGAAATCTTTGGATGTTTGGCGGCAACAGCGGCGGGGGACTACTCAACGATCTGTGGGAGTTTAATGCCAGTAGCTACACGGGTTCCTACAACAGCTTGACGGGTGCACCCTATACCTCCACTCCGGGCCAATGGAATTGGCAAGGCGGATCTAACTTCGCCGGCCAAAAGGGCATTTATACGGGAGCTGTGGGCACGCTTGTCCCCGGCGCTCGTGTAAACGCCGTTTCCTGGAAGGACGGTTCCGGAAACTTCTGGCTCTTCGGTGGCTACGGCTTCGATGGAAGCTCGAACGAAGGATTCCTAAGCGACCTTTGGGAGTACACGGCTGGCAACTGGGTCTTTGTGTCAGGCAACATGACAACCAGCCAGAATGGAATCTATGGCACGCAGGGAACTGCGGCAACGACCAATTTGCCCGGCGGACGCCAGGAGGCTGTCGGCTGGGCCGATGCCAGTGGAAACCTCTGGCTCTTTGGTGGAGAGGGACTAGATTCCACCGGTACGCCAGACGGAATTTTGAATGATCTCTGGGTGTACAAAATCAGCACCAATCAGTGGACTTGGGTAGCGGGGTCCAAAACCGCAAACCAGACCGGTGCTTATGGCACTCAGCCGTTCGTGGGTCCACCAAGCACCACAGGTGCGGCTGGTACTGTAGGTTTGGCGACCAGCGCGCCCGGAACCTTCCCGGGATCGCGTTGGGGTGCCTCTGGCTGGGTGGATCAGGGCGGAAATTTCTGGCTCTTTGGCGGATGGGGGCTTAATTCGACCGCAACGAATGGAAACGGCGCCCTCAATGACCTGTGGGTCTATACTCCGAGTTCCACCGCTGGCCAGGCCGGCACGTGGACCTGGATTAAGGGCTCGAACACGGGCAGCCAAAACGGCAGTTACGGCAACCTGACACGTCCCTACGAGACTTACGTTATCTGGACACCCGGAGGCCGCAGCAATGCGACTTCCTTCATCGATAGCCTTGGCCAGCTCTGGCTCTTTGGCGGTGAGGGTTACGATTCCACGAGTACAACCGGGAATGGTTACCTCAACGACATGTGGAGATACTTGCCGTACAAAAATTAGGCGAGAAACTGGGCCGCTTCGTACTTGAAATTGTCCGGAGCGGCCAGATTCTGGCTTGGATGACAATTGCCCCGGTTGTTTGAACTCCCGGCCTCGCGGGCTGGGGTAGCCTCAAGTAAGTGTTCGCGCTCATCTTCGAAGTCAACGCGCGCTGCGGCCATTTCGTAGCGCGCGTTGACTTTTCGCCCTCAGAAACTCCAACCTCCTCGGAAGTCCATGACTCCAAGGCCAACGAACGCCGAACTAAACTGTCAGGAACAGGGTCGCAAGGGGTAAGTGGAGCTCAGAGGATCATACTTGAAACGATCGTTTCAAGTATGATAAGGTCTCACCCGTGACGCGAACGGCGGATCTGGAACGACCGGCCGAGTTGCTGGATGCGGTCGTGAAGCATTTGACGGAGAACGGGGTGGCGGAATTGTCGCTGCGACCGCTCGCCAAGGCCGTAGGGTCGAGTCCCAGGGTCTTGCTTTACTACTTTGGGTCTAAAGAGGAACTGGTGGTGAGAGCGCTGGCCCGAATGAGGGAGAAGCAGCGCGTAACCTACGAGCGGATGAAGGAGTTTCCGTATAAGTCGCCCGGGGAGGCATGCCGGGCGATCTGGCGGCACATGAGTGCCCCGGAGAACGAGCGGCTTTTCCGGATGTCGCTGGAAATTTACGTCATGGCGCTGCGGCAGCCCAAAACGTTCGCGGAATACCTAAGAACGACCGTAGAAGACTGGCTCGGATTCCTGGCGCCGCCCTTGGTGCGGAAGGGCTATACCGAGGCAGATGCACGCGCACACGCGACCGTGGTGCTGGCGGGGTTTCGCGGTTTCCTGCTGGACTACTGTGCTTCGGGTGACCGGGCGCGGATTGACCGGGCCGTTGAACTCTGGCTGGACGCATTGGACACGATTCCCCTGACGAAGGATATTCGCACGAACGAGGAGGGCTCCCATGGAGAGTAAACGGCACGCTGCGCTGGGATTTGTTTTCGTGACGGTACTGTTGGACATGCTGGCGTTCGGGATCATCGTGCCAATTTTGCCGAAACTTATTTCGGAATTTTTGAATGGCAACATGGCATGCTCGTCGGAGTACATGGGCCTGTTCGTGATGACGTGGGCGTTGATGCAGTTCTTCTTTTCGCCGATTCTGGGTATGTTGTCAGACCGCTACGGACGGCGGCCGGTGATTCTGCTCTCGAATTTTGGGTTGGGGCTGGATTACATGGTGATGGCGCTGGCGCCAACGATCGGCTGGCTGTTTTTGGGGCGGATACTTTCAGGGATTTGCGCTTCGAGCATGCCCACGGCGACGGCGTATATCAGCGACGTGACGCCGCCCGAGAAGCGGGCGAAAGCGTTCGGGATTTTTGGAGCGGCGTTTGGAGTGGGATTTGTGCTGGGGCCGGCGATTGGAGGATGGCTCGGCGCGATGAGTGCGCGGCTGCCGTTTTGGGTGGCTGCCGGGTTGAGCTTGCTAAATGCGACGTACGGATTCTTCGTTCTGCCGGAATCGCTGGCAAAAGAGAAGCGTCAGACGTCTTTTGCGTGGAAGAAAGCGAACCCGATGGGAGCATTGAAGCTGTTGCGTTCGCATCACGAGCTGTTCGGATTGGCAGTGGTAAATTTTCTGGCCTATCTGGCGCATGAAATCTACGCGACCGTTTGGGTCCTCTACGCAATGTATCGTTACAACTGGAATGAAAAGGCCATTGGCGTTTCGTTGGCGGTGGTGGGGATCGCGTCGATGATTACAATGGCGGGACTGGTGGGGCCGGCAGTGAAAAGATTTGGAGAGCGTAAGGCTCTCTTTGCGGGATTGTTTTGTGGTGCGCTGGGATTTGCGCTGTTTGGATGGGCGCCGGTGGGATGGATGTTCCTGGCGGCGATTCCGGTAAACGCCTTGTGGGGCCTGGCGGGGCCGCCGTCGCAGTCCATGATGACGCAGCGAGTTTCGGTCTCAGAGCAAGGAGAATTGCAGGGCGCGATGAGTTCGATGCGCGGGCTGGCAATGATTTTTGGGCCGGGGATATTTTCGGCGACGTTTGCGGCGTGCATTGCAGCGGGGCGGTCGTTCCCGGCGGGGCCATGGTATCTGGCGGCGTTGATTTTACTGGTGGCGCTGGGGCTTGCGGTGAAAGTGACGGGAGGTTCGGCGGTGGGGTTGCGGGAGGGGCAAGCCCCGCCCCTGCAGACGGCGGAGGGAGTCAGCGCGGCGGCAGAAAACGGCGGGGGGGGGGATTGACATACTAAACTAAACCGTTTAGTATGCCGATTCCGGTTTTAAGAGCGTGGAGGCGGACGTGGGCGCAATGATTCGCGTGGAAAATCTGGTGAAGAAGTTCGGCGATTTCACGGCCGTCGACAATATTTCGTTCGAGGTGCCGAAGGGCGAGATTTTTGCGTTTCTCGGACCGAACGGCGCGGGCAAAACGACAACGATCAAGATACTGACGACCCTGCTGAAGGCCACCAGCGGAACCGTGGAAGTGGACGGCCTGAATCCGAAAACGCACGAGAACGAAGTGCGGCAAAGTTTCGGAATCGTGTTTCAGGATCCGAGTCTGGACCAGGATTTGACGGCTTGGGAGAACATGGATCTGCACGGAGTCCTTTATCACGTGCCGGGAAAAGTGCGGCGCGAGCGCGCGGAAACGCTGCTGAAACTCTTCGAGCTGTGGGAACGAAAAGACGCTCTAGTGAAGACGTTTTCCGGAGGAATGAGGCGACGGCTGGAGATTGCGCGTGGATTTTTGCACACGCCGAAGATTTTATTTCTGGACGAGCCGACGCTGGGACTCGATCCGCAGAGCCGCAACCAATTGTGGACGCACGTGAAGCGTCAGAACGAAGCGGACCACGTGACAGTGTTCCTGACGACGCACTACATGGACGAAGCGGAGCGCGTGGCGGACCGGATTGCGGTGATCGACCACGGAAAAATCGTGGCGATTGGAACCGCCGAGGAATTGAAACAAAAAACGAATGCAACATCGCTCGAAGAGGCTTTCCTGGCGCTGACGGGATCGACGATCCGCGACGAGTCCGCGACTTCCAAAGATCAGTTGCGGCAAGTGGCACAGATGTTTCGCGGTGGAGGCCGGCGATGAACGCGATTTATATTTTGTGGCTGCGCGAAGTGAAAAAATACAGCCGGTCGAGAGTGCAGATTATCGCGTCGCTCGGCCAGCCGCTTCTGTATTTGCTGGTGCTCGGTTTTGGTTTGGGGCCGGTTTATCAGAGAGCGGGCGGCGGAAGTTATCTGCAATTTATGGCGCCGGGCATCGTCGGAATGGCGGTGCTGTTTACGTCGGTGTTTTCTGGAATCGCGCTGCTGTGGGACCGGCAATTTGGATTTTTGAAAGAGACGCTGGTAGCGCCGGTGCCACGGATTTACGTGATGATCGGGCGGACGCTAGGCGGAGCGACGGTGGCAATGCTGCAAGGCACGTTGATCGTGGTGGTCTGCCTGATTGCGGGATTCCGGCCAGTGAGTTTGGTTGGCATACCGCTGGGGTTTGCGTTCATGGCGCTGATCGCGATCGTGTTCGCGGCGCTGGGGACATCCATCGGATCAAGTTTGCAAGACATGCAGGGATTCCAATTGATTATGAATTTTCTGGTGCTGCCGATTTTCTTTTTGTCGGGCGCGCTTTTTCCGCTGAACAATTTGCCGAAGGCGCTGTCGTTTGTGACCAAACTCGATCCGTTGTCCTACGGAGTCGACGGACTGCGGGCGGCTTTGATTGGGTCAACGCACTTTGGGGCGTTGGTGGACGCCGCGGTGCTTGTCTGTGTGGCGGTGGCACTGCTGTGTCTTGGCGCTTGGCGATTTTCGAAGATTGAGATTTAGAACATGTCCCGAGGATTGAGCGCGCGCGCACACAGCAAAGTTTTGGAGTCGGCGACGGAACTTTTTGCGGAGCGCGGTATTGATGCAACAAGCGTTGACGCGATCGCGGCGGCGGCGGGCGTAAGCAAAGCAACAATTTACAAGCATTGGGCGGATAAGGATGCGCTGTGCCTGGAAGTGATGCAGTACGTTCACGAGATCGATGGTGGTGCGCCTGAAGTTGACTCCGGAGACTTAAGAGCAGACCTCATCGCGTTTTTGAAGTATGAACCGTCCCGTAAAAAGGCAACGATCATTAAGAAACTCACGCCGCACTTGATTGCGTATTCGGCCCGAAATGAAGAATTCGGCCGGGCGTGGAAGACGCGGGTGATGGACCGTGCCCGCTCTAGGCTGAAGGTGCTGCTCCGACGAGGCGTGAATCGCGGAGTGTTTCCGGCTGTTCTCGATGAAGACTTGGGCGTCGCGTTGTTGCTGGGACCGATGCTGTACCGGCATATTTTCGGTTCAAGCGTGAGCCTCGATTGGTTGGCGGATGGCGCGGTGGATTCGTTCTGGAAAGCGCACGCGCGCCCGGTCGAGCAAACAAAACCCAGCCAGACGAAGAAATATCCGGCGAAGTGACGATCTTCCGATATCGTTTGCCTCGGCACTGGACATTGTTACGCCAAAAGCCAAAGCTTAGTCGCTGCGCAGTACCTCGATTGGATGCAAGGATGCGGCTCTGCGCGATGGTAGGTAACTAGCGGCCAAGGCGGCCCCCACAATAACCGCGGCAGAAACGCCATACGTTAACGGATCACCTGGCTTAACTCCAAAAAGTAGGGAGGCCATCCAGTGGGAGACCCCTCGCGCTGAGAGGGGCGAAGTCGGGATCGCTACTCACCCGCCGAAATATGCAAACCCACCGATTTGCCGTTCAGGTACAAACCGATAGTGGCCCTATTCTTGGAATCACGAGCGGACCACACCGTCATCTGCGCGCCTGAAAGTTCGTCAGCAACGAGGTTTTGTTGCGTCAACCAACCAGAAGGTATCAGCAACCGCAGCAACCCTGCGAGATCCAGAAACTCACTTTCCGCGGCCGCCTCCGAATCTTGCGGCCAGTAGCAAACGTACTGCGTTGCCGGCCTGCCAGGTGCCCGCGACGAAGTCGCTTTACTACCCTTTGTGGATATCGCAGCGAAATGGGCGCCCGAGACGGGTTCATTCCTTGCGGAAGATCGCGCACCCGCAGAAGGCTCCGCATTAATCACGCAGCTCCCCGCACCGGAAAGTTTCACCGTATCCCCGAATGAGGTTGTTTTGGAAGATACTGAACTCCCGCTCCCAACCCCCAATTGCCGGAACGAACTCGCGCGGTTTTCCAACACCTTCTTGAGCCCCTGGCACAAATCATCACAGTCGCCGTACCTCTTGGATGACAGCTCTGGGGAGTTCTCGACCGCAGGCTCAGCGCGCAAGTTATCTGTGGTAGCCGAAGCAGGAGTTGCCGCTACCGGCTGCGGTGTCGCTGCTGGAGTCGAAGCTGGGCGCGGCTGCGGCGCTTCCGACTTCGCCGAGGCCGACAGCTCCAAGGCGCTCGACGCCGGCGCCGGATTCTGCGCCAGATTCACCGACGAGTTCAACCAAAATGAAATCCTCGCCGTACCATCGCTCTGTCGAACAGTTTGCAGATGCAATGGACACTGACCGAGGTAAGGTCCATCGGCGATGTAAGGTCCTTCCAAATGATACCCGCCGTAGTTGGTTGTTTCCAACCGAGCTGTCTCACAACCTTGCGGCCCGGCGTCAAGATAGTGATCCGCGCCAGAAGACACGCTCTTGAATTGCCACAAATACTGCAGTTCATGAAGGTCGGCCATTGTCTTGGCGTACCACTCTTCCGCTTCCTGGGCTGAAACCTCTGCGGAGCACATGTACACCGGCACCTCGCTGCTCAACCAAATATCTGTGTGGCACGGCACATGGATTGCGCCTACCGACAGGTCCGGGTTCGGCGGTGTAAGCTTCGGATCTCTAGGCTTGAGCGGTGTGCCGCCGCGAAACTCGCGAAAATCGGTTTCCGCCGCGTACAAAATGTATTGCAGGCTCCAGCACGGCCGGTCCTGCTGGTTCTTACATTGCGCGAACGCCGGAACAGCGAAAAAGCTCGCGCAAAAAAGGGAAAGAAGCCAAGAAACTTTTCCGTTCATGATGTGCCTGCCCTCGAGATGAGACACACTTGTGCTGTAAGCAAGGACAGAGCAGGGAGTGCCCCAGCGGCAGCAAGCGTGTACCTCACCGACTCCAGCTAGGTAAACAAACAGATGGGATTGCCGCCCCGCGGGTTGCCCACCCCTTACAACAGGAATCGGACTCCCGCGCGCGCGCGTTCCCCATCCTCGTTCGGTTAATCCAACGCACTCTGCAACAACCCAGCGGGGCGAAAATTGTTGCGCGGTTCTCCTTGACTGCTCTCAACCGCAAACTCTTAAGTGTCCGTTGCTTCTCGACAAATCCGTCCAAAAAATACTCCGGGAGATGAACTCTCTCCTGGGACTCGATCTCGCCGAAAGGGACGGACAGGATACCTCACGTAGCCCGGCAGACCTCACGTCATCGCGGGGCGATGGCGATAAGCGGATACTCGCCGAGGAGATCGGCGATTATCCATGCCGTTCCGGCAATCGCGAAGGTCTCGACGGTCTCGCTCCAATTCGTATGACTGTGGGGATCCGAAAGAAGCAACGGTACCCACACGAGTAGCCCAAAGACGACGAGCATCATTGTCAGCAGGCGAGCCGCGAGAAGTGCCATCCGATTGGTAAGAAGAGCCACAGCCGCGAATGCGAACAAAACAGTCGTTGCTACCGCCCAAAACATCTGACTTGGCGGAAGCCACTTCGGAACAAGACTGACAGTAGGGTGAAGGTAAATCGCCTGTTCGAGGGCAAAAGAACCGGTACAGATGCCCACAAGAATGCGGCCCATCCGACCCTGCGTTTCCGGTGAGCATGCCGATGACAAGCGCGCATAAACGATCGCGGCTCCGGCGACGAGAGAGAACTGCTCGAAGAAGTTGCCCCAGCTATTGTAGATCCGCGGTGCGGCGACGATTCCGGGCACGCACTGTAGGGCAAAGACAAGATAAACCGCACCAAGGACGGCTGCGCCCGTTTTCGCAGTCCGGCGGAACTGAATCGCAGCGCTGCCGAGGATCAGGGCAACAGCGGCGGCGTAGACAAGGTAACGCGGTTGATGCCAGCCGTTGTAATCGTGCCAGGCCAGCGTAATGATGCCAAAGGCCAAAGCCCCCACTCCAAACACATGACGGCCGGGGTTCGAACTAGGCGTTAATACGGTCATTTGTTTTCCATCCCAATCACGCAGATTTGTCACGATGCGGGAGAGCGGATTCGTCGGCGTTCATTTCAGCAACCGGGAGATCTTAAAGGATGCGCGGAGCTCTATACAACGGGCTTTATACAACGAGACGGATCAAGGGTGGAGCGAAGCTTTGCTGGAGTGTGAAGGCGTCACTCAATCTTGAAGCGTCGCGAATGCGTCGTCCCACATTGTTCGCGAGCTCCGGCAAGCATTGAAATGCGTTACTTGGCGCGGAGGATGACCAGGGTCATGTCATCGCTTTGGGGGGCGCCGGAGGCGAAGGCGTCGGCGGCTTTCATAATTTTGCCGATGGAATCTTTTGCGGGAAGGCCATTGCAAGTTGAGATGGCTTCGAGGAGGCGCTTGTCGCCCCATTCTTCGAGGCTGGGGTTCATGGCTTCGCTGAAGCCGTCCGTATAGATTACCAGCAAATCGCCGGGGGCCAAGGTAACTTCCGCCCGCTCGTAAGCGCATTCCGGCAACAATCCGACGACCGTTCCGCCGGCTTGATCGAGACGTTCGGCGGCGCCGTTCATGGCGTGGGCTCGCAACAAAATCGGCGGACAGTGGCCGGCGTTCACATAGCTAAGGCGGTGGGTAGCGGGATCGAATTGAGCGTAGAAAAGCGTGGCGTAACGATCTTCCGTCGAAGCGTCATAGAGCATGGCGTTGACGCGGGTAATCAGGCCCGCGATGTCGTTTCCGGCGCGCATGGCGTCGGCGCGGAGAGAGGCTTGGAGGCTGGCCATGGTGAGCGCGGCGGCGATGCCTTTGCCGGAAACGTCGCCTAGAGCGACGCCGAGCTTGCCGTCGGGGAGAGCGAGAAAATCGTAGTAATCACCTCCGACGCCGAGAGCGGTGCGGCAGAAGCCAAAGTAATCGAGGCAGGCGATTTCGGGAAGGTGCTGGGGGAAAAGGCGCTCCTGCACTTCGCGGGCGATTTCGATCTCGCGGTTTAATTTTTCGCGGCGGCCAATTTCGATGCCGATAGCGGAGGTGAGTTCGGCGTTGGAGAGCGCGAGGGCGGTTTGCATGGCCACGGATTTGAGCACGCGCACATCCCCGTTGGAGTACGGCGATTCGGAGCGTTTTTGCCCAAGGCTGATAATGCCGAGGAGTCTTTGTTTTACCGTGAGCGGGATGAGCAGCTGAGGGTCGAGAGAGACAAGTTTGCGGCGCTCCTGTTCTGTGAGCTGCGGGCTATTCACCCAGGATTTCTCATCATCGAAATAGACGCGCTCGGGAGCGGTTTGACGCTTGAGCTGCTGCACCGTGCTGCCGGTTTCCTCAAAATCGGTATCCAGCGTACCCGGGTATCCGATCGCGAATGCAGGACGATACGAACCGCCTTGTTCCAGCAGGACGGCGACGCGCGGAATGTGCAACGATTCGGAAATTTTTGTGACGACGCGCTCGAGCAGAGGCTGCTTTTCGACGATCGAGCGAACCTCTTCGCTAAGAGCCTCAAGGATTAGTTCGGCATTGTAGTCGTCGCGGAAAAAACGACGGTCGATCCATTTGCGAGCGAACTCGGCGGCTCTGCGTAACCAGATAACGAGGACTACGCCCCAGGCGATGACCATGATTCTCTGAGGCTTGCTACGCGTCGGATCAAGGCTGAGATTGACGGCCGTCCACAGAACAACAAAACCAAAGATCACTTGAAGAACGCGGACTCCTGTAGTGGCAAGTCCGTATTGCAATCCCTGGCGGATGACGACGCGGACATCCATTGCCCGGTGGACGACGATCACGTACGCCAGCGTAATGGGAAAGAGGAGCATAAGGGACAGGGCGGATAGCACAAACCATTCCGGAAAGGTCTGTTCGAGCTCGCCGCCCTTAATGTTTTGCGTAACAAAGAGGACGCAAGCGGGCGCCATGCTGATTGTCGAACCGATATAGAGCAAACGGAGCCGCCGCTTCGCATCGGGCGTGACGGCTTGGCGCAGCTTGACGGAAATGGAGGCAAAGAAAGAACCGATGGCGGCGAAGCTTAGCAGGAAGTCGAGCATACCCAAGCGATCGAGAACCGCGGACAGGGAAGCAACCGAGGCGAAATTTTCAATTTGACCGATCGCCACGATGACATTCGCCGCGCCGGAAACAACCAGAAGCGTAATGACGATGCGCTTGCACCATTTCCACCAGGCAGGATCTTTCTCCGGGAAGGGCTCGGGAAAGTACAGACCGAAAAGCAGCATGAAAATCGGCCAGGTGTTGCTGATGGCGTTCCGATAGCCTTCGGCAATATCGCGAACGACGGGCCCCCAACTCTCGGTTCCCGCGCTGTAGAACACATTGAAAAAGAGCATGATGAAGCAGAGGCACCATGCGGAAGGATCTCGTGGACGTACTGCCAAGACCCAAAATCCGAGCAGGATGCAAAACGTCGGCACGACGAGTTTCATTGCCAAAATGGATGCGACCGGCCAACTTATAGGCGGAGCGGTGGACTGCTCGAGCTGAACTGTTGCCGAGCGTTGGGATGTTTCCCCGGGACGAAGGATCTGAACCGCAAGGGTGTCACCAGGATTCGCCTTACGGATCGCCTCACCGAAAACAGCCAGCCCGGTCAAGCGCCGCCCATTCACCGAGAGCAGGATGTCGTCGTTTTGGACGCCGGCTTCTCGGGCGGACTTAATCACGAACCGAAGGACAGGGCGGTCTTTGTCGTAAATCGGCACGAACGGGTATGCAACGGCTTTGAAATGGAAATAGTTCGGAAAGGCGTATATGGCCGAGCGAATCTGATACGCCGAAGCAAGCGCGAAGAGAAGCGCGAGGCAGACGTATTGGAGAATGGGAGGATTCTTTGCGCGCATGTCTGGCGGCTTAGGGAGCCGCAATTCGTGATAAGCAAGGTAACACTCCCGGCCGTTGACTTGGAAGTGGGCGGATCCTAAAATCACGCCACTATGACGGACGCGTCCTCCCTGGCGGGCCGGACGGTAGCCCATTATCGTGTTTTGGAAAAATTGGGCGGCGGCGGGATGGGTGTGGTCTATCGTGCACACGACGAAAAGCTCGACCGCGACATCGCCTTGAAGGTGCTCCCTCCGGGACTCCTTTCCGATGAGGCTGCTCGAAAGCGGTTCCGCAACGAAGCCCTCGCGCTGGCCAAGCTGAATCATCCTTGCATCGGAACGGTCCATGACTTCGGCAGCGAAGATGGCCTGGACTTTCTGGTGATGGAGCTGGTCCAAGGCGTTCCCCTAAGCCGAAAGCTGCAAGATGGACCTCTCGACGAGGCGCAAACGCGCAGACTGGGCGTACAACTGGCCGAAGGCCTGGCGGCGGCTCATGCCCAGGGCGTCATCCATCGCGACCTAAAGCCCGATAATTTGCACATCACGCCAGACGGCAGGTTGAAAATTCTGGATTTCGGTCTGGCGAAGCTTTTCCGGCCGCAAACGGAAATTGATCAGACGCAAAGCATGGATGACACGCGTTCCGTTTCGGGGACGCTGCCGTACATGTCACCGGAACAACTACGGGCGGACGTGGTGGACTCTCGGGCGGATATTTACGGAGCCGGAGCGGTGCTTTACGAGATGGCAACCGCGCAGCGGCCGTTTCCGGAAAACCAACCAACCCGTTTGATTGACGCGATCCTCCACAATTCGCCGAAACCGTTGAGCTTGCAAGGATCGTCTGTTTCCGCGGGCCTGGAGTCGATCATTTTCAAGGCGCTTGAAAAGGAACCGGCACAGCGGTATCAATCCGCGCGCGAGCTTATGGTGGCGTTGGAATCGGGAACGGTTGTCGCTGGACCTGCTCCTCACCCGAAGTGGCCAATTGCGGCGGTAAGCACACTGGCGTTGGTGTTGATCGCAGGAGCGGCGATCGGGCTCAACATCGGGAAACTGCGCGACAGGCTGACGGGATGGATTAATCCTGGAAAAGCAGGAGTACAGCCTAAAGTCTCGACAATGCCGATGCGGCGATCTGTCGCGGTACTGGGCTTTAAGAATACGTCGGGACGAGCGCAGGCGGCGTGGTTGTCTACAGGCTTATCCGAGATGCTCACGACCGAGTTGGGGACGGGCGAGAAAATTCGGACCATTGCGGAGGAAAATGTTGCCCGGGCGAAGTTGGATCTATCTCTATCTGACGCCGATAGTCTGGCGAAAGATACGCTAGCGCGCGTACGCAACAATCTGGGCACGGATTATGTGGTTCTTGGATCGTTTGTTGATCTTGGCCAGGAATCGGGCGGGCAAGTTCGCGTGGATCTGCGGTTGCAGGACGCGCGTACAGGCGAGACGATCGGGATCGTTTCCGAAACTGGAAAAGAGAGTGAACTGTTCGACCTTGTGACGCGCGCGGGCAGCGACCTGAGAAGCAAGCTCGGCATTGGGAACATATCGGATGCCGAAGCGAGCAGCGTGCGTGCGGCGATTTCAACGAATACGGAGGCATCGCGGCTCTACGCCCAAGGGCTTGAGAAATTGCGCTTGTTTGATGCCCAAGCGGCTCGTGATCTGTTGCAACAGGCGGTCACAGCTGATCCCAACTACGCATTGGGGCACTCGGCGCTGTCGGCGGCGTGGTCATCTTTGGGGTACGACGCCAAAGCTGTGGAAGAAGCAAAAAAGGCATTTGATTTGTCGGGAAGTTTGCAGCGCGAGGAGCGCCTCGCCATTGAAGGACGATACTACGAGGCCGCAAGGAATTGGCCGAAGGCGATAGAAGTTTATAGGACGCTATGGAACTTTGAGCCCGACAATCTCGACTACGGACTGCGGCTTGCCCAAGTGCAGACGTTTGGAAGCCAGGCGAAGGACGCGCTGGCGACCGTCGATGCGCTGCGTAATCTGCCGCCACCGGCGTTTGACGATCCGCGCATCGATCTGGCCGAGGAAACTGCCGCGCGCAGCCAATCGGATTTTAAGCGCGAGCTTGCTGCGGCGGTGCGAGCCACGGAGAAGGGCCAAAAGCTGGGTGCGCGGGGGCTCGTTGCGCGCGCCGAGCTTGCGCAGGGCCGTGCTTACTACAGCCTCGGCGACTACCCGCACTTCCAGGCCGCCGCGGAAACTGCCCGGCAGATTTACGCCGAGACGGGCGATCACAGTGGCGAAGCCGGCGCGCTACACAATCTGGGACTCGGAATGTTCGACCATGGAGACCCCGCCAACGCCAGAAAGCTTCAAGAAGAGAGTCTCGATACGTGCCGGAAGATCGGCAACAAGCGGTGCATGGCCGATGCATTAAATAGCCTCGGTCTCGATTTGAAGGACCACGCGGACTTCGAGGGCGCGCGAAAAGCGTATGAACAGGCGATTGCCATTCATCAGGAGACCGGCGACAGGATCGGAGAAGCCATCGGGGTGAACAACACTGCCGTCCTGTTGTACGAGCAGGGTAAGTTTGCAGCCGCGAAGAAAAAATACGAACAGTCTCTGGCTATCACGCGCGAAATCGGAGAAAAGAGGGGAATCGCCCGTGCGATGACGAACTTGGCAATCCTGCTTCACGAGCAGGGACAGCTCGTGGAATCACGCAAACTACAGGAACAATCCTTGGCCATGCGCCGGGAGATTGGAGACAAATCGGGAATCGCTCTCGCTCTGAATAATCTGGCCGTGGTTCTTTTCGACCAAGGAGATCTTGTAGCCGCACAGAAAGCCATAGACGAGCAAACGCCTATCTTTCAGCAGGCTGGGATTCAGCGAGGAGTGGCGTATGCCATGTTCCTGCAGGCTGAAGTGTGGAAAGAAGAGGGGAAACTCGACGAGGCGCGGAAGGAACACGAGCAAGCGCTGGCCACGCGAAATAAAGTTGGAGAGACGACCACCGCCGAGGACAGCCTTCTGGCGCTGGCGAGGCTCTCGATTGAACAAGGCCATGCGGCTGACGCGGAGCAGCCCGCGAGGCAAGTGTTGCATCAAGCGCAAACGGAAAAAGCAGCCGGTAACGAAATAAGCGCCAGAGTGGTTCTCGCCCGTTCATTGCTCGAGCAAGGAAAGCCGGCCGAAGCAGAGAAAGAAATTCATGCAGCCGAGCTTGCGGTGGCAACAGCGGAGGCGCGTTTGTTGGTGATTGATGTGGAGACAACAGCGGGTCGCATTCATGCCGCGAATGGAAAGGCTCGAGAAGCTACCAGATGTTTAGACGGCGCCCGTACGGAAGCCGCCCGGCTTGATTGCGGCAGGTGCCTCCTCGAAGCGCGACTGGCGCTTGGGGAAACGGAAATGAAACAAGGGAAGAAGGCGGCGGCGCGAGAGCACCTGGCAACTCTTGAAAAAGATGCCACGGCTAAGAGTTTTCTGCTGATCGCGCGCAAAGCCCATGCGGCCGGCGCCGCCAAGTAGAGTCAGCCTCTGGCGGGTCGAAAATATTCTATCGGCGAAAATCGATGTCGATTTGGCGCTTTGGGCGTTAGGCAGAGCTGTCCGTGGTTCTGCCGCTGTTGCGGCGAAGGCGGAACCAGAGCCAGAGCGCGGCGAAGGCGAAGAAGGCGCCGATGGAGTCGAGCAGGGAATCGTAGGGCGAAGCAGTGCGGCTGGCGACAAAGGCTTGGTGGATTTCGTCCATGATGGAATAGCCGGCGGCGACGGAGAGAGCGGCGAGGCCCCACGTCCAGCGCCAGCCTTTGCGGCCGCCGCGCACGCCGCGGTAGATCAGCAGGCAAAAAATAAAATATTCAATGAAGTGGGCGCTTTTGCGGATGATGTGGTGAATGAAATCGAATTGGTCTTCGGAGAGGTGCGGAAAGAGCCAGTGCACGATCGGGGAGAAAAGGCTGGCGGTGTGCTCGGAGGAGAAGGTGTCAGTCGAGAGTGTGAAGATAACGCAGGCCCAGGCCAAAGCAGGCCACCACGCGCGAAGCCAGGAAGGAAAGAGCAGTTTGTGCAGGCGAGGTTGTATCTCGGGGAGCTGCGGCACGGGGCGAGGATTGCGCCAGGGTTGTTCAGGCAAAGTGCGCTCCTAGGATGAGTTGCGAGCAATGTGCCAAAGGGGATCTCAACAAAGAGTTCGAGGACACAGTGAAATCGACGAAAGTGCGCGAATTTGGACGATAGAGATTCATTTTGAACGCGATGTCTGCGGCGTAGTCGATTGGCGATTACTCCATGCGATAGTTCGGGGCTTCGCGCGTGATGATGACGTCATGGACGTGACTTTCGCGCAAGCCAGCGGCGGTGATGCGGACGAAGCGGGCTTTTTCGGTGAGTTCACGCAGCGTGGGCGCGCCAACGTAGCCCATGCCGCTTTTGAGGCCGCCGACGAGTTGGTCGGTCAGCGCGCCGAGAGGACCTTTGTACGGTACCCGGCCTTCGACGCCCTCGGGCACGGACTTGCTGCGTTCGTCAGTGTCCTGAACGGTTGCGTAACGGTCGGAGCCGGCGTCCATCGCGCCCATGGAACCCATGCCACGGTAGGACTTGAAGGTGCGGCCCTGAAAAAGAATAGTTTCGCCTGGCGATTCCTCCGTGCCGGCGAAAAGGCTACCGATCATTACGCAGGAAGCGCCTGCGGCGATGGCTTTGGTTATGTCGCCGGAATATTTTATGCCGCCGTCGGCAATGATGGGGATGCCGGTGCCTTGCGCGGCGCGCGCGGCTTCCATCACTGCGGTGAGCTGGGGGACGCCGGCGCCGGTGACAACGCGCGTGGTGCAGATGGAGCCGGGGCCGATGCCGACTTTCAGGCCGTCGATGCCGAGCGCAATCAGATCTTTCGCGGCTTCATAGGTGGCGACGTTTCCCGCGATGAGCTGCGCTTCGGGAAGGCGAGTGCGAATGGCTTTGATGGCGTCCATCACGCGAGACGTGTGGCCGTGTGCGGTGTCAATCGCGAGGACGTCGGCTTTGGATTTGAACATTTCGACGGCGCGCTCGAGATAGTCGCCCGTCGCGCCGACGGCGGCGCCAACGCGGAGCCGGCCTTGCTCATCTTTAGCGGCGCGCGGGTATTCCCGTTTTTTCTGGATATCTTTGACGGTGATGAGGCCCTTGAGATTGAAATCCTGGTCGACGACGAGAAGTTTTTCGATGCGGTGCTTTTGCAGGATGCGCTCGGCTTCCTCGAGCGTGGTGCCGACGGCTACGGTGACGAGATTTTCCTTGGTCATCACGGAGCCGACGAGTTGAGAGTGATTTTTTTCAAAGCGCAGGTCGCGGTTGGTGAGGATTCCGGTTAGGCGCGAGCCGCGCGTGACGGGAAGGCCAGAGATGCGGTACTTCGTCATGATCTCGAGTGCTTGGCGGAGGGTGATGTCCGGGGAAATGGTCACAGGATCAACGATCATGCCGCTTTCGGAGCGTTTTACGCGGTCGACCTCTTCGCCCTGGCGATCGATGGGCATGTTGCGGTGCACGAGGCCGATGCCGCCTTGGCGGGCGATGGCTATGGCCAGGCGAGATTCGGTTACGGTATCCATGGCGGCGGAGGCCAGCGGGATGTCGAGCGAAAGTTTGCGGGTGAAGCAGGTGCGTGTGTCGACTTCGGCCGGGAGCACGGAGGATTTTCCGGGCAGAAGAAGCACGTCGTCGAAAGTAAGACCCTCAGGAATTGGACCGTCGATCATTCCAACCTCGGTTCTGAAGATTAGCGCCCTAAAACGGCGCAGCCCAGCGGGTGGCCGCTGGGCCGGAAGACGAATGCATCAGATTGCAAAAATCAATCACTGTGAAACTTCTATTCTAGGGGGCAAAGGGATTGCGGTCAAGTTGAGGGAAGTCTCGACATACTTAAGGTCTAGGGAGGCGACTAACGATTCGTCGTCGGTCGGAACAGGCTTCCCCGTGCTTCTTCAGGCTCTCGATGTAGCCTGAAATGGCGTCTTTTGCCATTTTTCTTGTTTCCGCGAGTGTTGAAATGGCCGCGTGTTTTCTTCATCACAAGATTCATCCTATCGGAAGGGTCTGGAGGGATCAAACCCTCGTCGATTCGAGAGCCAACTTAGTTCGAAGTGTTTAGAGAGTCTTGCGCGCCGTAGGCGGTGTTCAGATATGCAGAGAATTGGGCTTTTCTGTGCGGGTCTTTCTCGTTGTTGATCATAGTCTCGAGAATGGGGACGAGAAAGCGGCCGTAGCGGGTAAGAGTGATGCGGTCGTTGGTGGCGAGGGCCTGTTCGACAGCGCGCTGCGTGGCGGGCGTCACCAATTCCATACGGCCGACGAAGACGCGCACTATTTCGGCGGGCGAGGGATTGATCGAGAGGGGCAGGACACTGTCCACAAACTCGCGCGGGACGATGTAGAGAAGACGGCTGCCTTCTTCAAACCAGGAATCGCGCCAGGTTTCAAACATGGCTTGCGCTTCATCCTGGTAAAGGCCCTGAGCAATGAGCATGTCTTCCACGGCTTGCTTGAGTGAATCCATGGTGGCGTTAAGGTCGGGAGGGTCGAGAGTTGGCGTAGCCGCGGACGCGTCCGCGAAGCGGAAACCAATCTTGTCGCCGCGGCGCTCGAAGACCAGCATCGCGGGAATTTCCTGCGAGGTGTGATTTTCTGCGCTAACTTTGCCGTCCTGAGCCAGGTTCACGGAAACCGGCACGGAAAAACTGGCCACGCCGCGATAGAACAGGAATTTCTCGGTCTGTTCACCAGATTGCGTTTTGATGCGCAGCGGCGTCGAGGAGGTCTGCCGCGCTGCGTAATAGTGGTTCGTGCGGTCCTCGCCCGGCAGGCTGGCGGAGTCATTGGGTTGGAGCGACACGGAGTCCCAGGAAATGCTGCTGTCGGGCTGCCGCTGGTTGTGGCTCCAATCTTTCAAGTAGGAAACCATGCGCGTTTGCGTCTGAAGACCGACTGGTTCGACGCGGTTGGCGTGAGGATACCATTCGGTGATGATGCCTTGGGAGAAAGACACATGCACGGAGAGTGTGGTCGGGTGGTTGGTGTAGAAATAAAGAACCGGCGTTTCCATGCGAACTGTGCCGCGCAGGCCGCCCTTGAAATCGGGCGTTTGGAAATGCTCGACGAACGCCGGAAGATCGGTTGAGCCAGTCAGCGGCAGCCAATCTGCAGCGCGCCCGTCTTTGCCGGCGATCGAAGTAAATGTGCCCCATTCGTGTGCAGTGAGGCTGGGGTCGGAGGTGGATGTCTGTGCGCGGAAAAGCACCGGCAGCGCGGCCAAAGAAAGCGCGAGGACTGTGCAAGCAAGCAGGCGAGATTTCATGGTATCGGCTCCTTGTTTTCCCATCGGCTAGATTGACGCGAAAAAAGAGGTGAGTGTTAACAACGCCGGAACGCTGGCAGCGCGGCGTCGAGGATTGCTGGAAGAGTCGCGGTGTGGCCGCTTGCCCGGCGTCTGGCGCTCCACTAGAGTGAATTTATGGCTTCCGACTTCGAGAAGTTCGAGCCGCATCGGCTGCTGAAAAACGGGCACGCGATGACGATTGCGTCGGCGTTCGTGCGCCGGCGATTTGATCTGTCCCCCGCGCAAGACCGGTTGTTTCAAGTGGATGCCGAGTCGCGAATTCTTGGGCGTTGTCATTGGCAGCCGGGGAAGCGGCGCGACGCGCCGGTGATTGCCATTCTTCATGGGCTCGAGGGGTCGAGCGAATCGAATTACGTTTGCGGCATTGCGGAAAAGGCCCTCAGGATGGGCTTTCATGCGGTGCGGTTGAACCAGCGAAATTGCGGCGGAACGGAGTCACTTACGCCGACGCTGTATAACTCCGGAATGAGCGGAGATTACCGCGCGGTGTTGGAAGAATTGTCAAACAGGGATGGGTTCGAACAGGTTTTCTTCGCCGGATACTCGATGGGCGGCAATTTGGTAACGAAGATGGCCGGCGAGTTTGGGGATATCGCGCCGAAAGCGTTGCGCGGGGTGTGCGTGGTTTGCCCGGCGATGGATCTGGGGGCGTGCGCCGATGCGCTTGAGCGGCACGACAATTTTTTCTACCAGCGGCATTTTGTGAAGGGCTTGATGGCGCGTTACGCACGAAAGGCCGAGCTCTTCCCCAAGCGCTATCCCAAGAATGGATTCGGCGCGGTACGTTCCGTGCGTGAATTCGACGACAAAATTACAGCGCCGCAGTTCGGCTACCGGGACGCGCAGGATTATTACGACGCCGTGGGGGCGAAGAAGGTCGTCGCCCAAGTGCGCGTGCCGATGCTGATGATTACCGCGCAGGATGATCCTTTTGTGCCGTACGGATTATTTGTGCGAGCAAACCCCGGGCAGAATCCGGCGATACGGTTCGTCGCGCCGGAGCACGGCGGACATTGCGGCTTCATTTCGAATCGTAGCGGAACGGAGCGTTTCTGGGCCGAACAAAGAATCGTCGAGTTTTGCGACGCGCTTCGAGCCGCGTGAAATCAGCCCAGTGGCTTTTCGAGCGATACCTGGAAGTTTTGCGTCAAAAGCTGTGCGGGGCCGTCGGGCATGATCACCATGTCGTCTTCGCAGCGAATACCAAACTCGCCGACTACGTAAATGCCCGGTTCATTGGAAAAAGTCATGCCCGGTTCGAGGTTGGTGGTGCTGCCTTTGACGAGATAAGGATGCTCGTGGCCATCGAGGCCGATGCCGTGTCCGAGGCGGTGCGTGAAGTACTTGTAGCCAGGACCATATCCGCCGTTGACGATGACCGCGCGGGCGGCATCGTCGACAGAGCCGGATAGCCGGCCGGCACGCGCGGCGTCCAACGCGGCGTCCTGTGCCTTGCGCGTAAGTTCATAGGCTTTCGCGATTTTCTCCGAAGGTTTGCCCATGATGCCCATGCGTGTTATGTCCGAGGCGTAGCCATCCACGCCGCAGCCGCCGTCAATCAAAACTACATCGCCTTCCTTGAGCTTTTGCGGTTGCTTGGTGCCGTGTGGAAGTGCGGCCGAGGGGCCAAGAAGCACCAGCGCGCCTCCGCGCAGACCCATCTTTGAAAAGCCGGCCTCGACGAGATGAGCAATATCGTCTTGCGACATGCCTTCGCGCAACGCCGCAAAGACTGGGCGATAGACGTCGAAGGTGGCTTCGCAAGCCAAGCGCATCAATTCGAGTTCATGCGCCGATTTGCGGCCGCGGCAGGCGATAGTGACGGGATCGGCGGCCACGTATTCAAATCCCGGAGCTGCCCCGCGAAGGTGATCGGAATACGTGAAGTAGGCGGTTTCTTCGACACCAAGGCGGCCGGTGCGAACGCCTTGATCTGCGAGCGCGCCTGCGGCGAGTTTCGTGGGACTCTCATCTTCCTGCCAAACGCGGATTTCGATGGGGAATCGCAGTTGCTCGCGCAGACGCCCTTCCTCGAAGCCCGGGCATACGAGAACAGGTTTGCCTTCGCGTGGCAGAACGAGCCCGACGAGGCGTTCGCTCAAGCCCCAGTGGATGCCGGTGAAATAGTAGAGCGAAGTGCCGGGGGCGAAAAATAACGCGTCAAAATTCGGCTTGAGATCGGACATCAGCTGCTGTGCGCGCGTCAAACGGGCGCGGAATTCCTCTGCGGTAATAGGTTTGAGGCGATCTCCTAGAGGCTTCAAACTTGAGAAGTCCGCTTTGGGAGCCTCTTGCGAAGTTGCCGCGGCTGCTTTGGAGCCGGGCACAAGCGCAAGAGAAGAAGCCGCCGCGGCGCTTTGCAGAAAGCGGCGGCGCGTGGTACCGAAATGCGTGGGCATCGATGTTTTCTCCAGTGTGGAGAAGACGTTTACTTGGTCAAGGCATGGGTTGTCAAGCGGGATGAGAGAAAAGGCGAGCAATGTAAGATGAAAAGGGAAGCAGTTTGGAGAAAATCAGTGAAGAACTACTCCATCCGGACGGCATTAATATTTTTTCCCTGAACCTTAAGTTCGATGCCGAGCGGTGGCCGCAGGTCCGAGCCTTGCGCGATAGCGCCACGCACCCAGACATTGCCGGGGAGATTCGTCAATTTGAGTGGATCGTAAAGCGTACGGCTGCAGGGGTTGCCGACCATGGGATGCCTCGCTGCGCTGAAGTCGTAATCGCTCTTCAGCTTGGCGAGATCCTTGACGTACTCAAGCTGGCAATTGCCGTAAGGAGCATTCATCGAGAACGCCCAATACCCGCTCTCCTGTGAAGCAGAACTCGCAGGCAAACGAATCAGAAGACCCGGAACGTTTTCTCCCGTCAATCCATTGCGTATGAAGAACTGCTTGGACGCCCATGGCTGGGCCATTTCCGCAATGCTGGCGATGCCGGGATCCTGTTGGGTAGCATGCGGGAGCGCCGCATTTGGATCAGGCGCCGGTGACGGCACCTCAATCTGAGGAGGAGGTTCAGCGGGAGGAAGTTCCGTATGCCTGGGGCGGAGCATCCATCGCCCGCCGAAAAAGACCACCAACAAGACCGCGAGAAGTACTCCGACCATACGCACCGTGGGATTATTTAAGGGGCTACGGCTCGAGCTCGTCCCCGAAACTCCGGGGATCTGCGGCATCTCTGCCTTGTAGCGGTCAGGTGGGGACTGGTCCGACATATGGATCTGCCGTGCTCTTAGTTTTCGCCGAATGCGCACCCAGCACGAGGATGCCTACGGCGCGAAGGATCTGTCTCCCGGATATTGTAGTGCGAGACTGAATACCAGGCAACACAGGGTAGTCTGGAAATGGGGTAGGACGCAACGGTACTAGCCATTTGGAGCGGCCAAGTTCGTGCCCTTTTTGACAACACTCTGTTATTGAGAAGGTTACAATAAACGCCTTGAGGCTTGTCTGTGGCGCGTGAGGCCTCTAGTGTAGTAGGAAGCATGGGGAGGACCGGCTTCCTCGCCGACTAGAATGAGTCCCGATTCTCGTGGGGGCGCGCGGGCTTTCGTCCGCAGCCTGAACATTTTACTGAAGTTCGCACGCCTCTATGAATTTGGGCATGTGCGGACGGCGGCGCAGTTTGAAACTGCGTGGAAAGAGCTCCGTGGTGCGCTCGATGAGAGCAGCGGAAGCGGGCTCTTGCTCGGAGCTTCGGGGAATCAGATTTTGCTGGATGGTGTGCCACTCGGCGCTTCCGCCGGTGAAAAAAGTTTCGCGCAGCTGCTGACCGGCTCGGGAATTGCCAGCATTCACTTCTCTCCAAATCTTACGCAACCGCAATTTGCCCGCTTCGTGCGAGGCTTTCCGAGCGGCAACGCCAAGCCATCTTCTCTCGCGGAGCAATTAAAATCCGCGCTCGCCGGCGAAACCAGCATTAAGGTCAACGAGATTCGCTACGTCGCCGAAGATTCGTCGGTGGCGGGGATCAAGATGGCCGCGCAACTTACTGCCAAGGCCCTCGGCGCGCAAGGAGACAAGTTCAAAGATTTCTTCGAAGACCCTAATAAGCTCCTGCAGATGATTCTTGCAGCGGAAAGCTCGCGCACTGGCGGCGGTGGTGGTGGCGGCGGGGGAACGGGTCCGGGCTTCGGTCCCGGCGGCGGCGGATCGAGCGGAGTGCCCGGTGGTGGCGGCACGGGCGCGGGCGGATTTGGCTCCGGTGGGGGTGGGGGAGGGGGAGCAGGAACACCGAGTCAAGCAGGCAGCCTTTGGGAAAGCGGCGGCGGTTCAGGGAGCTCCGGAGGCGGACTAGGAACAGGTAGCGGCGCAGGCAATGGTCCGGGTGGCGGCTCTGGCGGCGGTGCGGGTATCGGCGGTGGCGCTGGCGGCGCTGGCGGCAGCGGGGGTACTGGCGGAGGCGGCTCGGGTACAGGCGGCGGGGTGGGTTTTGGTGGCGGTTCTGGTGGTGGTCCTGGTGGCGGTTCTGGTGGTGGCGGTGGATTTGGCAGTGGCGGCGCCGGCGGCGGAACCGGGGCAGGTGGTGGGAGCGGTGTCGGTGGCGGAGCTGGTGGCGGAGGAGAAGCGGCTCCTGGAAAGTGGCTCACCGCATCGGCGCTCCTGAGAGGCACCACTCTGAGCGGCGGCGGCCCAAACCCAGGCACACCGGGGGCAGGGCCTGGAGGTGGTGGCTCCGGATTCACCGTGGCGGAGGATGATGTCCGCGCGATGCTGGGGCTGTTCGCACAACTCGGAAAGTCTCGCAAAGATCCCGAAGCAAAAATGGACGTTCCCACCTTTCAGTCGCGCTTGAGCGCGATGCCCGTGCGCGCGCAATTCACGTTGCAACAGGCCTTGGCAGGGCTGGCGGCGCAGGCGCCTTCGGAAAAAGCCGACAAGCCGATGTTGCTGAAGCTCGCAGAACACGTGGCCATTCGGTTTGCGCTGGACAGCTATGAACGCGGCGAGCTCCGCGTGAACGCCGTGAAGCAATTGTTGGATCGCATGAATTCGGAGATCGAGGCGCTGCGCAAAATTCTCGGTTCGCAGGAAGAAATGATGGCCCAGGCCGGGTTGTCGGTACAGACCTATACGGAGCTGCTCGACCAAGAGTTCTGGGAACAGGTCCCGGAAGAAAACAAAAAAGAAGTGCTGACCTCGGACGAGGCCTGGTGCGTGCCTCCCCGCAACGTGCGCGCCTTCCTGGAAGACATGCTGCGGCGCGGCGAATTGAAAACCGTGAACGAGATTTTGATGAAGTACGCCGCGTGCATCGCGCTGGAAGCCCCGGAAGCGCGCCGCACCACCGCGATTGGTCTTTCCGATCTGGCCGAGTTGTATGGCAGCGGCGACGGCAGCGCACTGATGGAGTCGATCCGCCGCTTGGGAAATCAGCTGGCCATCGAGCGCGAGCCGGAATTGCAAACGCTGATTAGCGCAGCGTTCGTACGCATGAGTCAGGAAGCGGCTTCCAAACGCTGCTATCCGGCCATGCAGCAGGCGCTGTCATCGTTGGATAATATTGAACAGCAGCGGCCAGGGTCAACACAAAGCCTTCGCCCGCGCATCGGCGCCGAGGAACGCTTGCCGGAATTCATCGAAGAGGCCCTGCGCGGCGGCCACATTGCCGACGGCATGACAGAAATACTAGGATTGATGCCGAAAGCCACGCTGCACTACGTGACGAACCGTTTCGGCCACTGTGGCTTCCGCGAAGATTGCGAAGTACTTGGGAATATTGTGCGAGGGCTCGGCGAGGATTCCACGCAGCGCCTTTTGGAAATTCTGCAAACGGCCCCCGCCAACGAAGCGGCGGAAACTATCGGTTTGCTGAGCCATTTTGCTCCCGACGCTGTCGACAAAATTCTCCCCGTGAGGCTGAGCCAATGGCCGCGCTCTTCGCATGACCGCGCCGTTCGCCAGCTTTCTTCTGCCCCGCCAGAACAGCGTGCCAGATTGCTTGTCTCGCTCTACGATTCGCTCGACGCGCTCATCCGTCCCCTGGCCATCGACGAGATGGGCATGAGCGGACAGCCGGACTGCATTCCCAAGCTGGTAGAATTGGCGCAGAACGATCACACACCTCCCTTTCACAGACTGAAAGCCCTGGAAGCGCTGGGCCGCTTGCGCGCCTCTGCCGCCAGCCCCACCCTGCAGCACATCATGGATGCGCGCCAAGTGTGGCGCTGGGTTTACCCCACCGAATTGCGAATCGCTGCCGCCCAGGCGTTGATGAGGATCGATCCCACGATGGCCCTGGAAAAGCTCAACTCGAGCGGACTCGAGCGCAAGGATTTGACACTCGAGCCCACGGATCCCGAACCCAACTCCTCGGTGATGCGCCAGCGTCGTTACGCACGTTTGAAGCTTTCGAAAAACCTGATCGCGGTGACCACCAACCTGCGCGAGAATTTCCGGCTGTCGATCCCCGAACTGAACCTAGGCGGAGGAATCGGTTCTGGCGAACGTCACCTGGCGCCTGGTTCGCTTCTGTCACTGAAACTGGCGCAGGGCGTGAGAAACATAAAAGCCCAGGCAATCGTTCGCGGGGCGCGTCCCCAAGCGATGGCCTTCGAATTTGTGGATATGGATTTGGAAGACCGCTCCCGGCTGCGGAAAGTCTTGCTGGAGCTGGGCGGAATTCCGCAGGTAGCGGCTGTGACCAATCGCAGCAAGCGGCGCGGCCGCGTGGCGCTCAACAAGTAGTCGGCGCAAGATTTTGACGGCGTGCGATAGCGCGCAACCCACCCTTCCAACCTGTCCTCGTGCGGAGTAAACCCGTACGTGCGAGCAGGTCTCGCACCCGTCCTCACGGCGGCTTGACATCGCAGACACATAGGACCTCTGTACCATTGCCGCTAACGGGCCATAACCCTACGGTACTAGATAGGTAGTCCTATTGAAGGACAGGCAAAACGGCGAATGATAGCGGATTCTAAGTCGACTTCAGGACGGGCCTTCGTAAGAAGCCTTAACATTCTCCTGAAGTTTGCCCGTTTGTACGGCTTCGAGCATAGCCGTACGATAGAACAGCTGGACATCGCCTGGCAGGAGCTGCGATCCGCGATTCCTACCGGGACCGACGCGGGCTTGATGCTTGGCGCGACGGGCGCTCAGCTTCTGCTGGACGGTGTACCCCTGGAAGGCGCTCCCGCCGAAAAACAGTTCGCTCAGCTGCTTTCCGCCGCTGGACTGGCCAGCATTCAATTTTTCCCCTCCGTCACGCAGGAAGAAATTGGCAGGTTTGCCCGCGCATTTCCGACCGGTAAAGCAAAACCCACCGAACTCGCCATACAACTAAAAGCCGCACTCGCCGGCGCCCAAGGCATTCGCCTGAATGAGATCTGCTTTGTCGCGACGGACTCGCGTTTGAAAGATGCCAGCGTCGCCGCGCAACTCGCGGCAGCCTCCCTCGGCGGAGACCAGGACGAATTCAGAAAATGGCTCAATGACCCGCAAAAATTATTGGAATTGATTGCCGCGGCGCAAGGCTCGAAAGGCGGCGGATCGGTTGGCACGGGCGCGGGACCTGGCGGTTCTGGCTCGGGTGGCGGCGAGGCTGGGACGGGTAGCGGCGGCGGGGGAATTGGCGGTGGTGGAGACGCGGTTGGCGGCGTCGGCGGATTGGGCATTGGGGAATTAGCGGGTGGGGGATCAGGGGCCGGAGGAGCTTTATCTGGCGGACCGTATGTGCCAGGTACAGGAATCGCAGGCGGCATGGGTCCAGGCACGGGCGTTGGGGGAGCCGGTCTTGGGCCGGGGCCGGGCGGCCCGGTTGGCGGAACCGGCAGCGGACCGTGGCACGGAACCGGCAAGAGCGCCGGACCGAGCGAAGACGAAATCTATGGGATTTTGGGCGCGCTCACCAGCTTCGGCAACGTCGGCGCAGGCCAGGGCGGCGCCGCTGCGGCTGGAGAGTTCCAGCAGCAGATGAATCAATTGCCGGGCACGGCGCAGGACACTTTGAAGCGGGCGATTGCTGGGCTAGCGGCGCAAGCGCCAGAAGGCCAGCCCGACGAATCGGTCCTAGTAAAACTCGCCGAACATCTGGCGATTCGCTTTGCGCTCGAGCGTTTCGAGAGCGGCGAAGTCAAAGTAAACGCTGTGCGGCAGATGCTCGACCGCATGAATCAGGAAATCGACAACCTCCGCAAGATTCTCGGCGCTCACGAAGACAAGATGACCGATGCCGGAATGATGGTTGAATCTCACCGCGAGATTCTCGACCGCCAGTTTTGGGCCGCCGTTCCGGAAAGCGGCAAACAGGCCGTTCTGCTATCAACCGACGCCTGGTGCATCCCGCCGAAGAACGTGCAGTCCTACGTGGCCCACTTGATCGAGACCGGAGACGTCGCACAGGCCATCAGCATCCTGCAGAACTACGCTTCGTGCGCCGACAGCGAAGAGCTTGATGCGCGGAAGAAAACCGCGATGGGCTTGTCCGAGATGGCCGAGCTTTACGCGAAGGCTGATCCCAAGCTTCTCGGTGAAGCCCTTCGCCATCTGGGGGTGCGCTTAAGCGTCGAGCAAGACACTGATTTGCAGACGCTGGTGAGCGCGGCCTTCGTGAGGCTGAGCCAGGAGGCCGCCACTAGCCGGTGCTTTCCGGTGATGGAACAGGCGCTCGATCTAATTTCCGGCGTCGAAGCGCAGCGTCCCGGCATTGGCCGCAGCTTGCGTCCGAAGATGGGCATCGAAGAACGCGTTCCTGAATTTGTCGATGAGGCTTTGCGCGCGCGGCAGGCAGTCGCGGGCCTCACTAACGTTTTGAAAATGCTGCCGCAAACGGCAATGGAGCAGCTTTCCATGCGCTTTAACCGTTGCAGTTTGCGGGAAGATGCCGAGCATATATCCAACCTGGCCGCCGATCTTGGCGAAGAAGGATTGCAATACCTGCGAAGCACTTTGCGAGGCGGCCCCATCACCGAAGCTGTCGAAATGGCCGGACTATTGAGCAAGCTGGATCCCGAAGCGGTAGAAGTCTTCTTGCCCTCGCGAATGAAAGATTTTCCCAGAACGTCGCAGGATCGCATCGTGCGCCAAATCTCGGGCAGCGGTGCTCCCGGACGTTGCCGGATACTTCTCGAAATGCTCGATCATGTCGATCCGCTGATCATGCCTTTGGTGATCGATGAGATTGGCGTGACCTCCGACCGCGAAGCGCTAGGCCGTTTACTCACGATCGTTGACGGCGACTTGCCAACCGGCGGCGGACCTTATTTGCAAGTGAAAGCCATCGAAGCCCTGGGCCGCATCCACGCGCCGGAGTCAACGACCACGCTCAGGCGTATCGTCGAGGCGAAGAAGATGTTCGGCTGGGTTAATGCCCAAGAGCTGCGCATTGCCGCTCTGCAAGCCCTGATGGCGCTAGAGCCTGCCTGGGCGCGCGATTTCGCGGCCAAAAGTGGAATCGACAGGGAAGACCTGGCCTTGGCGCCGCTCGAAGTCCTCCCTAATTCAAAATTCGTCCGCCAGCGGCGCCACACCCGCGTGCGCCTGCACAAGCCGGTGACCGCCGTAAGCACCAACCTCAAAGAAAACTGCCGCCTCGAGATCAAGACAGCGAGCCTCTCAGGCGGTTTTGCCAGCATCAGCAGGCATCTCGCCCCAGGGACGCATGTGCAACTCAAGCTCCAGCTGGGCCTTCGCAACGTCCAAGCCACGGCCCTCATGAGGGACTATCGCGCCCAGGACATGGCGTTCGAGATTGTCGATATGAGCCTCGACGAGCGCAGCAAATACCGCCGCCTCCTGGCCGACAACCAATCAAGTCCTTCCTCCATCTCGGACACCAAGAGCCAGAACGTACCGGCCGAGACCTCCCCAGCGCGGTAGACGGTTTCCCGCCGTGTCGCCGTTCTTGGCGCTGGCGCATCCAAACAGTTAGAATAGAATGTTTGCACTGGTCGCGGATGAGCGGCTGGTGCGTTTACTCTCGCGGAGCACCGCCAGGAGACGGCGAAACCCTTCATGGATGTTGCCAAGGCAGTGGACACAGTTGTCGCTCGGTTTATCGGCACCAAACACGAGCGCGACATCAAAAAATTGCAACCTCTCGTCGTGGCCATCAACGCACGCGAAGCGGAAGTGCGCGCGCTTAGCGACGATGACCTGAAGCTTCGCTTTGCTGCGCTCAAAGCGGAGGTACAAGAGCAGCTCAAGGACGCGGATCCCAGCGACACTAGTTACAAAGAGCTTCTGAAGAAAGTGTTTGAGCCGGCGATTGTTCCCGCTTTTGCCTTGGTCCGCGAAGCGGGCCGCCGTTTTCTAAACATGCGCCACTTCGATGTTCAGCTCATCGGCGGAATGGTTCTGCACGATGGCAAAATTGCTGAAATGAAAACGGGCGAAGGTAAAACGCTTGTTGCCACGTTGCCAGCGGCGCTAAACGCGCTGGCGGGGCGCGGCGTGCACGTCGTCACCGTGAACGATTACCTGGCGCGACGCGACGCCGAGTGGATGAGCCCGCTCTATCGTGGTCTGGGCCTTTCCGTCGGCGTGATTGTTCATGATCTGGACGATGAGCAGCGCAAAGCGGCCTACGGTGCCGATCTCACCTACGGAACGAACAACGAATTTGGCTTCGACTACCTTCGCGACAATATGAAGTACGACCTCGCGCAGTGCGTTCAGCGCGGCCACCAGTTCTGCATCGTCGATGAAGTGGACTCCATCCTCATCGACGAAGCCCGCACCCCACTTATCATCTCCGGGCCTTCCGAAGAGTCCACGGACAAATACGCCAAGATCGACAAAATTATACCCAAGCTCATCCAGGACATCGACTACACGCTGGACGAAAAACATCGCACCGCAACACTGACGGAAGAAGGGTTCAGCAAATGCGAGCGCCTGCTCAACCTCAGCAACATGTCCGATCCCGCCAACATCGAAATCATGCACCACGTGTACCAGGCTTTGCGCGCCCACGCCCTTTACAAGATTGACGTCGACTACGTGAACAAAGACGGCGAGATCATCATCGTCGACGAATTCACCGGCCGCCAGATGCCCGGCCGCCGCTGGTCGGATGGGTTGCATCAAGCCGTCGAAGCCAAGGAAGGCGTCAAAATCGAGCGCGAAAATCAGACGCTCGCGACCATCACCTTCCAGAATTATTTCCGCATGTACAAAAAGCTCTCCGGCATGACCGGCACAGCCGAAACCGAAGCCGCCGAGTTCGGCAAAATCTATAACCTCGATGTCGTGGTGATCCCCACGAACCGCACGCTAATCCGCGAAGAGCATCGCGACGTCGTCTACCGCACCGAAAAAGAAAAGTTCGAAGCCGTGGTTAATGGAATTCTCCAGGAAGACAATTCGCTCGACAATGGCATCCGCCACTATCACGAACGCGGCCAGCCCGTGCTGGTTGGAACGATCTCTATCGAAAAATCGGAAGCCATCGCCGCCATCTTGAAAAAAGCCGAGGTGCCGCATCAAGTGCTCAACGCCAAACAGCACGAGCGCGAATCAGGCATCGTCGCCCAGGCTGGACGCAAAGGCGCCGTCACCGTGGCCACCAACATGGCCGGCCGCGGCACAGACATTCTTCTCGGTGGCAATCCCGAGCAGATGACTCGCGATTATTTTCTGAAGAACAAATTGGCCATGCCCTACGCCGCCGCGCCCGCCGTCATTCCCGCCGAAGGGGGCAAGGACGCTCTGCCCGCCGTGCCCATGGTTCTATTTCAGCATGAAGGCAAAATCTTTCAGGTGCCCGCCGATCAATGGAAGCCCATCTACGAGCAGTTTGCCCAGCAATGCAAAGCTGAGCACGACGAAGTCGTAGCCCTCGGCGGCTTGCACATCCTCGGCACCGAACGCCACGAAGCCCGCCGCATCGATAACCAGCTCCGTGGACGCGCCGGCCGGCAGGGCGACCCCGGCTCCTCGCGCTTCTTCCTTTCTCTCGAAGACGATCTCATGCGTATCTTCGGCGGCGAACGCATGAAAGCCCTCATGTTCCGCCTGGGCATGACCGAAGGCGTCCCAATCGAATCCGGCCTCATCTCGCGCCGCATCGAAAACGCGCAAAAATCCGTCGAAGCGCAAAACTTCGACGCCCGCAAACACCTGCTCGAATACGACGACGTGATGAACAAACAGCGCGAGACGATTTACGCCATTCGCCGCTCCGCGCTCGAAGGAAAAGATCAACGAGATTACGTCCTCGGCGTTGCGGAAGATGTCGCGCGCGAATTGGTCGACACCTTCTGCCCCCGCGACCAGCATCCCGACCAGTGGAACACCACGCAGTTCCTCGCGGAAATGAACGCTCAGTTCGGCATCGACGCGAAAGCTGCTGGCGCCGATCCTGCCACACTCAGTCACGTCGAACTCGCGGAAGCGGCCGTCAAAGCCGTCACCACGCGATACGAGGAAAAAGAAAAACAATTCGGCGCCGACCTGGTCCGTTGGCTCGAGCGGCGCATTATTCTCGACGTCGTCGACTCGCAGTGGAAAGATCACCTCCTCTCGCTTGATCACTTGAAAGAAGGCATCGGCCTGCGCGGCTACGGCCAAAAAGACCCGCTCGTCGAATTCAAGAAAGAAGCGTTCGTCCTGTTCGAAGACATGATGACGCGCATAGACAACGAAACGATCCGTTATCTCTTCCACATTCAAGTCCAGCAAAACGAACAGCCCCCGCAAGGCGCGCCAGGCCAGCCGCCAGCCCCTCCACAGCCGATGCGCCCCCGCGCCGGAGCCGCCGTCGCCAGCGCGGCAGCGCGTGCCAGCGAACCGCCTCCGCAGCGCCTACCCGCCTTTGCCCGCGAAATGGAGCGCAAACAAGAGCGCCAGCAAAAAGAGTTGCAGTATCAAACCGGCCCCGCGCAAGCCGAAGCTCCAAAGCCCGTCCGCGCCGGCGCAAAAGTAGGCCGCAACGACCCCTGCCCCTGCGGCTCCGGCAAAAAATACAAAAAATGCCACGGCGCCAACGCATGATCTGCGCGATGTTTTGCACTTGTGGGGGCGCAACATGTTGCGCCCCATTTCGGCAACCAACAATACTTCCTAGCCGCTCTCTCGCTGGCTTCGAAAGGTACTAACGCCATGCCGCCAGCACCCATGCCGCAACCCGAACGCCACCCCATCCCCGGCGTAAAAAATCTTGTCGCCGTCGCAAGCGGCAAAGGCGGCGTCGGTAAAACCACCGTCGCCGTCAATCTCGCTCTGGCCCTGGTCAATCTCGGTCACAAAGTCGGCCTCATGGACGCGGACGTCTACGGCCCCAACGTCCCCATCATGCTCGGCACGCTCCAAGAGCCCCAAGCCACCGCCGACAAGCGCATCATCCCCGTCCAAGTCGCCGGCATGAAAATGATCTCCATGGGCCTGCTCAACCCCGGCGACAAGCCCATGGTCTGGCGCGGCCCCATGCTGCACAGCGTCATCACGCAGTTTCTCCGCAGCGTCGAGTGGGGCGAACTCGACTACCTCATCATCGACCTCCCGCCTGGCACCGGCGACGTCCAGCTCACGCTCATCCAAACGGTTGCCGTCACCGGCGCAGTCGTCGTCACCACGCCTTCCACTGTCGCCCTCGCAGACGTCCGCAAAGCCATCGAAATGTTTCGCCAGGTTAACGTCGAAGTCCTGGGCGTAGTCGAGAACATGAGCACCTTCCGCTGCCCGCACTGCGACAAGCCCATCGATATCTTCGGCCATGGCGAAGGCGCCAAAACCGCTATCGCTTACGGCGTCCCCATCCTCGGCGAAATCGAAATCGATCCCCGGATCCGCATCGGCGGCGACACCGGCAAACCCGTAGCCGGCCTCGGCGAATCCGCCCCCGCCACCCAAAGCCTCTACGCCCTGGCCCGCGCCGTAACCACCCGCCTAGCCCAAGTTAGCGCCACCTCCTCCGGCCCCACCGTCTCCATCGACTGACCGTTGCCCTCGCACCAGCGCACCAGCGGACCGAGGGTTGACATCAACTTCGCAAAATGCGAAGATTTGGCAATGCGGATCGTGAGCCGCCGTAAGGCGATTCGGGACGCGACAGCTAAACACAAAGAGTGGGGCGCGTCACTCAATGCGTGGCACAAGGTAGCGAAGAATGCGGATTGGGCAAATTTTGCCGATGTACGGAATAGTTGGAGGCGGTCGGACGTGGTCGATCAGTTTGTGGTCTTCGACATTAGCCACAACAAATGCAGGCTTATCGCTACGATCAAATACCGGTCGAGAATGGTTTACATCCGGCACATTTTAAGTCATGCCGAATATGACCAAAGGCAATGGCGGCGGACATGATTGAAGTATCCGAAAAATACGCGCTGGATGTTAGCGCACCGACGCCGATTACATCGGAACGGCAGCATCACGAGTATCTTGCGGTGCTCGACAAGCTGGTCGGCAAGGACCGGCCGTCGAGCGACGAGGAAAAGTACGCGGAAGTGTTGATCACGTTGATCGAGGCATACGAGGAAGTGCACCACGCCATTCCGGAGGCCTCCCCGGTGGAGGTGCTGCGGGCTTTGATGGAGGCCAATGACCTGCGACAGAAAGACTTGGCGCCGATTTTGGGTACGGAAAGCATTGTGTCGGAGGTCTTGCACGGGAAACGCGAGTTGAATAAAGGGCAGATCGAGAAGTTAAGCAAGAGATTTCACGTTTCGCCCGCGGTATTCTTTTAGGAGTGCGGACACGGCCCTGGCTCGTGGCCCGTTCTTAGCCAGGCTTCTTTGGGCACCGATTTTGGTCTCGCCCGCGATGACCGCGCCATGTGAGCTTAAGTCGTTTAGATGCAACGTTTCTGGTTCGTCTCGTAAGTGTTGCATTTAAAGGGCTTACAGGGGAGCTAAGTCTTGTTAGATGCAACGTTTACAAAAAACAGGGGGGAGGACAAAGCGCAATGTCTAGTCAAAATCACAACGCAAATCCGGTGCGCGGCTCGCTAGAGCTGAACCGCCAGCCCGACATTCGCCCCTACCTCGGCAAGCACCCCAAAATTGCCGCCTCCGCCTACATTGACCCAGCTGCCGTCATCATCGGCGACGTAATCATCGGCGAAGACTCCAGCGTCTGGCCCTGCACCGTGATTCGCGGCGACGTCCACCATATCCGCATCGGCGCGCGCACCAACATCCAGGATGGCTGCGTCCTCCACGTCATGCGCGACGAGCACCCGCTCGTCCTCGGCGACGACGTGACCATCGGCCACTCCGTCACTCTCCACGGCTGCACCATCGAGTCGCGCTGCCTGGTCGGCATGGGCGCCGTCATCCTGAACGGCGCACATATCGGCGCCGGCAGCATCGTAGCCGCCGGCACGCTCCTCCTCGAAGGCGCCAAAATCCCCCCCGGCAGCCTGGTAGTGGGCCACCCCGGCAAAGTCAAACGTCCCCTAACCGGCATCGACCAAGCAAGCATCGACGCCTACGCCGCCCGCTACGTCGAGTACAAAAATATTTATCGCGAGGAACGTCACGAGTGAGCGACCGTGACCAGGAAAAAGCCGCCAAGCGCGCTCAGTGGGAAGAAATCAATCGCGCCAAAGCCGCCGCAAAACAGAAGGAGCAAAACGCTCCGGAGAAAGCAGAGTCTCGTTCCGGCGCAGCTCACAAACAGTTCCAGGCCATCCGAGGCACCCGCGATTTGCTTCCTCCGGACACCGCGCTCTGGAATCGCGTCGAGCAAACTGCCCACGAAATCTTCGGCACTTACGGCTTCGGCGAAATTCGTCCCCCCATCTTTGAGCAGACAGAACTTTTCGCGCGCTCGATAGGCCTTGAGACTGACGTCGTTTCAAAGGAAATGTTTTCCTTTGTAGACCAAGGCGTGCCGGGCATGGTGCGCCTGATGTACATGATCACCGAGTGGCCTGATCCAACGAGCGACGCCGAACAGTTTTCCGCGTATTTGCGTTGCGTATCTGATTTCATTGTCGGGCTTGAAAAGGGAATGGAAAGAGAGGAACTTCCCCGGTCACCAGCCAATAGACAAGCGTTGGAGGATCTTAGGCGACATCTCGACGCGTTGACTCAAACTTCATTGAAGCACGACCAAAGCAAACGACTAGCACTGGACTGTGTCCAAGCAATCTGTCTCGCGGCTAGGTTGGTTGAATTGGGTGACTATCTCACATTGCGGCCCGAAGCAACCGCCAGCGTATGCCGCGCTTATATCGAGCACAACATGCAGCAGCTGCCGCAGCCGGTGAAGCTGTATTACATGGGGGCGATGTTTCGGCGGGAGCGGCCGCAGAAGGGGCGCCACCGGCAGTTCTATCAGATTGGCGCGGAAATCCTTGGTGGGCCTGACGCTCCGGCCATCGATGCGGAACTTATCGAAATGCTGATGACGTTCTTCGACAAGTGCGGCCTCCAAGGCACCGAACTCAGCATCAATTCCATCGGCCATGCTGCGGACAACTGTCGCCGCGGGTACGTCGCGAAGCTGCGGGAAGAGCTTCTCAAAGTGAAGGACAAACTCGGCGCAGACTCCCAGCGTCGCATCGAAACGAATCCGCTGCGCGTCCTCGACTCGAAGCTTGAACAAGAGCAGCCCATCATCGTCACGCTGCCGCGTATCGCCGACCATCTTTGCGATGACTGCAAAGCGCATTACGCCGCTGTGAAACACGATCTCGATTTGCGGGGCGTCGCGTATCACGAAAATTGGCGGCTCGTTCGCGGCCTCGACTACTACATGCGCACCACGTTTGAAATCACTGCGCGCGGGCTCGGCTCACAAAACGCCGTCTGCGGCGGCGGCCGGTACGATGGCCTCGTCGAACTCCTAGGGGGCCCGCCCACCAAAGGCATCGGCTTCGCTATCGGCGAAGACCGCCTCATCCTGTCGCTGCAAGAAGGAGGCCAAGCGCTCGCCGCGCAAGGCCGCGACGTCTTTATCGCCTGGATGGGCCAAAACGCCTACGCCACGGCGATCCGCGCTGCCAAAACCTTGCGCAACGCCGGCTTCCGCGTTGAGCTGCCCGCCACCGAACTGAAATTCGGCAAAGCCCTCGAACGAGCCAGCAAGCTGGGCTCTCGCTTCGCCCTGATCCTCGGCGACAACGAAATCCAGGGCGGCGAGTGGACTCTCAAAAACCTTGCAAACGCCGAGCAACAGAAACTCACCGAACAAGCTCTGCTAGAATATCTGCTCAAGCTGTAGGTGCCGGGCTTCAGCCCGGCCTTTGTGGCACAGGCTTCAGCCGGTGCTCACGATATGAGCTTGGCAGTCTGTATTACACATGCACAGACTGAAGTCTGTGCCACCGGAGAAGACCTTGCTGGATTTCTTGGGCAATCTGCAACGCACACACTACTGCGGCGCACTGCGCGCCACCGACGAAGGCCGCGACGCCATCGTCATGGGCTGGGTCTCCGGCCGCCGAGATCTTGGCAATTTGCTTTTCCTAGACATTCGCGACCGCACCGGCATCGTCCAGGTGGTTTTCAACAAGGAAGCGCAGGCGGCCGCGCACGCCAAAGCGGAGCAGGCGCGAAGCGAATTTGTGGTAGCGGTCGAAGGCAAAGTCATCAAGCGGCAAAAAGCGAATCCTGAGCTCGCCACTGGCGAAGTCGAGCTGATCGCCACGAAGCTGCACATTTTAAACACCGCCAAAACACCGCCGTTTCCGATCGAAGACGAAATCAACGCCGCCGAAGAAACGCGCCTGCGCTACCGCTATCTCGACCTGCGGCGCCCCAAGCCGCACCGCAACCTCGCGCTGCGCCATAAAATCGTCCTCGAAATCCGCAAGACCATGGACGAAATGGGTTTTCTCGAAATCGAAACGCCCATGCTCACGCGTTCGACGCCCGAAGGCGCGCGCGACTATCTCGTTCCCAGCCGCGTGCATCACGGCCAGTTCTATGCGCTGCCGCAGTCGCCGCAAATCTTCAAGCAAATCCTGATGATTAGCGGACTCGACCGCTACTTCCAGATCGTGAAATGTTTTCGCGACGAAGATTTGCGCGCCGACCGCCAGCCCGAATTCACGCAGCTCGACGTCGAGATGTCCTTCCCGCGCCAGGAAGATATTTTCCACGTCATCGAAACGGTGATGGAGCAGGCGTGCGCCGTCGCCGGCATAAAAACGCAGGGGCCGTTTCCGCACATGCTCTACAAAGACGCTATCCGCAAGTACGGCAGCGACAAGCCCGACCTGCGCTTTGGCATGGAACTCCACGAAGTCACGGATTGCTTTCCGGAAGAGGCGAAGACCAAGCTGGGCATCGAAGGCAGCGTGTTTGCTCTCGCCGCTCCTGGCGCGTCTGGCTATTCGCGCAAGCAGCTCGACGAGTTGACAGAAAAAGCCAAGTCCAACGGCGCGCGTGGCGCGTATTTTGTGAAGCTCGCGGCCGAAGGCACGACCTCGACCGTCGAAAAACTAATCGGCGCAGAAAACGTCAAGAAACTCGCCGACGTGTGCGGCGCAAAAATCGGCGATCTCGTTGTTGCCGTGAGTGCGAAGCAGCAAATCAAAGGGACCGAGGCCGCCGCGCTCGTCGCCGGGCAAGTGCGTTTGCAGCTCGGCGAAGCGCTTGGCCTGATCGACCGCACCCAGTGGAAATTTCTCTGGATCACCGGCTTCCCGCTCTTTGAATGGAGCGAGAACGACAAAGCTTGGGTAAGCGCTCAGCATCCTTTCACCGGCATCGTCGACGAAGATTTGGAAAAGCTAGAATCTTCGCCGTGGGAAGTGCGCTCCAAAGGCTACGACCTCGTCCTTAACGGCAACGAGCTCGGCTCCGGCAGCATCCGAATCCACCGCCAGGACATTCAGGAGCGCCTCTTCCGCGCACTAGGTCTCAGCGAAGAGCAGCTCCGCCGCCGCTTCGGCTTCTTCCTCGACGCGCTTACCTACGGCACGCCGCCCCACGGCGGCATCGCGCTAGGCATCGACCGCATCGCCATGCTCCTAGCCGGCGAAAAATCTCTGCGCGAAGTCATCGCCTTCGCGAAAACTACCGCCGCCGTCGACTTGATGGCCGAATCGCCTTCGTCTGTTGATACCGAGCAACTTGACCAATTGGGAATTACAATCAAACCGGAACATTGATGCGCATAAAAAGTGTAGTCGCCGTCGCGCTGCTTCTCGTTCTGGCCTGGAAAGAAAGGAGGAACAAACTAATTATATTCGGGATTATCTCGGTGCTTCTATTCTTCGGGACGGGGTTGGCATTTGACAGCCTTCCGCATCGCCCCGCGGAATATCTCGGATTTGCTGTACTAGCTTGTCCTCTCGTTTGTTTGGGCATCGCGGTGAAGCGATCATTTTCCTTTTCTACCATAAGATAAGAGGCTCGTGAGCCGAATTCGGATACTGCCGGAAGCTGTTGCAAATAAAATCGCCGCGGGCGAAGTTGTCGAACGTCCCGCTTCGGTAGTGAAAGAGTTATTGGAAAACGCGCTGGACGCCGGTGCGAAGACTATTCGCGTGGAGACGGAAGTTGGCGGCAAGCGGATGATCCGCGTTATCGACGACGGCCACGGCATGATCCACGACGACGCGCTGCTGGCTTTCGAGCGCCACGCCACCAGCAAACTGAAATCCGCTGACGATCTGCTTTCCATTTCTACGCTCGGGTTTCGCGGCGAAGCGCTGCCCACGATTGCCGCGGTTTCACGCCTGCTGCTTGAAACGCGGGACGAATCGGAAGCCGAAGGCACGCGGCTCGAATTTGCCGGAGGAAAACTTGTAAGCGTCAAACCTGCTGGACTGCCCGCTGGAACGACGATCAGCGTCGCCGATCTTTTCTACTGCGTTCCCGCGCGCAGAAAGTTTCTCAAGTCAGACACGACTGAGCTCGGCCACATCGCTTCGCTCGTAACGCACTACGCGCTGGCCAACCCCGGCAAGCATTTTGTCCTGACCACGCCGACGCAGGAAATCATCAACAGCCCGCCCGCCGAGAAACTCGCCGACCGCATCTATCAACTTTTCGGCAGGCAATCGATGGAAGAGCTAGTGGAAATTCCGCCGACGTCTGCGCCATTTCGCGCGGCCATCACCGAGCCCGAACTCGAAGCCGGCGAAGAGAGCGCCACGCTGACGGTTCGAGGTTTCACGTCGCGCCCCGACGTGCAGCGGCCCAACCGCAACGGCATCTATATTTTTGTGAATCGCCGCCTCGTGCGCGATCGCCTGATTTTGCACGCCATTCACGAAGCCTATCGCAACATTCTCCCGCCCACCGTTTTTCCCGCCACGCTGCTGTTCCTTGAAATGCCGTACGACGAAGTTGACGTCAACGTGCACCCTGCAAAGATCGAAGTGCGTTTCCGCCACTCGCAATTCGTTCATGATTTTGCGCGAGATTCGATCCGCCAAGCGCTCATGAGCATTCGTCCCGTTCCCAGCTTCGCCGCCGCGGCAAGTGCAGCTCCGCAATCGCCGATCACAGCCGCGGCGAACGCGTTCGGCAACAGTTCGGAGGCTGCAGTTGCCTTTGGCGTCACGGCTACCGGAGTTCCGCGCGCCATCATTCCCGCGATGGAAGAAGTCGGCGTAGGTTCAGGAGTCGGCTCCGACGGCGGTTTCGATTTGACCTCCGACGCGCTGCGGCCCGTCGAGCAGCGCTTCGCATTTCCTGCTGGTCTTGAACCGCCGATTGAATCAGGCATGGCTTCCGCTGCGGCCGCCGCTGCTCAGGCACTGGTGGCGCCGAATTGGGCGGGAAATCTCGCTGCGCCAAGTTCCAGCGCACCGGCGACGCTTCCTCGGCCCGACCAAATCGCGGATCTCAAACCGCTCGGCCAGGTTAGTTCGAGCTTTATTGTCGCGGTGAACGGAGAAGGATTGTGGCTTGTCGATCAGCATGTGGCGCACGAGCGTGTGCTCTTCGAGCAGCACCTTGACGCGCGGCGGGCGGGAAAGGTGGAAGCCCAGCGAATGTTGATGCCGACGGTGATCGAGCTTTCTCCTCGGCAGATTGTGATTTACGAGAAGATTGCGGAAGAGCTGAACGCGAATGGATTTGAAGTCGAGCCAATGGGGCCGCGCAGCCTCGCGATTCAAGCCATGCCTGCTGGTGTTGACGCGCCCGACGCGGAAAGGCTTCTGACAGAAATTCTCGACGGCATCGAACGCGAAAACGCGGCGATTTCGATGGATACGTTACAAGCGAAAATCGCAGCTTCGACGGCTTGCCATGCGGCGATCAAAGTAAATATGCCGCTGGATCAAACGAAAATGGAATGGCTGCTGGGGGCGCTGGCGAAGACGGATTGTCCGATGAGTTGTCCGCATGGACGGCCGGTGGTGCTGCGTTATTCCGTGAAGGAGATTGAGAAGGCGTTTCATCGGATTTGAAGCCGGAAGAAGAAAGAATTTACGCAGAGAACACAGAGGGCACCGAGAAGAGCGCAGCGTAAAGCGGTTGAACGACATACCAGGAGAGTAACGGAATGACGGAAGGGCAGAAAACGACGGTGATTTTTGGGTTGGCAAATAAGCGCAGCATCGCCTGGGCGATTGCGCAGAAGCTTTCGGCAGCGGGCTGGCGATTGGGCATTGCGTATATGAACGAGCGACTTGGGCTGGAGGCGAAGGATCTGATCGCGGAGCTGCCGGGCGCGGACGGTTTCATGTGCGACCTTACGCAGGATGATCAGGTCGCGCGCGTGTTCGAGGAAATCAAGGAGAAATACGGGACCATCCACGGATTGGTGCATAGCGTCGGATTCGCGCCGCCGGATGAATTGAAGAAACCGTTTGTGGAGACTTCTCGCGAAGGATTCCGCATCGCGCACGACATCAGCGTATATTCGTTGATTGCGGTGGCGCGGGGCGCGGCGCCGTTGATGGCCTCCGGCGGAGGAATCGTTACGCTGACGTACTATGGCTCTGAAAAAGTCGTGCCGAATTACAACGTCATGGGCGTAGCGAAGGCGGCGCTCGAAGCGACGGTGCGCTATTTGGCCTACGATCTGGGGCCGAAAGCGATTCGGGTCAATGCTATTTCGGCCGGTCCGATCAAGACGCTCGCGTCGCGAGGAATCGCGAATTTTGGAGATATGCTCAAGGAACAGACAGAGCGGGCGCCTCTGAAGCGAACCGTCGATCCGGGGGAAGTAGGATCGACCGCGGCATTTTTGCTGTCCGACGCAGGCTCCGGAATTACCGGCGAGACGATTTACGTCGATTGCGGCTATAACATCATGGGGTTTTAAGCGGCACAGGCAATCCTGCCGGTGCTGTGTTTCTGCGTCGTCTATGAAAGCACGCACAGCCAGGATTGGTTGTGCTACCCAAATGCCAAAACTTACGATTGCCATTGACGGACCAGCAGGCTCGGGGAAGAGCAGTCTGGCAAAGCGCGTCGCGAAGATTCTTGGATATCTGTACCTCGATAGTGGTGCGATGTATCGTGCGCTGGCGCTGAAGGCGCTGAGAGACAAAATCGCGCTGGAAGATTTTCCTGCGCTGGAAGAGCTTGCCCGCGGTACGCACATCGAACTCAAGCCTCCAACATCGGAACAGGAAGCGGCGGGCTCGAAAAACTGCGTCTTTCTCGATGGCGAGGGAGTGACGCAAGCGATTCGCACCGCCGAAGTGGCGCAAGCCGCGTCGCGGCTGGCGACAATTGCCGGAGTTCGCGAAATTCTCGTCGCTGAGCAGCAGCGCGCGGGCGCGGGCGGAGGCGTGGTGATGGAAGGGCGCGACATCGGCACAGTTGTTTTTCCGCGCGCCGAACTGAAGATTTTTCTGGAAGCTTCGCAGGAAGTCCGCGCGGAGCGGCGCTGGAAAGAACACCAGGAAAAAGGCGAGACCTTGACGCTCGCGCAAGTGCTGGAAGAAGTTCGCGAGCGTGACCGCCGCGACCGCGAGAGAAAAGTTTCGCCGCTGATGCGCGCGTCCGACGCCGTGCTGGTTGATAACACCGCAATGGACGTCGAGGAAACCGCGCGGCTGGTGGTAATGCTCGCGCGCGAACGCGAAAAAGAGCTGGCCAAAGCCGCCGGCAGGGAAGATTGATAAATCTTTCGCTGAAACTTAGTGCAAGGACGCCTCCGTTTACCTTCTTGGCCTTCTTCGAAACTAGCATCGCGGAATAGCACGCCGCACGGCCGCACCCGAAACAATTTGTGGCTTGGCACAAAACTCCGCAGCCTGGTGTCTATTGCACAGTAGCAGCCGAATCGATGCGAGGACGCATGGGCGAATGGAACATGCTGGAACTGTGGCGTTCTATGGGAACGCTTTGTCATGGAGTGGTGATCGTGCTGGCGATCATGTTTGTGCGATCGGTGGGAGTGAGTGCAAGCCGCGCTCTGCGCTATCGCCTGGCGCGCGCGCAATCGAAGGCATATATTTTCGAGACGGCAAATTCCTTTCGTGAAGGCAAACTGGATCACGCGATTGTCGTCGCGGAACACAACAGGCGGAGCCATATCGCGAGCGTTGTCACCGCAGGTTTGCTGGATTTTCAGGGGGCGCCGGACGGAATGCCGGAGCAACAGGTGCTTGAAGGCGTGCAGCGAAGTCTCGAACGATCGAGCGCGGAAACCACCGAGGAGATGAAGCGCGGATTGAGCGGGCTGGCGACTATCGCGGCCACAGCGCCGTTTGTGGGATTGTTTGGCACGGTCATCGGAATTTTAAACGCTTTTCGCAGTATCGATATCGCGCACGCAACGGCGATTAAAGTGATCGCCGGATCGATTTCGGAGGCGCTGCTGACGACCGCAATTGGATTGTCGGTCGCGGTGCCGGCGGTGTGGTGCTACAACCTGCTGACCAGCCAGATGGATGTGTTTGGTGTGGAGATGCAGAACTGCGCGCTAGAGCTGGTGACGTATCTGCGCGCACGTCAGGTGGGGGCTCAGAAAGATCTAAGAGCGCCGATTATTTCTGGCTGAGGAATTGTTTGGCTTCGCGGAGTTCGGGAAGGTCAGAGGAAGCTCGAGAACAATTAGCGACCAGCTTCGAGTAGTAAGCGGATGCTTTTTGGCGGTCGCCGGCGAGCTGAGCGGCATGAGCGGCCCCGTAGAGCGAATTGAAGCGCTCGGGAGTTAGTTTCAGAGACGCCTCGAAGGCTTCGAGAGCGGGGACGGGTTGTTTTGCTTCGAGAAGCATTTCCCCAAGAAGTTCGCGGGCAGGGACGATAGGTCCTGGAGTTACCGGAAGTTTGTCCACTGATTCGTCATGATTCGCGGTGGCCCGCATTTGATCAAGTGCAACCTCTCTTTTGCCCTCCGCGATAGAAATCCAAGCGTTGACCGATTCGCGCTGAATATCGACCTGTTCGGAAGAATACTTATCGTGATCTGCCAACAGCCGGTCGCGAAGCGATGTCATCCGTTGCAAGCCGGTTCGCGCTGCGTCGAGATTGCCCGAGCGAGCAGCGCCGAGCGCATGCGCAAAATAGAGATTCGCTTCGACGGACGAATAGCGACCGCCGGGGAAAGTGCCGTCGGGCAAAGTGAGTGCAGCGGCGTCGGACCAGCGATGGCGCTCTACTACTAGCCGGGCAGGAATTACGGCAGCGGCATAGAGGCCCGTGTAGTAAGCGGCATCGTTTGGCTGTGCCTTTGGCATGGCGTTAATAGCGTCGAGGGCTTCGCGGTCTTGGCCTGTTTGCAAATAGGCATACACGAGGTAATCGATGGCGTGAAGTTCATCGCTGATGAGAGCGTTTTTCCTGGCGGCCGCGGCGGAGGCGAGATTCGAGTCGATGGACTCCTGCCACAAACCCAGACGCGTGAAAATATGCGAAGGCATGTGCAGCGCATGCGGCGCATCGGGAGCGATTTTGGCGTAACGGCGAGCCGCTTCTAGCGCGAGTGGAGCCAGAGTGGGGTAATCATCGCAGTGGATGATGTAGTGAGCGAGGCCCGGATGAGCAGGATACTCGGCAAAGAGTTTTTCGAGGATGGCGCTGGCTTTTTTCTGGTTCGCGTAGGTTCTGTCGCTGATAGGCGCATCGGCGCGGACTGCCAGTGCGTAAAAGATGGCGGCTTCGATGTCCTCTGGATAACGCTCATAGATCCGATGCATTGACTTTTCGTAATCGAGTGCGCGGGCGGAGTGGTTGCGCGTATCGGAATCTTTGTAGAAAAGTTCCATAGCGGCGATGTAATCGCGTTCGCGCTGGGTTTTCGCACCGGCCGCATTGGCTTTTTTGACAGCGGCTTCGCCTGCTTGCAGGTCGAAGGGAGTTGGAGGATCCCACAGCTGGCGATAGTGCGACATGGCAACGCCCCATTGGGCCATGCCGCAGGAGGGATCGGCTTTTGCAACCGCAAGGAAGGTCTCTTCGGATTTTTTGTACCAGAAGGAGTGAAGCAGAGCGACGGCGCGGTTGAAATCGGATTGGACTTCCGGCGAGCACGAGGTGGGAAAGTCTACGTTGCCGAAAACGGCGGTATCCGGCGAACCATGCTCGTGTTGCGGGACGGCGAAAGCCACGCCAGGGCAGAATAAAAATGCGAACACGAAGCGGTAAAATCGCATGATCTGTTTTGTGTCTCTTCCTCCGAAACTGGAAGCAGCAGAAACCGTTGATCAGAATTATATCTTGAATCGCCTGATGAAACTCTTCGGGAGAACCGCCAGCCGGAGCTAGGAAGTGGTAAAAATGGCGCGGCGAAACGCTAAGTACTTGAAAATTAACAAGTAACGCAAAAAATGGGCCAAAAATGAAGATTTGTGAAAAATAGGGCTTGACAGGATTTCTATGTGCGGTTACTTTCGGATTACCTCAGTTGTTCACTGCTGCAATTTGGTGCAGGTCCTCACTGAGCGTGAAAAGCAAATATGAGACACGAAGATAAAAGCCAAGTCGAAACCGCACCAAGGCGATTGAGTCTCGTGGATTGCTTTTTCACGCGACCGTAGTCAATTCCTTTCATTGACCGCCTAAGTCGTTTCGATCCAACACGATTCGTCGCTAAAGCTTTTTGCTTTGCGGTGAAACTGCAGCCAAGAACTAAACAATTCTTGCTGCAGGACCTGCGTAAATCATTTTGACGCGAGAGTTTCTTTGCAGAGTGGCGTTCCGGGATGGTGAAGTTCACGGTTACTTCTTGGTCAGAAAGGCCGATTGGCCTTCGGGTCCGAAGCCCGAAAGACCGTGAGCGCTGATTCCTCCCGGGATTCTTAGACGCGCTGAGTGGCGAATGGATTTGAACTTTCAGCGTGACGCTCGTGGTGTGTCACACGAGAAATAAGAAAGTTATGAAGCAAGGAGGGAAAGAAAAAGTTCAGAGAGTTTGCGGCGTGGTGAAGGCTTGGGTTACATCGGGATCCGAAGGCCGTGGGTTCGATTCCCACGAGCGATGAAAGTCGCTGTAGCTCAGTGGTAGAGCAGCGGACAAGCAGTACGACCTGGGCCGGCGATTCCCGCCGCAAGGACTTGCAATAGAGACTCCGGTGTGGTGAAGGCGCGCGTTACTTCGATCCAAGAGAGCGCTCTGATGCGAATCGGAGAGGTTGCGGCCTCGAAGCCCGCCTGCTTCGCGAGAAGCAGTAGCTCAAAGCAATTTACGCGGACCGATAGTTCCCACCGGAAGTAGAAAGAGCGCAGCCAAGAGTGGCGGTGCTGCTGGGATGCCGGGATGGCGCGGGGGAGAGTTACTTCGTTTGTACACGATGTGGGGCTTGGGCTCCGCAACTCTGTCCGACTATTCCTCCCGGCTGAAGATTGAAGGATCGGGCGGTGTAGTTCGAGGCTCGCTTCGTTCCTCAGGGCGGGGCAAGCCCCTCCCCTACAGAGGCGATCGGATTTGTCCGGCGCGAACTGCGAGTTAGCAGGCGGTTCGCGCCGGGGCGGTGAGCACAGGCTGAAGTCTGTGCCACTGCAGAAAAAGTTGGACGTGGTGTAGGGCAGGGTTACTTCGCCTAGCAAAAGCGGGAGGTTGTGGGTTCGAATCCCACCTGGCCCATCAGAAAGCTGGCGGCCTAAGGGCCGCCGCTATGTGGGACCAGTAGCTCAATGGATAGAGCGCCTAATGTCCCTGGCCGGATGTTCCCGTCCAGCAGTTTTTGGGAATGAAAGGAGGTGCAGTCATGGAGGAAGTGTTGTCACTGGAAGGTCCGGTGTTGAAGGTCAAGGACGAATTGATGTTGCTGATCCCGTTGGCGGATGGAGGATCGCAGCTGGTCGAGTGTTCCCGCGGCATCTCCGAGGTTCAGGGAGAATTTTTGAAGATTGTGATTCCTGAATGGCTGGCCGAAATGCTGCGAATTGAAGAAGGGGACTTGATATGCGTGCACAACACCGGCGGCCAGTTCCACATTAATGCGACCAGTCCGCGGCCGGTGCATTGATTTGGTGCGGACGGAAGAAGCTCCTACAACGCCAACAGTTTGGTTTGAAAGCGGATTTGATTCCGCTGAAAGAGGCCGTGAGATGGAAACGAACGATCAAGAAGTGAGATGGGCCCAACAGTTGTACCAAAACACGGCCGCGGGGCAAGTCTCCACGCCGCAAACACATTCCGACTGCATAAGGCAGTCTTAGAAAGGAAAAAGCAGTGGGCAGCGATTTAAATCGTTACTTTTCCCGGATGGGCGCGCGAGTGAAAATCTTGGAAGCGATACCTCCGGGCCGCCGCTGGAACATGATTCGGTCTCGCGAGGAAGCGCCGCGCATCAGTCTCGACATCCGTCGAGACAAACAGGGCGAATACTTCGAGATCCGGACGGCGCCAGGCAGCGACCAGGAGCTTCTGGTTCTAAACGTCCAGCCTCGGGAAAAGCATCTGCTCTTGCTGAGCCGGCAGTTCGCCGAGCAGGGACAGTTTCTGGCCAAGCAGAAGTTTTTGTGCGGCCACGACGAGCGACACTGGTTCGTAGCGGCAATTCCAGAAAACGAACCGGTGAGCACCGTCGCGGGCGCCAAGATCGCTCTGAAGCCAGAGGAAATCCGGACGCGAGAAGAAGCGATCGGAATCTCTCGTAAAGAGAGTTTTCGACGCAAGAATGCGGCCTTTGTTCGCCAAGGGGAATGGTTTTTCGTTCCCGACGGAGACGTAAAGGCCGACCACCTGCTCATTCTTCGGAATGAGCCGCTCTCTCGCGGAAATGGCGGAAAGCCGCACTGGGCTGAGGAATGTTATCGGTCAGGAGGCGAATCCGTTTATGTGTCGGGAAAGTATCCCATGGGCCTGACCGCTCTGGAATACAACCGATTGCCGGAACAAGAACGCAAGAGCGGCAACTTTCGCGTGATGCAGCGCAATGCGTTCGTACACGTACGCGGCGAAATCTGGCATCCAGACCACGAGACGCTGGTTCTGCATAGCTGGCACCGCGTGCTAATGAACACCGAGAATCGCTCGAGCGCAATGCGTTTTCTAGCGTTTCTCGATTAGCAGCCGGGGGTTTGTGCCCCGGAGAAGGATTCCGGGGCGCAAAGCCTTAGGAGAGAGGAGGGAGGCCGAGATGGTGAAGATGAATGTGTGGAAGCGGATGTTTCCCGTGCGCACGCACGAAGGGGCGGTGGCGCAGCGTGTGGATGTGAAGCGCGAGCTGCGGCGCACCGTGCTGACGTGCCTGCTCTGGGAAGATGCGTTCTACGAGAAGGGAAACGATATTGCGAAGCGGATCGCGGAGCTTGTGGCGCAGAGTGAGCCCGGCGACGTGGCGGCTCTGGCGCGCGAGGCCCGCGACAAGATGCTGCTTCGCCATGCGCCGCTCTTTGTGACGCGCGAACTGGCGCGGCGCAAGGGAGCGGGACCGCTCGTGGCGGAAACGCTCGAGCACGTGATCCAGCGGGCAGACGAACTCGGCGAGTTCGTGGCGCTCTACTGGAAGGAGATGAAGCAGCCGTTGTCTGCGGGAGTAAAGCGCGGGCTGGCGCAGGCGTTCACGAAGTTCGACGCTTACCAGCTTGCGAAGTACAACCGCGAATCGGTGGTGACGCTCCGCGACGTGCTGTTTCTCTGCCACGCGAAGCCGAAGGATGCCGAGCAGGAAGCCGTTTGGAAGAAGCTCGTTGAGAACACGCTCGAGCCTCCCGACACCTGGGAGGTTGCCTTGTCCACAGGGAAGGACAAGCGCGAGAACTTCGAACGGCTCCTGAACGAGGGGAAACTGGGCGGCTTGGCCGTCCTGCGAAACCTGCGCCTGATGCTGGCATCGGGCGTGGATCCGAACCTGATTCGCGAGCGGCTTGAGAAGGGAGTTGCGCGGGCGCTGCCGTTTCGTTTCGTGACGGCGGCTCGCTACGCTCCGAAGCTCGAGGACGCGATCGAGGGCGCCATGCTCAAGGGCATCGCCGGACTCGAAAAGCTGCCGGGGTCGACTGGACTCGTCGTGGACGTGTCCGGCTCGATGGACGGCGTGCTTTCGAAGAAAGGCGAAACCACGCGTATGGACGCGGCGGCGGGGCTTGCCATTCTGCTTCGCGAGAAGGCCGAGGAGTTTGCGATTGCGACCTTCTCGGACGTCTGCGTGGAACTGCCTCCGCGGCGTGGATTCGCGCTGCGGGACGCCATCGTGGGTTCGCAGGCGCACTCGGGGACGTACCTCAAGCGCGCGCTGGCCGAGCTGCATGAGAAGCGGGAGTGGCGCGGGCTGGATCGCGTGATCGTGATTACCGACGAGCAGACGCACGACGGAATCCTGACGGCGTGGGCACCGCGCGCGTACGTGGTGAACGTGGCTCCGTACAAGCACGGCGTAAGCTACGGCAACGGGTGGACGCACGTTGACGGATGGTCGGCGCGAATCGTGGACTACATTGCTGCGGCGGAGTCGGAAGCTGCCGCGTGACGTAGGCACAACAACTACAAACAAAAACCTCAGGCCTGAAAGCCTGAGCTAAAAAGAAAAGGCGCAGCTGGGAAACTGGCTGCGCTTTTTTGTAAGTCGTTTTTTTGATTAAGAAACATGCAGAGGGGATGTTCTAGGTCGGTTTGTTTACGTCGGTGCGGACATCGACCCGAGAAATTCTGCGTTCGACTTCGTCTTCGTGAGGCGGCTGAGCAAAAGCTCCATGGCTTCGACGGTTGAGAGCGGGCTCAAGACCTTGCGTAAGACCCAAACGCGACTGAGCTCGTCTGGCGGGAGGAGCAATTCGTCCTTACGCGTGCCGGAGCGCTGAATATCGATGGCAGGGAAGACGCGCTTATCGGCGAGTCGGCGGTCGAGATAGATTTCCATGTTGCCGGTGCCTTTGAACTCTTCGAAGATGACATCGTCCATGCGGCTGCCGGTGTCGATCAGCGCGGTGGCGATGATGGTCAGCGAACCGCCCTCTTCGACGTTGCGTGCGGCGGCAAAAAAACGGCGCGGACGCTGCAAAGCGTTGGCGTCGATACCGCCGGAGAGGACTTTGCCGGATGGTGGCGTAACGGCGTTATAGGCCCGCGCAAGACGAGTGACGGAATCGAGCAGAACGACGACGTCGCGCTTGTGCTCGACGAGGCGCTTGGCTTTTTCGAGGACCATTTCCGCGACTTGGATGTGGCGTTGCGGCGGTTCGTCAAAGGTAGAGCTGATGACTTCGCCCTTCACGGTGCGCTGCATATCCGTAACTTCTTCCGGACGTTCGTCGATGAGCAGAACGATGAGCGCGACTTCGGGATGATTGGTGGTGATGGAATTGGCCATGGACTGCAGGATCATGGTTTTGCCGGTGCGCGGCGGAGCGTTGACGAGACCGCGCTGGCCTTTGCCGACAGGGCACAGAAGATCGAGCACGCGGCCGGTCATGTTCTCCTTGGTAGTTTCCATCTTGAGGCGGCCCTGGGGATAGAGCGGCGTCAGGTTGTCGAAGAAGATTTTGTTGCGCGCGACTTCCGGGTCTTCAAAGTTGACGGCTTCGACTTTGATCAACGCGAAATAACGCTCGCCGTCTTTGGGCGGGCGGACCTGGCCGGAGACGGTGTCTCCCGTGCGAAGATCGAATTTGCGGATTTGCGACGGCGAAACGTAAATGTCATCGGGGCCGGGAAGATAGTTGTATTCCGGCGCGCGGAGAAAACCGAATCCGTCGGGGAGACATTCGAGGACGCCTTCGGAAAAGATCAGTCCGTTTTTCTCCGTTTGGGCGCGGAGAATCTGGAAGATCAATTCCTGTTTGCGCATGCCGCTGGCGCCGGGAATATTCAATTCCTTGGCGATCTTGGCGAGGTCGGTGATGTTTTTTTCTTTTAACTCGGCGAGGCTAATGCTCATCTGATTGCTTCCTTCAACGCTTGTTTCTTTCATATGTCCTTAACTTTTATGGTGTAAATTGACCTTCTTTTTTGCGTGGCCGCGGTGCGGTCAACAAAATCCCGGATTTTTAGTGAGGTGGCGCACCGCACTGGCGGACGAACAAAAACATGCCAGGATGGGCAAACCAGACTTTCTGAAACCGGCGGCAGCGCGCAGCCACGACATGCCCGGATAAACTCGCAAGGCGGGGCCAAAATAACGCTGCTTAGTTGGTCAAACTCTTGTCTTTCTCGGCGCTGGCGACGAATGGTTCCGCGACGGGCGCAACCTCGGGATGTTCGAGCGGCACGATCAGCCGTTCGAGCGCAAGCTGCAGCACTTCATCCATGGTTTCTACAAAATGAACCTTGAGACAGGAGAGGATCTCCTGCGGGATGTCCGCCAGGTCCTTCTCATTGTCCTTCGGAAGCACTACTGTGTGCAAGCCCATTCGATGGGCGGCCAGAAGCTTTTCTTTGACGCCGCCGATGGGCAGAACTTTGCCGCGCAAGGTGATCTCGCCGGTCATGGTAATGTCTCGGCGCACGGGGATTTTGGTCAGCGCGCTGACGATCGAGGTGCAGATGGTGATTCCGGCGGAAGGGCCGTCCTTTGGGATGGCGCCTTCGGGCACGTGCACGTGGATATCGACATTACGATAGAAGTCTCTCGCAAGACCAAGTTGCGCGGAGCGTGAGCGCACATAGCTCATGGCTGCTTGCGCGGATTCCTGCATCACGTCGCCGAGTTTGCCGGTGAGCGTGAGGCGGCCTTTGCCTTCCATCAAGGTTGCTTCGGTGGCCAGCACGCAGCCGCCGACTTCCGTCCAGGCGAGGCCGGTAGTCAAACCGATTTCATTGTGCTTCTCGAGCCAGTATTCCCGGTACTTCAGGATGCCCAGGAAGTCGTTCGCATTGGCCGGGCTGATCTCAACGCCGACGGTCGCACCTTCGGTGACGACTTTGCGTGCCATTTTGCGCGCGATATTTTGGATTTCGCGCTCGAGGCTGCGCACTCCGGCTTCATGCGTATAGTGGCGGATAACGTGCACCAGGCCTTCATCCGTGAACTTGAGATTCTGCTCGTTGAGACCAGTGGCTTCGCGCGCGCGCTTCACCAGGAAGCGCTTGGCGATCTCCAGCTTTTCCTGTTCGGTATAGCCCGGCAGCCGCAGGATTTCCATGCGGTCCTGCAACGGCTGAGGAATCGTGTGCAGCACGTTGGCGGTGCAGACGAACATCACTTTCGAAAGGTCGTACTCGACGTCGAGATAGTGGTCCGTGAAACTGTGATTCAACTCGGGGTCGAGAACTTCCATCAGCGCCGCGGACGGGTCGCCACGGAAGTCGGTGGACATTTTGTCGACTTCGTCGAGAACGAAGATCGGATTGACCGTGCCGGCCTTCTTCATCATTTGAATGATCTGGCCGGGAAGCGCGCCGATGTACGTGCGGCGATGGCCGCGAATTTCGGCTTCATCCCTAACGCCGCCGAGCGACACTCGGACAAATTTGCGGCCGGTGGCGTGGCCGATGGACATCGCTAGCGATGTCTTGCCGACGCCCGGCGGGCCGACGAAGCAAAGAATCGAACCCTTGGGGTTTTTCACAAGTTGACGGACGGCTAGAAATTCCAGGATGCGCTCTTTGATTTTTTCCAGGCCGTAGTGCTCTTCGTTGAGGATTTTTTCCGCGGCCAGAATATCGCGAATTTCTTTGGACTTCTTTTTCCAGGGTACCGCAAGCAGCCAATCGAGGTAGTTCCGGCTGACGGTCGACTCCGCCGACATAGGCGGCATCAGCTCCAGCCGTTTAAGTTCCTGGATCGCTTTTTCGTGAACTTCCTTGCTCATTCCCGCGCTATCGATTTTTTTCTTGAGCTCGTCGATCTCGCTCTTTTCCCCTCGGCCAAGTTCTTTCTGGATAGCCTTGAGCTTTTCGTTGAGGTAGTACTCTTTTTGCGCGCGCTCCATCTGGCGCTTTACGCGCGTGTTGATGTTCCGGTCGACATTGAGCTTTTCGAGTTCGATTTCGAGGATGTCGCCGATGCGATTAAGACGCTCAATGGGATCGACCGTTTCGAGCAGGTCCTGCTTTTCGTCGACAGGGAGTTGGAGGTTGGCAGCGATGGTGTCGGAGAGCCGCGCCGGATCATCGCCGCGTGCCGCGGCAATCATCGTGTCGTAATTCAGGCTTTGCGAGAGCTTGATGAACTGTTCGTACAGGCCGGTGATCTTCTGCACGGTCTGGTCGACCGCCGGCGATGGCTCGACGCGGGCGTTCAACAGGCGAACAGTTGCTCGAAAAAAACCTTCTTCGGAAGCGATCGAAAGTGCGCGAGCGCGCTCGACACCCTCGACCAAGACTTTGATGTTGCCATCGGGCAGTTTGACGCTTTGCACGATGTTGGCGAGCGTGCCGACGGCGTAGATTTCTTCCGGCTTTGGATCATCGACCGAAGCATCGTGCTGCGTGGACAGAAATATTTTCTTGTCGCCGGCGAGCGCCTCTTCGAGGGCGCGGACGCTGGCTTCGCGGCCGACGATGAACGGAGTCATCTGCTGAGGGAAGATGACCATATCGCGCACCGGCATCATGGGTACGCGCTTTAGATCCTGTTTTTCACGAGTGAACATTAGGGCCCCTGAAAAGCTTACGACAGCCCGAAGCGGCCTATCCGGCCTTTTCGAGCAAACTCCAATTGATTTCCCGGCCGCGGACCATTTCCGCGGTAACCACGAAGTCGCGCACCTTGCGCTGCATCGGGAGGTGGTACATGAGTTCGAGCATGAGGTCTTCGAGAATCATGCGCAAGCCGCGCGCGCCGACTTTGCGCTGCATGGCGAGCTCGGCAACGGTGTCGAGAGCGTCGTCGGTGAAACGCAGACGAACATTTTCGAATTCGAAGAGGCGCTGGTATTGCTTGAGGAGCGCGTTCTTCGGTTCCGTCAGGATGCGGACAAGAACGCTCTTGTCCAAGTCGTTCATCACGCCTGCCACGGGCAAACGGCCGACAAATTCCGGAATCAGGCCATAGCGAATCAAATCGCCGGGCTGCACTTGCTCGAGCAATTCGGTATTGCGGCGGCTCGGTGTCGAGGGCGCGGCGTCGGTGTGAAAACCGAGCGAATGGCGGCCAGCGCGCTTTTCGATAATTTTCTCGAGGCCGACGAAAGCGCCTCCGCAGACGAACAAAATGTTCGTCGTGTCCACGGGAGTAAATTCCTGGTGCGGGTGCTTGCGGCCGCCCTGAGGCGGCACGTTGGCGATAGTGCCTTCCAGAATCTTCAGCAGCGCTTGTTGGACGCCTTCGCCACTCACGTCGCGGGTTATCGAAGGATTTTCGTCTTTCTTGGCAATTTTATCGATTTCGTCGATATAGATGATGCCTTGCTGAGCCTTTTGAACATCGCCATCGGCGGCTTGCAGCAGCTTCAAAATAATGTTTTCGACGTCTTCGCCGACGTAGCCGGCTTCGGTGAGTGTCGTCGCGTCCACGATGGCGAACGGAACGTCCAGCATGCGCGAAAGTGTCTGCGCAAGAAGGGTCTTGCCCGTGCCTGTGGGACCAATCAATAGAATGTTGGACTTGCTCAACTCAACGTCGCCCGGCTGCTTGTTCAAAAAGATGCGCTTGTAATGATTGTAGACGGCGACAGCGAGCTTCTTTTTTGTGCGGTCCTGCCCAATGACGTAGCCATCGAGAAACTGCTTGATCTCCGGCGGGCGCGGAAGCCTGCGCGCGGGCGCAGCGGCTTGCTCGCGCTTTTCATCTTCAAGAATGGTCTGGCAAACGCCGACGCATTCGTTGCAGATATACGCGCGCGGATAGTCCGAGGGAGAGCTGATCAACTTTTCGACCTGTTCCTGAGTCTTATGGCAAAAGGAACAGCGCAGCGGCTCGTCTGGGTTGAATTTTTTCACTGGTATGAGGGCCTCGTCTCCGCTGGGCTTCGACGGAGTCTCTAATCCTTATTCTAGGCCGATTTATCCCTGGAGCAAAAGAGAAACTCGAAACGCTACTGACTTTTAAGCACTAGCTAGAACCGCGCGCCGCCCCCGCGGCAATGCAGCCGTTAGCGATGCTTGTAAATAATCTCGTCGATCATGCCATATTCCTTGGCTTGCTCGGGATTCATGATGAAATCCCGCTCGACGTCCTTCTCAATTTTTTCGACGGGCTGGCCGCTGTGCTGCGAAAGCAGCTGATTGATGACCATGCGCATGCGCAGAATTTCTTTTGCGTGGAGGTCGATGTCGGTG
>Ga0210393_10000146_pt1 | contig 72459 bp, 64 predicted proteins | sample IncBWC27OmetaG_FD_160068 | JGI IMG/M metagenome (GOLD analysis project Ga0210393, IMG submission 160068) | Forest soil microbial communities from Barre Woods Harvard Forest LTER site, Petersham, Massachusetts, United States - Inc-BW-C-27-O ... | reverse complement strand
TGCCACTCCGCCTTTCACTTTGGTCGATTCATCGGTGACGCCGCCGGCCGGCGTGAACTCGCCCGCCGACAGAGTGGTCGGAATCGCGATATGCAGCAACGCGTCCTTCTGTTCGTTTTCTGCAGTGGCCCCGGCGAAGTCGATGACGCGCGAGCCGCTGCGGCCCCCCATCAACTGCCAGGCGGCGTTCTTCACAGTGTCGATCGGACTGCCCCCGCCGAAACTGATGAGCGCATCGGCATCGACGCGTCGCGCCTCCGCCACCAGCTCGGTCACCGTCTGCGACGGCACGTGTTGCGCGGCGCCGGTGAAGACGCCGGCCAGCGCGGAACCGGCGGCGCTTTTGACCTTGTCGAGCAGCTTCGAGCGGCCGAGAGTATTGCCGGTGACGATCAGCGCACGCTTCGCGCCACGGCGCGACAGTTCACGGCCGAGGGTTTCGACTTTGCCGGCGCCGAAGACGACGGTCTCGAGGCGCGTGAAATGGTATTCGCCTGCAGTCTTCTCCATTTGATTCTCCTCTACTTCCTGGGAATCACATTCTGGATCTGATCGAAGGCGAAGCACAGAGCCGCCCCCGCGTAGAGGGCGGCTCCGTGCGCTTTGGTTATGGCAGGACGGCTGAGGCTGCGCCGTTGGTCGGCGAGAAGCCGCTGGCGAAGGTCGGGCCGACCGTCCAGGTGCCCGACCCCTGGTTGTAGAGTTCCGAGTAGTCGTTGGTGTAGCTCGCGCTGCCGCAGGTGGTCGTCGCCTGCGAGCTGCCTATAACCACTGACTGCAGGCTCGGCGTCGGAGTCGTGCATGCGCCGCCGATAATCAGCACATCGGTCACGTCGGTGCCAGTGCCGAGCACGCCCTGGCCTGCGCCTTCTCGCGCCGCATTGAGCGAGCCGGTGGCAGTAAAGGTACCGCCCGTGCCGGTATCAGGCGCGTAGAGGTCGGTCTCGGCCGTCGCGCCCTGCTTGAGGGCGGTGGTCGCCACGCAGGTCGAAGGGAGCGTGCCCGCCTCGACGTCGACGCCGCCCGGCAGAATCACCTCGCCTGCCAGGCTGCCAGCCTCGATCAGCGTCGCAACGCCCGCGCGCTTGGCGCCCATCGTGTTGGCCGCTGCGCTCCAGGTCTGCGTCGACGGATCGAACACCTCAGCGGTGTTGAGCGTCGTCGCCACGACGTCGCCGGTCGTGGTGCATGCGTCCGAGTTCGCCTCGATGCCGCCGAACGCTACCACGTCACCGGAAAGCGCGCCGGTGACGACCGCGGGATCCATCGCGACCAGTGCGAACAGTTCGCGCGGAGTCGCCAGCGACCCGGTCGTCCGCGAGAAGGTCTGCGTGGCCGGGTTGAAGATGAACGACAGGTTCGATCCCTCGCCGAGGAACTGGACCAAATCACCACCCGCCAGCAGCACCTGGCCACCGTCGTTCGGGATGAGGGCTGCGCCCTGATCGACCAATCCGCATTCAACGGTGTCGGCGGCTGCGGTTCCACCAGTGCCGGCGGCCAATCCGGAGGCAGCGGTGTATTGGAACGTCGCGCCGGTCGGAATTGCCGTTACGGTGAAGGTCCCGTTGTAGCCCGCGACGCTGACGTTGGCGATCGTAACCTTGTCGCCGACGATCAAGTTGGAAGGATTCGCCGTCGACATCGTGATCGTCACCGTGGTGCCGCTTTCGGAGGCGGACGAGATTGCGCTCGTGGGGCCGGCGCAAATGGAAGGCAGGCCGGTCGCGCATGAAGTTCCCGCCGCGCATCCCGGAATCGAGTTGGTGGCGGTGAAGGCGTCGGTAGCGGGGTTGTACAACTCAGCCGAGTTCAATCCCACTTGTCCTGTTGGCGCACCCGAACCGGGGGCCGGGGTCGAGAGGCCGAGGAACGAGCTGCCGGTCGAGCCGCCGACGATCAGTACCTGGCCGTCGAGCGCCGTGCCGCTACCCGAGATGAGAGTTGCGCTCGGGCCGCTGCGCGCGATGGTCATGGTGCCGCCGCTGCCGCTGCCGGCGACGGTGAACGCCTTGGTAGTCTCGTTATACAGCTCCGCCGTGTTCAGCGCGTTGCACTGGAAGCCGCTGAGGCTGCCGTAGGTGGCAGCCATACAATCTTGGCCACCGACTATCAGGGTCAGCCCGTTGGGGAGCACCACGGCGGCCGCCGACTCGCGCGCGGTGTTGAGGCTGCCCACCAGCAGGAAGGTGCTGGTCGCAGTGCTGAAGACCTGGGCGGAGCTGCTCGAGACAGTGTCGGTAGCGAGGTTGATGATACCGCCGAGCTTGCCTCCGGTGTCGCCGCCGGCCACCAGGACGCTACCCGCTTCGGGCCCGGGAGTGCTGGTCGCGGTGGCCGTCGGTCCTGTAGTTCCAGTAGCCGTCGAAGTCGGCGTCGCGGTCACGGTAGCTGTCGCCGTCGGCGTCGAAGTCGCTGTCGGAGTCAACGTTGCCGTGCGGGTCGAAGTTGTGGTCGCCGATGCAGTCGACGTTGCGGTTGCAGTCGGCGTCGCCGTCCTGGTCGAGGTCGAGGTGGAGGTTGCGGTTGCAGTCGCGGTCGCCGTTGGCGATGCGCCGGTTGCGGTGGCCGTCGGAGTGGCTGTCGCTGTTGCCGTCGGCGTTGGCGTTACGCCGGTGCTGGTAGCCGTTGGAGTCGGGCTCGCGGCGGTGCCAAACGCAGTTCCGGTGAGGGTCGCCGTTTGGGTCGCGACTTGTCCGTTGTCGTCGAAAGTCAGCTTGCCAGTTTCGGCAGTTCCCTTCGGATTACTGTCACTGGTCGGATTGAACGTCACCGAAACCTGGCAGCTCGAATTGGCCGCTACCGACGAGCCGCAAGTGTTCGCCGTGATGGCGTACGGGGCGCTCGCCGTGATCGAAGTGAAGGTTACAGCCACCGCGTTGGAGTTGGAGAGCGTAACCGTTTGCGGCGCCGAAGTAGTATCGACCTGGACTTTGCCGAACGGCAGCGTCTTCGGCGACACCGTGGGCGTCACGACGATGCCCGCGCCGGACAGCGAAACGGTCTGGGTGGGAGTGACCGCATTGTCGGTGACAACGACGGTTCCCGTCCTGGTCCCTTTCTGAGAAGGAGTGAAAATTACGCCGAAGGTGCAGGTGCCGCCGGCCGCGACCTGCGTTCCGCTGCAGGTGTCCGCGGTCACGGCAAAGTCGCCCGAAGACACGACGCTGGTCACGCTGAGCGCAACATTGTTGGGGTTGGTCAACGTGATGGTCTTCGCAGCGCTGGAAACCTCGACCGGTTGGTTGCCGAAGCTCAAGTGAGTCGGCGAAAAAGTCGGCTTTACCAGGATGCCCTTGCCTGAGAGCGTAACCTTTTGCGGGCTGTTCGAGGCGGCGTCGGAGATGGTCAGTGTGCCGGTGCGAGTTCCGGTCTGGCTTGGCGTAAACTCCACGTCGATAACGCAACTGGAGTTCGCAGCGAGGTTGGTGCCGCTGCACGCGTCGCTCGAGACGCTGAAATCTCCCGAAGCCGAGGCGCTGTTAACCGGCACCGCAAAGCTGTTGGAGTTGGTCAGCGTTACACTCTTGGCGGCAGAACTTGTGCCGACTTCCTGCTGCGCGAAAACAATCGTGACCGGCTTGACGGTCAGCTTTCCCGCTGCTGCCGACGCGGTCGCGGTAGGAGTCGGCGCCTCGGTCGATGTGGCGGTTGCAGTCGGGGTAAGCGTCGAGACGACGGTCGGCGTCGCGCTGATAGTTGCGGTCGGGGTCGGAGTATCAGTCGCTGTCGCCGTCGGGGTAGCTGTCGCGGTTTCCGTCGCTGTTGCGGTCGGGGTTGGGGTCGCGGGCAGCAGGAATTGAGCGGCCAGCACCTCGCCGTTCTCATCGATCAACGCCGAGTTCTTGCCCGACGCCGAAGGCAGCCCGACTTTCAAGTTGATTGCGGCGTCGAGGGCCCCGAGTGCACCGCATCCGTTGGCGCCCGGGACGGCGAAGGTCGTGTCCGCTACCTGGACGCCGGTGGTGATCAGTGCGTTTCCGCCCGGGCCGCCGCTGCTGATCTGCGGCTGGCTGGTTGGGGTTTCAACAAGGTTCAAGACGATGGGGTCGCTGTTCGATCCGATGAAGCAATTGGAGCCAAGCACCGAGTTGTTGAGTTGAATCTTGATCGGCACCGTGACGACGCTGTACGCACTGGGTCCGTCATCACAACTGCCGAGGGGACCGCCGCCGCAGAAAAACGCCGACATGGCAGTCGGATCGACGACGGTCGCCGGGGTGACAGGACCGGCCAGCTCGATCGAGGACGTGACGTCGTTGAGGCTCACATTCACGATGCCCGTGAGCCCCAGCAATCCACCCGGCACCTCCTGCGCAGGACCGCCGAAGACGAGACCGTTGGTGGGCGTAACGATCACTTCGACGCCGAAAAGTCCCAACCCACTCGTGCTGTAAGCGCCGAGGTCGACGGTATCGGGGTTGTTGGAGATGGTGACTGTAGAGTTGCCGATCGTAAGCGTGCCGCCGGTGGTCTCACTGTGCGAGCACAACAACGGCGCACCGCCGGGAGGAGTGAAGTCGATAGGGCAGAGGCCGAACTCGGAAGGATCGCCGGTGACGCTTGCCAGCGAGGCCGTGGCGAAGGCGAGCGATATCGACACCAGCAGCATCGCCGCGAGCCCGATAATCGCAAACTTTGAATGGCAGTAATTGTACAGTGAAACGCGGATAGGCTGGTTCAGCCGTCGACTCATTGCGCACATCCCTCCAGATGCGTGATTAAAGGCCTCGGCTAAACTTCAACCGCCCGACTCGATTTTTCAGTTCGAGTGGTGCCAGCGGAAAGCAAATTCGAGGCCTCGGCGTTTTATCGAATTTCACTCGAAATTTTCAAGGGTAGCGGAGTGTCGGCGGGCTGCTATCAGAGTGTGAACTCAGAAAATTTTACATTCTCGGTAGTGTGGATGAGTTGAGATCCACGGCCCAAAAGAGCGATGCCGCCCCCAGTCGGGGACGGCATCGCCGCTTCTTGAAATCGATCTTCCGAGCTATGGCAGAACGGCTGACGCTGCGCCGTTGGTCGGAGAGAAGCCGCTCGCGAAGGTCGGGCCGACCGTCCAAGTGCCGGTCCCCTGGCTGTACAGCTCGGAGTAGTCGGTGGTGAATTGCGAGCCGCCGCAAGTGGTCGTCGCCTGCGAACTGCCGATTACCACCGATTGCAGGCTCGGCGTCGCCGTGGTGCAGGCGCCGCCGATTATGAGCACCTCGGTCACGTCGGTGCCGGTGCCAATCACGCCCTGGCCTGCGCCTTCGCGCGCCGCATTGAGCGAGCCGGTCGCGGTGAAGGTGCCGCCGGTGCCGGTGTCGGGCGCGTACAGGTCGGTTTCAGACTGCGCGCCCTGTTTGAGGCTGGTGGTGGCCACGCAGGTGGAGGGCAACGTGCCTGCTTCGACGTCGACGCCGCCGGGCAGAATCACTTCGCCCGCATCGGAGCCGGCTTTGATCAGCGTCGCCACGCCCGCCCGCTTGGTGCCCATCGTGTTGGCCGCTGCGCTCCAGGTCTGCGTCGACGGGTTGAACACTTCTGCCGTGTTAAGCGTCGTCGCCACCACGGGCGAACTGCTGACGGTGCATGCGTCCGAATTCGCCTCGATGCCGCCGAAAGCTACCACGTCGCCCGAAAGCGCGCCGGTGACGACAGTGGGATCCATCGCAACCAGTGCGAACAGTTCACGCGGCGTCGTCAACGAGCCGGTGGTACGCGAGAAGGTGTGGGTGGCAGGGTTGAAGATGAACGACAGGTTCGACGCCTCACCGAGGAACGAGACGAGGTCGCCGCCGGCCAGCAGCACCTGGCCGCCGTCGTTCGGGATAAGCACCGCGCCCTGGTCCACCATGCCGCATTCAGAGGTGTCGGCGGCTGCCGTTCCACCAGTGGCGGCGGTCAGTCCGGAGGCGGCCGTGAATTGGAACGTAGTGCTGGTCGGAATTGCCGTTACAGTGAAGAGGCCGTTGTAACCCGCGATGCTGACGTTGGCGGTCGTCACCTTGTCGCCGACGATCAGGTTAGAGGGATTCGCCGTCGTCATGGTGATCGTCACCGTGGTTCCGCTTTCGGAGGCGGAGGTGATTGCGCTCGTAGCGCCGGCGCAGATGGAAGGCAACGCGCTGGCGCACGAGGTGCCAGTCGGGCATCCGGGAATCGAGTTGGTCGCGGTGAAGGCGTCGGTGGTCGGGTTGTACAACTCAGCCGAGTTCAATCCCACTTGTCCGGTGGGCGCACCAGAACCGGCGGGCGGGACTGACAGGCCGAGGAACGAGCTACCGGTCGAGCCGCCGACGATCAACACCTGGCCGTCGAGCGCCGTGCCGCTACCCGAGATGAGGGTTGCGCTCGGGCCGCTGCGCGCGATGGTCATAACGCCGCTGCTGCCGCTGCCGGCGAAGGTGAATGCTTTGGTGGTCTCGTTGTACAGCTCCGCCGTGTTCAGCGCGTTGCATTGGAAGCCGGCAACGCCGCCGTAGGTCATGGCCGAGCAGGTCTCGCCGCCGGCTATCAGCGTCAGGTTATTGGGCAGTACCACGGCCGCCGCCGACTCGCGCGCCGTGTTGAGCGAGCCCACAAGCAGGAAGGTGTTGGTGGCCGTGTTGAAGATCTGAGACGAAGCGCTCGACACCGTGCTGGTCGCCAGGTTGATGATTCCACCCAGCTTGCCGCCCGTGTCGCCGCCGGCCACCAGCACGCCGCCCGCCTCAGGGCCGGGAGTGCTGGTTGCGGTCGCAGTCGGCGTCGGAGTTCCCGTCGCCGTCGTCGTGGCGGTAGCCGTTGCAGTGTTGGTGGCGGTCGCTGTGTTGGTCGCCGTCGCAGTGGCGGTAGTTGTTGCGGTCGCAGTGTTGGTGGCAGTCGCCGTTGCGGTGTTGGTCGCAGTGGCGGTCGACGTTGCTGTGTTCGTGGCGGTGGCCGTCGCAGTGGCGGTCGTGGTTGCGGTCGCGGTGCTGGTGGCGGTCGCCGTCGGCGTTGCGGTCGCGGATGCCGTAGCACTACTCGTCGCGGTCGCGGTTGCGGTGGTTGTTGCAGTCGCGGTCGCCGTACTAGTCGCGGTCGCAGTATTCGTGGCGGTGGCCGTTGTCGTGGCAGTGGCGGTGGCCGACGGGGACGGGGTCGGTGTTGGGGTCGGCGTGGCGGTCAGCGTCGCGGTATTCGTGGCGGTCGCAGTATTCGTTGCGGTCGCGGTTGCGGTGGCCGACGGGCTGGGGGTCGGCGTGCCGGTCGGCGTTGGCGATGTCGTACTGGTGGCCGTTGGGGTTGGTGTGGTTTGAGTGCCGATCGCGAGTCCCGTCAGGGTCGCGATTTGGGTCGGCACCTGGGCATTGTCGGTAAAAGTCAGCCGGCCCGCTTCCTCGGTTCCCGTAGTTTTGGTGTCGCCGGTCGGATTGAACGTCACCGAAACCTGGCAACTCGAATTAGCAGCCACCGAGCCGCCGCAGCTATTGGCGGTGATCGCGTAAGGTCCGCTGGTAATCGCGATAGATGAGAATACCACTGGGACCTGGTTGGAATTGCTGAGCGTGACGGTCTGCGGTGCGGAAATCGTATCAACCTGGACCTTGCCGAACGGCACAACCTTCGGCGACACGGTCGGAGTTACTATTTTGCCCTCGCCCACCACGGTTATATTTTGCGGCGTTATGTCCGCATCGTCGGATACCACGACCTTCGAGACCGCGACTCCCGTTTGGGTCGGCGTGAAAATGACGCCAAAGGTACAGGTGCCGCCGGCGGCGACATCGGTTCCGCTGCAGTTGTCAGCGGTCAGGGTAAAGGGAGCCGACGCCGTAACGCTGCTTACGCTCAGCGAGACCAGGTTGGGATTGGTCAACGTGATCGTGTCAGCAGCGGTAGCAACGTCCAGCGGCTGTTCGCCGAAGCTCAGGTGCGTCGGAGAGAAGGTCGGCCGCACGAGAATGCCCTTGCCGGTGAGATTCACCGTCTGGGGACTGTTGTAGGCTCCGTCGGTGATGGTCAGGGTCCCCGTGCGGGTCCCGGTTTGACTGGGTGTGAACGTCACGCTGACAACACAATCAGCGCCTGCCGCGAGCATCGTGCCGCTGCATCCGTCGCTGCCGACAGTAAAGTCGCCGGCAGAAGGCACGACGCTGTTGATCTGCAGCGAGGCGCTGTTCGGATTGGTGAGAGTTACATTTTTGGCGGAGGCCGTCTCGACTTCTTGCTGGGGAAATGAAAGTACGACCGGCGCGATTGTGAGCTTGGTAAGAGCCGCATGCGCGGGCGCTGCGCCGAATGCGCTCAGAATAAAAATTGCGACCAGCGCGAGCGCCGTGCTCGCTATGCCGAGATGCGAGGAACCGGGACTCAGTGAGGTTCGATGGGATGAGTTCGCGCATTCAGTCATGGCGCATTCCTCTTGAAGTTGAGAGACGTGTAGGTGGCGGGTTAGCAAAACGATTTTGCGTGAGCAAGGCAAAGTGAGCAGCAGCGAGCGAGACGCGATCTCGTGCAGTTATAATTCACCGGAGCGACGAGGACGGATGGATTTATGTGACCGTCCGGCAATCAGAGGACGCACTGCAAGCCTAGGTTTGACGCGGGAATTGGCGGTTCAGTGCGCAAATACGGAAATTTGTTCTTTTGGGTAAAAAAATTTCTGCGGTGCAGACGACTTCTACAGCTACAAGTCGTTCTCGTCTTGATTGAGGGCGGCTAGCGCTGGATCGCTGTCCGAGATCAGGTCGATGCGCGCGGCGGACTTACCCGACATCAGCGCATCGATGTTCTCCGCGACTCGATCGACGAAACGTTCCTGTCCCAACGACTCGTCCATCCGATTGTAGAGCACGACGATGCCGCGATCCTGGCTGGGTGAGAATTCGACTTGAGCGGTAAATCCTGGCGTGGCTCCGCCATGCTCGAAGCGTCCCGACTTCGAGTCATACAGCCAACTGAATGCTACTTGGGTGTCCGCCGTCACGTTTCCCCGAAGCTTATGGTCGAGTGTAATCGCGTCGGGCAGCGTCGCGGCTGGCGAAGTTGGATCGGTGCCCACCGAGTAGCGATCGGGATGGAGGTTCGCATCGAGATAGATGAGCAAGTCTCCGACCGTCGATTTTGCGCCGACCGCGCCGGCGAAGATCCCACCTTCTCCCAGTCCAGCCTCCACCGGATCCAGATTGGCGCTATGACCCTGGACCACTCTGTGCGCCTGCTCAGGCGAGTGCGCGAAGGTCGTGTCGTTCATCCGCAGCGGCCCTGTAATCTCGGTTCTGATTAGTTGCGAGTACGCAACACCTTCGCGCTGGGCCAGAGCGAATCCGAGCAAGGCGATACCGAAGCTGCTGTACGAATATTTCGCGTCCGCGGGCCTTTGCGTACCGCGACTGGTGAAGAACTCGCGCATCGCGACGGGAGTATAGTCGGCGAACAGATCGCCCGGTTCCTTCGGCACGAGGTTCCCGGGAACGCTGGGAAGTCCCGACCGATGTGTTACCAAGTCGAGCAAGGTGATCTCTCCGCTGATCGGTGCGGCAGCCAGGTTATCGGGGAACAGCAGCGGACGGATGGGCTCATCGAGTCTGACTTTTCCCTGCGCCGCAAGCTGCGCCAGCGCAAGCCCGGTGAAAGTTTTCGTCACCGAGCCTATCTCGAAGATCGAGTCCGCATGCGCGGCGCCGTAGGTGAAGACGCGACGCTGACCGTGATCGATGACGCCGATAGCGACGCCGCATCCCGTCGACGGCTTGAGCAGGCCGTTTCTCACCACCGGCGCGAACTCGGCGTCGAGCGCCTGCTGCAGATCATTTAGCGCAATCGGAGCCCTGGCCGGGAGTTTCGCTGTTCGAGGTGTCGACCACGAGTCGATACTCCACGCGCCGACGTGCAATCCGGCGACGAGGAGCACGCTCACCACCACAATCGCCTTTAGCCATTTGATATAGCCGCGCAAAATTTCTACGGGGCAGCCTCAGCCCGACTCTACTCTCTCAGCGCGTGAATGCGGGCATCAGTTCTTTGAGCGCGGGACGAGCGGTGGTGGCGTGACTCGCTTGCCCTCTTTTGCGATCAGGTACTGCCTGCCTTCGTCGTTGCAGAGGGCGGGAGGATTCAGATACCGGGCGCCGTCAGGGGCGTACTGGAGAATGAGGGCCTTGCGCACTTCGCCGGTGACGTTCGGTCCGGTTCGATGCGGCATCAGCGACGAAAACACGAGCATCGCGCCCGCACGTACCGGAGCGGCGAGCGCGCCGTCGTCGTCTTCGCGACAAACCCATCCCAGCTCAGTCAGATGATGCTTGAGGGTGCCGCGCAAGTGGCCGCCGGGCTGCACCCATGGGCAACCGTTCTCGACGGTGGCGTCGGTCAGCGCAATCCAGCAGGTGAGGTAGGTCTGCGGCTCGACAAAGTTGTAGCCGTTGTCCTGATGCCACGGGAAAAGTTTGGGATACTCGGGCTTCTTGTACACTGCCTGGTCGCGGTAGAGCCGCACGTTGGGACCGAGCAGGTCGCGGCAGGCGCCGGCGATGACCGGCGACGCGGACAGATCACGAATGAACTGCGAGTGCTTGACCAGGTCGGTCGTGAAGCTGATGCCGCCGGCCTCGGCGATGAAGCGTCGGCCGTTGGGTTGGGTGTGGAGATAGCGTTCGACCTTGGCCTCCCACGGATCGATCTCGGCGATTGCACGGGCGACGGTATCGGCGTCGAGGGCGTGGTCGAACACGAAGTATCCGCGCTCGTTGTACGACTCCGCCTGGTCATTGCTGATGACTTCGAACGGCGGCTGTACTGGAGTCCATGTGAATCCGCGATTGAGCTCGTGCAACTCGGCCAGGTTTGCGGCGCTTTCCACTGCTGACGCTCCTCTCTCAGTGCGCGAACGCGGGCATCACTTCTTTGGCGAACATTTCGGCGGCATCGGGCATCATGAAATTGAGAAAGAAGTAGGTCATACCGAATTTCTCGATGCGGGTAGTGAGCTCGCGTTTGATGTCATCGGGAGTGCCGATGAGCACTTGCAGCGAATCGCGAACGCTGGCGTTGTCTTCAATTTTGAGCGTCTGCGCCATCGCGGCCGCCATCGCGTCGGCCGTGCCGCGATCCTTCGCCATCAGCACAAAGCCGCCGCCGGAGAGCTCGAGCGCGTCGGGCGCGCGGCCGGCAGCTTTCAGGAAGCCGCGAACCATCTCGATGCGTTTCAGGACGGTGGTGCGATTGAACTTGAGCGCCTCGACGATATCGACGTAGCCCTTGGTTATGGGCGGATTGAGATTGAGCACGTCGGCTTCCTGCGCGGCGATTTCGAGGATGCGCTTGCCGCCGCCGCCGATGAGGATGGGAAGCGGGCGCTGCACGGGCTTGGGATCGCAGATAGCTTTGTCGATTTTGAAGTAGCGGCCCTGATAGGTCGGCTCGGCCTGCGTCCACATCGCCTTGAGCAGCTTGATGCCCTCGCCCATCTGCTCGATGCGCTCGGCGTTCGACGGATAGGGAAAGCCGTAGGCGTCGTATTCTTCCCTGAACCATCCGGCGCCAAGGCCCGCGATAAAGCGGCCGCCGCTGAGGTTGTCGATCGATGCCATCGTCTTCGCGAGCAGCGAAGGGTTGCGATAGGACATCGAGGTGACGAGCGGGAGCATCCTGATGGTTTTGGTGGTGGCCGCCACTGCGCTCAGCATCGTGAAGCATTCGTAATGTGGAGCGTGCGGCTCGGCCATGAGGCCGCGCATGAAGAAGTGGTCGTCGATCGAGACAGAGTAGTAGCCGAGGTCCTCAGCGCGGCGCGCGGTAGCTATGGTCGCGGCGGGATCGCCGTTGGGAAGTCCCACGTTGAATTTGATTGGTCGCATTGGCGGTGCTCCTTGAATGTTCGGATTATGCAATATGGGTTTGATCGTTGGCTAGGAGCAGAATCTTGAATCGCGCGTTATGCGCGCTGTAATAGGACCCTCACCTTCATCCTCTCCTAACAGGGAGAGACAGAGTTAGAAATTACGGTTTGATTATTACCAGCGTGCCGTTGGGCAACAGGCGTTTCAGTTCTTCGATGTCGTCGTCGTCGACTGAGATGCATCCTGTGGTCCAGTTAATGTTGCCGCTGTTCAGTTCGGGCTCGTCGGTGCCGTGAATTCCGATGCGGCCGCCGACGCCGACCGGATGGCCGTCTTCGTTGGGCACTTCGCCACTCTCGCGCAGTTGCTCGTAGCGATGGCGGTCGATGTCGTTTGGATAGTTCAGCGTGAGGAACCATTCCCAGCGGCGGCTCGGATGCTTCTCGACGATGGTGTAGACGCCTTCGGGCGTACGCCTGTCGCCTTCCCACAATTTGGTGCCGGGCTCGAAGCTGCGGCCGAACACGGCGTGGTAGTCCTTAAACATGCGGCCCTTGTAGTAGACGGTGAGTTTGTGGGTTTTTTTGAGAATTGTCACCGACCAGTTGAGCGGATCCATGAAGGCGATGTCGCGGGTTTTGTCGAACAGCAGCTGACCGGGGGTCGGCACGCGATCGGTGCGGACGCCGTCGATCCTCACTTGCGGCAGTACTACGGGCGACGGCGTCGCGGTCGGGGTCGGGGTGGCGGTGAAGGTAAAGTCGGGACCGGGAGTCGGGCCGCTGTACTTGATGTTCGGATCGCGCCACGGAGCCGGCGGCATGGTGCCGGCCTTCTCGGCGTCGGAGGCGGTGATGGGAGTAGTGTTCTCGCGCGCAATCATGGCGGCGGGACCGGCGAGCGCGGGTCCGGCACCACACATCAATAGAGTCGCGCCAGACAATACTGCGGTTATCGATCCAGCAATCGTGGCGGCGGCGAACGATCCAACAATCCTGCCCATCAGCTCCAACCAAACTCCCGTATCGCGATCACAATACCCATTTTGTGAACGCTTGGCGCGAAGATCAATTGTACAGTAGCGTCAATCTGCGATCTGTGGCGAGAAATCTCGCAGGAGCTTTCATTCGCATGGACGACAATCTCGCGCGCACGATGGCCGCGCTGACTACCGGGATATACGTTTTGACCACGCAGGAGAATGGGCGCTGCCACGGGATGTCATCGTCGTGGGTGGCACAGGTGTCGGGCGAGCCGGTGATGTTCACAGCGGCCGTCGACAAAGCGCACTTCAGCAACCGAGTGATCGCGCGGACGAAAGCATTTGGGCTGAACGTCGTGGGACGCCGCGGGCGCGAGCTGGAAGACTACTTTTATTCGGCGCGCGCGCGTCGCGATAACAACCTCGATGCGATCGAGTTTGAACTGTCGCCGACGCTGGCAGTGCCGTGGCTGAAGCTGGCGATGATCGCGATCGAAGCGCGCGTCGTCGACAGCCACGTCGCGGGCGATCATACGATTTTCGTGGTCGCGCCGGTCGGAGTGCGCGTCGGCGACAATGATCGGCCGTTGACCTCGCTCGATCTCGAGTATGTTTATTTGGGCGGCAAGCAAGTCTTCGCGCGGGAGCGGGAGGGCTAGATCTACCGTCCACTCATGGCTTTGACGGTTGGCACAATCGGCTGATAGCATCCGCGCGCGGAGAGACTTGGATGGCAATCGAAAAGAACGAACTGCGCCGCGTGATGGGGCATTTCGCGACCGGCGTCACGGTGATCACATCGCTGCGCAGCTCGGGTGAGCTGCATGGGCTGACAGCGAATGCGTTTACGTCGGTCTCGCTGATCCCGCCGCTGGCGCTGGTGTGCGTCGACAAGAAGGCCGAGAGCTATCCGTGCTTCGAAGAGAGCAAAGTTTTTACCGTCAATGTGCTGGCGTCGGACCAGGAAGCGCTGTCGCGAAGGTTCGCAGTGAGCGGCGGCCAGAAGTTCGAGGGCGTGAGTTACAAGATCGGCGCGAACGGCGCACCGATCCTCGACGGCGCGCTCGCGTACCTCGAGTGCAAGGTGACGACGGCGATCGACGGCGGCGACCATACGATATATCTCGGCGAGATCGAGCAGGCCGAAACTCCGCACGAGGGCAAGCCGCTGCTGTTCTTTCGCGGCGGATATCGCGAGATTGGCGACTAGCGCGCGCATGTCATCGTGAATGCCCCGGTCCGCATTCCCGGAATCAGCGTTTTCCTGCCGTCGCATAACGAGGAAGGCAACGTCGAGCGCGTCGTGCGCTCGTGGCTGGCGGAGTTGCCCAAGGTCTCAGATAACTTCGAGGTGATCGTCGTCGACGACGGCAGCCGCGATCGCACGGGCGAGATTGCTGAGCGGCTCGCCGCGGAGGACTCGCACGTCAAGGTCGTGCGTCATCCCGTCAATCGCGGCTACGGCGGTGCCGTGATTTCCGGAATTCGCGCGGCGACGATGCCGTATGTCCTGCTATGCGACGGCGATGGGCAGTTCGATCCGGCGGACCTCGAGCGGCTGACGCCGTTTGTTCCCGAGTACGACGTGGTTGCGGGACGGCGAGCGCATCGCGCCGATCCTCTCATGCGACGGATAAACGGCAAGGCGTGGACGACGCTGGTGCGCGTGCTGCTGGGCATCACGATCAGCGATATCGATTGCGGCTTCAAGCTATTCAAGCGCGAGAAACTCGACGGGATGGAATTGCGGGCGCATGGCGCGATGATCTCGACCGAACTGATGGCGCGGCTGGCGGGCCGTCACGCAAAGGTGACCGAGGTGGACGTCCAGCATCTGCCGCGGGTGACGGGGGAGCAATCAGGCGCGAATCTCAGGGTGGTTGCACGAGCATTTAAGGAGCTCATAGCGCTGTATCGCGAGCTTAGAGCTGAGCGCACGGGGGATGGGCCTGGTGCTTCGGGGCAATCGTGAAGGCAGGCGACGAATGCGCAACGGTGATAGACAGTGCATACGCAAAGCGGATATACGATAGACCGATTGCGTCATCGCGGCGTAGTTTCGTGACAAAATTGTAGTATTGATCCCTGCGCATCTTGCCGTGACCCCGATGGCACAGGTATAGCAATACGCTTAATAGTCATTGCGACCCATTAAGGGCCGCCCAGATCAAGGAGATCCAAGAGTATGAAGCGCACCCTTTCAGTTGTTTCCGCAGCCCTCTTCGCCACCGCGTTGGCGATGCCGGCATTCGCCCAAGCCCCAGCGGCACCGGCTGCAGAGCCAAGCATGGCAGCGCCAGCGGCCGATGCGGGCGCGGCGGCACCGGACGCGGCAGCATCACCGGCCCCCAAGAAGCATCGTCGCCATCATCACAAGAAGGCGGCAGACGACAGCGGCGCGGCAGCGTCACCTGCAGCCGACTCGTCCGCGGCGACGACGCCTCCGGCCAATCCGTAATAGCTTGATGGCTAGTTCGACAGGGCGATCGCGCGAAGCGGTCGCCCTGTTTCGAATCGTCTAGGATTTTCGATCCATTCAGGGTCGGGGGGTAGAGTCGGCTTTGCCTCCGGCGCTCGGTCGGCCGCAGATTAATCTGCGGCCGGACACGACGCCTATTTTCTGCGCGCAGCGTTGCAAAATACGCTGCGCGTTTTTTTGTGACGAAAATTCCTGCTACATTGATTTTTCCTTTGCGCGGGTTATCGCGGGCCGCGGGGGAATTTAAGTCGTTGAGCTTTTGGCGTTCGAGCATTTGTTTGTTGGCTCTGATTGCGCTGGTAATACAGTCGCCGATCGGCGCGCGCGCCAGTCCAAAAAGCAATTCAAGCGACGAAGAGGTCTGCGATCCGCTGGCCGACTATTTCCTGGGCATGGAAGATTACCCCGAGGCCATTCGCCGTCATCGCGTCGTGATCAGCGACGACCCTTCCAACGCGCTCGCGCATTACCATTTGGGTTTCGCATACGGTGTTGTCGGGCAGCATCGCGAGGAACTCGCCGAGTATCAGAAAGCGATCGAGCTTGGCCTCGACGATTGGCAGTTGTTCCTGAACCTCGGCTTGCTCTATCTCGAAAGTGGGCAGACGCGCGACGCGACCCAGGTGCTGCGGCTGGCCGCCCTGCTCGGACCGGAGCGGCCGGAGACGCATTTCAATCTGGCGCTCGCCTATGAGCGGCGTGGAGCGCTCGCACAAGCCGAGCAGGAAGCGCTAATGTCGCTGCAGATCAATCCGAGTCAACCGGACGCGCGCAATACCCTCGGCGCAATTTACGCCGAGGAAGGCAACTACGTCAGGGCAAGCGAGGAATGGAACGAGTTGGTTGGGGAGATTCCGGATTACACGCCGGCGCGGACCAATCTCGCGATTTTGCAGCACGTCGAGAGCAGCGGCTTGAAAGGCACACCCGATTCGAACGGTTTCATCCGCAACCCGTGAGCGGATAGAATCCGACTACTTCAGACGACGAAGGCAGGTGGCGGTATTGATGAAGCGGTGGAACTTGTCGAGGCGCAGACGTGCAATCGTTAATTTGAATTCGGCAGCATGGCTGGGATCGGCGCTGATGCTGACTGCGGCCGTCGTGCTGGCCGCGTCGCCGGCGGGTGCGACTGCGCAATGGCGCCGGGTGCACCACACCAAGCATACGTCGAGCGCGGCGCCTGCTCCTCTATACAAAGGCGCGCTGCTCGAGGATGCGGACAGCGGCCGCGTGCTGATGGCCTACAACGCCGACATGGAATGGCCGCCGGCCTCGATGGCGAAGATGATGAACCTGCTGGTCGCGCAGGAGCAGATCAACGCGGGCCGTTTCAGCGGCAACGATCCGGTCAGGATTTCGGAGCGCGCGGCGCATACCGGCGGCTCGCGCGTCGGTCTGAAGGAAGGCGACGTTTATCCGCTGCGCGAGTTGATGAAAGCGGCGCTGGTCAAATCGGCCAACGACGCCGCCGTCGCCGTCGCCGAGAAGATCGGCGGATCGGTCGAGGCGATGGTCCGCATGATGAACGAGCGGGCGCAGGAACTCGGGATGACGCATACGGAGTATCAGACCGTCGACGGCTTGCCGCCGCGCCCGACGCATGACGCAGATCGCACGACCGCCTATGACCTCGCCACCGTGGCGCGCGCTATTATCCGCGAGACCAACCTGCTGATGTGGTCCGGCCAGCCGCACATGGATTTCGACAACGGCGTCGCTATCCTGAACAACACCAATCATTTGATCGGGCGTTTCGAAGGCGCCGACGGGCTTAAGACCGGGTTCACCACCATGGCGGGATTCAACGTCACGGCGACGGCCAAGCGCGGTGACATGCGGTTGATAGCCGTTATCCTCGGCGCGCCATCGAATAATCAGCGCTTTGCGCAGGCGGGCAGAGTGCTCGAGTGGGGCTTCGAGCAATTCACAGCGGTCTCGCTGCTGCGGCTGAATCAGCCGCTGCCGGTGCATGTGCAGGTGCGCGAGGGTCCGCAGATTCAACCGGTCGCGGCGAGCGATCTGAAAGTCGTGATGCCGAAGGCCGATGCGCAGTCTGTGCGGCTCGTGTACGATGTGCCGGTTGCAATCAACGGCCCGGTCGCAACGGGAGAACCGCTGGGGCGGGTGATCGTGCAGGAGCAGGGGCAGCAGGTAACTGAAGTGATGGCGATAAGCCCGATCGCGTTCACCCCGCCGCATACTCTCGGCGGCGAGGCGTACAACGCGTCGGCGCCGCCGTCGTCGTCGACTAATCCGGGCCAGGAGGGCCAATGAAGGTAGCATCGAAGCAGCGAAACCGGCGCAATCGGAAGCTTGCGCGCAAGAAAAAGAGCGATCCGCATCAGGCGAAGTCACGGCTGCGCAAGATGCGGCGGACTAGAATCCGCGGCAAGTAATTTCGCGCGCGCGTAGCGATCATTTCTCGACGGGCGGCTCATGGCGGGCCGCCTGTTCATTTGTGACGCCGGATTTCTCCGCGTTATTTTTTTGGTGGCTCGCAGAATCTGATGTGATTGCTGAACGCGTCTGTTACCGTCATGACCTCGCCCCACGGCATCTGTTCGATTCCGGGCTTCATGTATTTGTAGTCCTTGCCGGCCAGCTCGCGCTGATACTCGTGAACTCCGCGCATATTGACCGCGACGGTCGAGCCGGGGCTCGCGTCGCCATGATGCTCGCTCAGGTGAAGCACCAGACCTGCGCGGGAAACCTGCATGTAGAGCGGAGAGTTGTCGGTAAACCGATGCTCGAAATCGAGTTGGAAACCGAGGAACCCGAGATAAAACTCTTTGGCCTTGCTCTCGTCGAAGATCCGGAGAATCGGCGCCGTTTGTGTGAATGCGATCGTTCCAGTCGCCGACTCGCCGATTTTGGCCGACAGCACGTTCCAGTTTTCGAAGCCGAACTCCGCGGCAACAATTTCGAGCGCCTGGCTGTGCGAGATTGAGACTTGCTGCCCCGCAAGAGCGGTCTTGAGGGCCTTGGCCATGACCTTGGCATCGAGAAAAGTACGCATCGGATCCAATCCTCCTTCGCGGCGAACAGAACTTTAGTCAGCGCTCGCATTACTGACGCGTTCGCCAGTTTGAGGATCGGGCGAAAGCGGTAGCGATACATTCACCACACCCACAGTGGGCGCGAGCGGCAGGCTGTATCGGGCCGAGAGGAAAGTACCCAACCAGCGGATTTGGCGCAACGGTTGTTGATGAGGAAAACGCGCGAAGATCGACGGAATGTTGGTAACTGAACCATGCGAAATTGACAAAGGTCTCGGCGGTCGGTTACCAATGTATGTGCCCCTTCAACCTACGACTTCGAACATTGGAGAAAGTTTCTGGCCGATGTCTCGGTGATCGCCGTCGTACCGGCGCGGTACGGATCTTCCCGCCTGCCGGCAAAGGCGTTGGCGGAGATTGCGGGGGTGCCGATGGTGGTGCGGGTGTGGCGGCAAGCGTCAAAAGCGAAATCAATTGCACGCGTGATCGTTGCCACCGACGACGAGCGAATCTCAGCGCCCGTGCGCGCGGCGGGTGGTGAGGCGATGATGACTTCACCCGCGCACGAGAGTGGCACCGACAGAATCGCCGAGGTCGCATCGAAAGTGGTCGCCGACGTTTATCTTGGCGTGCAGGGCGATCAGCCGTTCATCGCGGCGCAGGATCTCGACGCGCTGTCGGGCGCGATGCGGGACGACGCGTCGATTCAGATGGCAACGCTGGCGACGCCGATTGTCGATCACCTGGAGTGGACCGATCCGAACAAGGTGAAGGTCGTGTGCGGCGCCGACGGGAACGCGCTATACTTTTCACGTAGCCCGATTCCTCATGCGCGTGACGGCGGGATGCCTAAAGAGGCGCTCCGCCATATCGGCGTTTACGCGTACCGGCGCGACTTCCTGATGAAATTCGCCGCCCTTCCGATGGGCGCGTTGGAGAAAGTGGAAAAGCTTGAGCAGTTACGAGCGCTCGAGCATGGTTACGTTATTAAGGTGGTCAGGTCGGTGGCGCCGTCGCTCGAAGTAGATACCGCGGAGGACTTGGCGCGCGCGCGCGAAGCGGCACCGGATTCAACTCGTTGAGGATGGGGAGGGATTCGACGTGGAGAGCAAGACGAAATTTATTTTTGTAACGGGCGGCGTAGTCTCGTCGCTCGGCAAGGGCCTGGCGGCCGCGTCATTGGGCGCGCTGCTGGAGGCGCGCGGGCTCAAAGTCACGCTGCTGAAGATGGACCCCTACATCAATGTGGATCCCGGCACGATGAGTCCGACGCAGCATGGCGAGGTTTTCGTCTGCGACGACGGCACCGAGAGCGATCTCGACCTCGGGCATTACGAGCGCTTCGTGCAGACTCCGATGGGCCGGCGCAACAACTGCACCACCGGCCAGATATACGACACCGTCATCCAGAAGGAACGGCGCGGCGATTACCTGGGCGCGACTGTGCAGGTGATTCCGCATATTACCGATGAGATCAAACGGCGCATCCTCAGTGCGGCCGACGGATCGGATTTGATCATCGTGGAGATTGGCGGGACGGTTGGCGATATCGAGAGCCTGCCGTTCCTCGAAGCGGTGCGCGAGTTCCGCTGGGACCTCGGCCGCGAAAATGTATTGTACGTGCATCTGACGCTGGTGCCGTTTATCCCCACCGCCGGCGAGCTCAAGACCAAACCGACGCAGCACAGCGTGAAAGAACTGACCGGGCTCGGGATTCAACCGGATATTCTGATTTGCCGATCCGATCGGCAACTCGAGAAAAAGCTCAAAGCGAAAATTGCCCACTTCTGCAACGTCGAGGAGAACTGCGTAATCTCGGCGCCCGACGTGCCGACGATTTACGAAGTGCCGCTGCGTTTTCATGACGAGGGCTTCGATCAGCGCGTGTGCGAGAAGCTCAACATCTGGACTGGTGCGCCGAACCTGTCGAAATGGCGGCGAATCGTCAAGACGGCGCAGAATCCGAGAGTTACCGTCAACGTTGCGGTGGTCGGCAAGTACGTCAACTTGCAGGATTCGTACAAGAGCCTGCACGAGGCGATCGCGCACGGCGCTATTGCCAACGAAGCGCGGGTCAATATCGACTACGTCGATTCGGAGGAGCTGGAAAAGCAGAACGTCGAGGAGCGGCTGGCGCAGGCTCACGCGATTATCGTCCCTGGCGGCTTCGGCGAGCGCGGGACGGAGGGCATGATTCGCGCGGTCCGCTATGCGCGCGAGAACGGCGTGCCGATTCTTGGAATTTGCTACGGGCTGCACATGATGGTGATCGAGGCGGCGCGCAATCTGCTCGGGCTCAAGCGCGCGAATACGTCGGAGAACGCGCCCGACGGTCCCGATCCCGTCATCCATATAATGGACTCGCAGAAGGATGTCTCGAACAAGGGCGGCACGATGCGGCTCGGAACGTATCCTGCCGTGCTGAAGCCCGGCTCGCTCGCGTCGTCGCTGTATCGCAAGGCGCGCATCTCGGAGCGGCATCGCCATCGATGGGAAGTGAACAACGCCTATCGCGAGCCGCTCGAAAAAGTCGGCCTCGTCGCGACCGGCATCTCGCCCGACAACAGCCTGGTCGAGATAATGGAGCTCAAGGGGCATCCGTGGTTTCTCGGCGGGCAATTCCATCCCGAGCTGAAGTCGCGGCCGCTTGATTGTCATCCGCTGTTTCGCGGTCTAATTCGCGCAGCCGTGCAGCGCCGTGCGGAGCTGGGGTTGAAGCGTCCAAAGGTGCGGGAGCTCCGATCGGTTTCGTGAATGTGGCCCAGGTCAAAGCCGGCGACGCCGTGTTTGGCGGGCCGGAGTTCGTGCTGATTGCGGGCCCGTGCGTGATCGAGAGCTACGAGTCATGCATCCGGCACGCGACGCGGCTGGCGGATATCGCGCGTCGCGCCAAGCTGCCGTTCATTTTCAAATCTTCATACGACAAAGCCAATCGCACCAGTTACAGCTCCTTTCGCGGGCCCGGCTTGACGGCGGGGCTCGAAATACTGGCGCGAGTGAAACGCGAGGCGGGCGTCAACATGCTGACTGACATCCACGAACCCGCGCAGGCTGCGGCCGCGGCCGAGGTCGTCGATGTGATCCAGATTCCGGCGCTGCTCTCGCGCCAGACCGACCTTATCGACGCGGCGGCGAAGACCGGATGCGCGGTGAATATCAAGAAGGGGCAGTTCCTGGCGCCGTGGGATATGAAGGCGGCGGTCGCGAAGGCCGAGCACGCGGGCACGCGGCGAATTATTTTAACCGAGCGCGGATTTTCGTTCGGCTACAACAATCTCGTGTCCGACATGCGATCGCTGGTTATCATGCGGAGCTTCGGATATCCCGTGGTCTTCGACGCGACCCATTCGGCGCAGCTTCCGGGCGGCGGCGAGGGCGGCACGCATTCGAGCGGTCAGCGCGAGTTTATCGCCCCGCAGGCGCGCGCCGCGGTCGCGGTTGGGATTGACGGAATTTTCATGGAAGTGCACGAGGACCCCGACCGCGCGCTCAGCGACGGTCCCAATTCATATCGGCTCGACGACCTGCCGGCACTGCTCGAAACGCTCAAACGAATCCATCAGGTGTCCCGCGAGGCCGACTGATCCAGGCCAAGGGGGAGTGTTAGGGCGAGGTTAGTCGCGACAGTCAATGGTGAGCGCAAGTTCGTTGCGAATTGCAAGTATGGTGCCGAAGGCCGGTTCGCTTTACCTGAAAAAATGCTCCTGATACCGTCATGATCGGAGAGGTTGAACTTTGAGTCCGAGGCGAATTGCCAAGTTTCTGGCTGGATTCGGCACGATTGCGCTGGTTGGCCTGCTGGTCGCGACCATCTGGATTGTGCGCCATCGGTCGGCGGAGCAGGTCTTGCAGACGGCGGCCGGGCTGGTGCCCGGTACTCTCCTGCGTGCGCACAATTTTCACTGGACGCAAATGAAGGCCGGCGAGCGGCAGTGGGTGCTGACCGCGGGCGAGGCGGATTATTCGGCGGACAAGACCACGCTGAAGCTGACCGACGCGGTGGTCACCATGGTTTCGTCGGACGGCAAGCCGGTAGTCGTCAACTCACCGCATGCGGATTTGACATTGAACGGCAATCACGTGACGCGCGCATATTTGACCGGCGGCACGGTTATCCATTTTGGCGACTACGTGCTCAGCACTGATTCGGCAACCTTCATGCCTGATGACGACAAGGTCGATGCGCCGGGTATGGTGACGATTGTCGGCGACGGATTAAAAGTGACGGGAATCGGACTGAGCGGTCATCCCAAGACGCGCGTTTTCCAGTTGCAGACGCAGGTCGAGACGATAGTCACGCCGAAGAAAGATAGTGGAAAATCCAAGCAGAGTTAGCCGCGGATCGTTGTCGCGGATTGTCGCGACCGCGATAGTCGCGTTTGCGCTTGCGTCGCCGACGTGGGCTCAGACAACGACCAACACGGCCGTTCAGCTGGCGGCTAGCAGCGACGATTCAGGTGACGATTCGATCAGCGTGACCGGCGGCGTGCCGGGCGCGCCGGCGGCCGCCCCGTCTGACACGACGCAAGCTCAGCCTGCGGCGGAGCCCGCGCCGCCGGAAGCGGAAGCGCCGCCGCCTGTGGCAGCGCCTGCGGTCGCGACCGCGCCAGCACCGGCAGCGCAGCCGCCGTCGGCGTCTGACGTGCCAGTGACGGCGGCGGACGTCGCGCCTGCGGCGGCACCGTCGACGGCCATCGCGCCGATCGAGCCATTGCCGACAGCGCCGGTCGGCGCAGTAGTGAGTGCGCCTGCAGCGGAAGCACCCGCTGTAATGAGTGCGCCGCCACCTGTTGCGGCAGCGCCCGCAGTCGTGAGTGCGCCGCCTCCGGCACCAGTACCGCCACCGGCTCCAGCGCCCGCGGTGGCAGTTGCGCCTGCGCCGGTACCGGCTACGGCTTCCGATGTGCCGATTACAGCCGCCGACGTCGCGCCTGCCGCGGCTCCGGCTACGGCGGTCGCACCGATCGAACCGATTCCTTCGGCGCCGCCGCCTGTCGCAGTTGCGCCGGTCGCGGCACCTTCAATTGCCACGACCACCACAACGACCGCTCCCCTGGCAGTAGCGCCGGAATCAACGCCGGTGACGACGGCAGCTACCGCACCGCCGGCCGGCTCGATGGCGCCGCCGATGTTGCTCGCTCCCGTGCCGGCTGACCTGCCCGCGCAAGAGCCCTCCAATACTCCGCCGACCGCGCCCGCATCGGGGACGGCATCGGCCGGCGCCTCCGCACCGGTACAGGCTGCAGTGCCGCATCGGGCGCATAAGGCGTCGACCAGCGGCGAGACCACCGTCGCGTCGAATCCTCCGCAACAACAGGGCGGTGCGTTTGGCGGGATGCAATTCGGTAACAGCAAGGCGCCGATCGACATAAAGTCCAAGTCGATGTCGCTCGACTATACGAATCATTCGGTGCTGTGGACTGGAAGCGTGCACGCGACGCAGGCGGACTCGACCCTTACCAGCGATCAACTGCGCGTGAATTATTTCGACAAAGACTTCAAGCAGATGAAGGACATGGTCGCGGACGGCAACGTGCGGCTCAGCCAGGGCACGCGATGGGCGACGGGCGATCATGGCGTGATGGACCAGACCAGGCGCACGGTGGTGTTGACCGGGAGTCCGGTCGCGCATGACGGCAACGATCAAATCACCGGCTGCAAGATAACCGTCTATTTGAATACCAGTCAGAGCGTGGTCGACTGCGCGCATGCGGTGTTGTTCCCGCATTCGGACGCATCGCCGGATGCGAACGCCACGCCGGGAGCCGCAACCGATTAGCGGACGATTTTTTCAATGGCGTTGGAAGTAAAACTCGGACAAGACCTGCGGCTTCGCCAGCAACTGGTGATGACGCCGCAGTTGCAGCAGGCGATCAAAATCCTGCAGCTCTCACTGCCTGAGCTCGAAGCGATCGTTCAGTCGGAGCTCGAGCAGAATCCGATGCTCGAGCCGCTCGATCAAAGTCCCGCCGAAGCGGCTTCTGAATCCGCCGAGTCCGATTCCGATGCAGCCCAGGGCGACGGTGAACCGCTGCCGCCCGAAGGCGACGGCGCGGGCGCGAATTCCGATGACGACTGGGAAACGGGATCGCGCGAGGAAAAGCCCGCATCCACCGTCGAGGTTGAAGCGCGCGACGCGGCGCTCGAAATCAAGGAACTGAACAATCTCGAAAAACTCGACTGGCGCGAATATCTCGAAACTTATTCGAACAACTGGCAGGAAAGCGCGCCGGCGGACAACGACGACGACCATCGCAGCGCGCTGGAGAATACGCCCCTGCGCCGCAGCTCGCTCGAAGACCACATGATGTGGCAGCTGCGGATGTCGAACCTCGCCGAAACCGATCAGCAGATCGGCGCGACCATCATCTACAATCTGAACGAAGACGGATACCTGGAAACTCCGGTCGAGGAACTGGCGGCGCAGCTCGAAATTGCGCCGGCCGAAGTCGAGCGCGTGCTCGTGCGCGTGCAGCGTTTCGATCCGCCCGGCGTCGCTGCGCGCAATCTGCGCGAATGCCTGCTGGCGCAACTGCAGAATCTCGGGATGGAAGAATCGCTCGCGGCAAAAATCGTCACCAGTCACCTCGACCTGCTCGAAAAGCATCGCTACACCGAAATCGCCAAGGTGCTCAGCGTGCCGGTCGAGACGGTCGGGCAGGCGGCGAAAATAATCTCGCTGCTCGAGCCCAAGCCGGGACGCGACTACGGCGGCGACGAGCCTACGTACGTGGTGCCCGACGTTTATATTCACAAGGTCGGCGAAGAGTACGTGGTGACGCTCAATCGGGACGCGGTGCCGCGCCTGCGCCTGGCGGGCTATTACCAGCGCGTGCTCAACGACGTCGACGTCGCGCCCGAGACGCGCGAGTATCTGCAGGAGCGGCTGCGCTCGGCACGGTGGCTGGTCAAATCGATCTACCAGCGCCAGCAAACGATCTTCAAAGTCGCGACGTCGATCGTGAAATTTCAGCGCGCATTCTTCGATCACGGTATCAGCCTGCTGAAGCCGCTGGTGCTGAAGGACGTCGCCGAAGATATCGGGATGCATGAATCGACTATCAGCCGCGCGACCGCCAACAAGTACGCGCACACGCCGCAGGGAATCTACGAGCTGAAGTTTTTTTTCACCTCGGGCGTCAAGGGCGCAGGCGGCGAGGACGTGAGCGCCGAGACGGTCAAGGAACAGATTCGCGGGATGGTGACGGCGGAGACGCCGCAGAATCCGCTGTCGGATCAGGCGATCGCCGAGATGCTGCGGGCGAAGCAGATCAATATCGCGCGGCGCACGGTGGCGAAATATCGGCAGGCAATGGGAATCCCGCCGTCGGCGAATCGCAAAGAGATCGGATGACCGAGTCGAGGCGCAAAGCAATGAGCAAAATCGACAAGGGCAAGCGCGGGCGAGCGACAGTCCGAAAAGTGCGGCGCGCGCAACGAATCGCGAATGCGCCGGCGACCGAAGTGACGGTAACCTTTCGGCATGTCGAGCCGACCGACGCGATCCGGATGTACGCCGAGCGCAAATTCGCGCACCTCGGCCGGTTGCTCAAGCGGACCTGCCAGGCTCATCTGATTCTCACGGTTGACAAATATCGGCAGCACGGTGAAGTTACTGTCAAATCCGGGCGTCTGTCGGTGATCGCGGAGGAAGAAACCAAGGATCTTTATTCGGTGATCGATCTGCTGACGGACAAAGTCGGACGCCAACTGAAAAAACATCTGGAAAAATTCAAGGGCAAGAAAGTCAGAGCGCTCTCGACCGGCGAGGTCTTGAGCGCCAGCGAGGAAATTTGATTCGCGACGCTCTGACCCCGATACTCACGAGTTGCGGATTTCAATTCACTGAAAAAAATATAACGAGATGAAAATTACCGATATCCTCAGCGCCGACATGGTGATTCCCGAGCTCAAGGGCACCACCAAGCCCGACGTGCTGAATGAACTGGCGAAGGCGCTGGCTGCGAAGTATACGGAGATCAAGCTGGCCGACCTGACTGCCGTGCTCGCCGAGCGTGAGCGGCTGGGCTCGACTGCGATTGGCGACGGAATCGCAATCCCGCACGGCAAGCTGCGCGGAGTGATGAAGATAGTCGGAGCGTTCGGGCGTCACGTGGAAGGAGTCGATTTCGATTCGCTCGACGGCGGACCGTCGCAACTGTTCTTCGTGCTGGTGGCGCCGGAGGATTCCGCGAGCCTCCATCTGAAGGCGCTGGCGCGCGTTTCGCGATTGCTCAAGGAAGGGGCTTTTCGCAGTCACTTGCTGGCGGCCAAGGACAGCGGCGAGATTTACTCGCTCATCAAGGAAGAAGACAACAAGTACTGACCGCCTGATGAGCTCGCCGCCGCCACCTCGCCTGATAATCGTCACCGGTGTTTCAGGTTCGGGCCGCGCGTCGGCGATGCGCGTACTCGAGGACCTCGGCTTCTACTGCGTCGACAATCTCCCGGTTGCGCTCGCGCCCAATGTCGCGATGCTCGCCGCGGGGCGCGATCCGGCGCTGCAGGGTGTCGCGCTCGGAGTCGATCCGCGCGAACGGCTGTTCTTTCCGCAGTGGCCGCGGATATTCGCGGAACTCGATGCGGCGGGAAATCGTCCTGAAGTAATTTTTCTCGACGCGTCCGACGACGTGCTCGCGCGCCGCTACTCCGAGAGCCGCCGGCCGCATCCGATGGCTGCGAGCGGTGCGACCGTCGCCGAGAGTATTCGCGCCGAACGCCTGAAGCTGGCCGAGATGCGCGAGCGCGCCGATCGAGTGATCGATACGACCACGCTGACGGTCCACGAACTGCGCGAGGTGGTCACGGCTGCGGTGCTGGGCACGGCGGCGGGATCGCGGATGTCGGTGTCGATAGTTTCGTTCGGCTACAAATACGGGCTGCCGGTCGGTATGGACGTCGTGCTCGACGTGCGCTTCATCCCGAATCCTTTTTTTGTCCCCGAGCTACGGCCGCTCACCGGCAACGATCCGCGCGTGCGCGAATACGTGATGTCGCAGCCGGAGGCTCAGCGTTTTGTCGACGAGGTCGGACGCCTGTTCGATTATCTGATTCCGCTCTATCAGCGCGAAGGAAAAAGTTACCTGACCGTCGGTCTCGGATGCACCGGCGGGCGGCATCGATCGCCCGTGCTCGCGCGCGAGCTGATGAAGCGGCTCGAGAGCGCCGGTTTCGCCGGCACGGTGCGCGATCACGACATCGCGCGCTAGCTCTAGTTCATGATGCTGCCGCAATCGACGTTCATCGTCTGACCGGTGATTCCCGCCGAGCCGTCGAGCGCGAGGAACAGGGCGACGCGGGCGACCTCTTCTTCCGTCGCCATCCGGTTCATCGCGGCCTGCGACAGGAATCCCGCCCTGATCTGTTCGTAGGGCTGCTTGAGAGCGTCGGCCCGCGCGCGCATCACGCGTTCGATTCGCTCGCCCTCGATTGCGCCGGGGCAGATACAGTTACAGCGGATACCGCGCTGACCCCATTCGCCGGCCACAGTTTGCGTGAGGCCGATCATCGCCCACTTCGCCGCCGCGTACGGCGAGCGCATCGGATAGCCGCGCCGTCCCGCGCCCGACGAGATGTTGATGACGTTGCCGGACCGCTGCTGGTCCATCGTGGGCAGCACGGCGCGCGTTGCGAGCCACGTTCCGGTGAGGTCAATGTCGATGGTCTCCTGCCATTCGGCGAGCGACATGTCGGTGATGCGCTTGGTCGGTCCCGAGATGCCGGCGTTGTTGACCAGAATGTCGATACGGCCGAATGCTTTCATCGTCTCGGCCGCCATCTTCGCGCAGTCGGCTTCCTTGGACACATCAACGCTCACGTGAATCGCGCGTGCGCCGAGCTTTTCGATTTCGGCGCAGGTCTGCTTCATCGGATCGATCGAGCGGGCGGCGAGGACGATCTTCGCGCCGGCCGCGCCATACTTGAGCGCGATCTGTTTGCCGATGCCGTAGCCGCCGCCGGTGATGATTGCAACTTTATCCGAGAGTTCGTTCATGAAGGTTGTCCCTGGCGATTTTTAAGATTTGGTTACTGCGGCGACTCTAGTCGTATCGCCACTCGCCGACAAAGCCTTGTCTCGCCGCGCTATCGCCCAATATCATTAAAGGATCATGGCCGCCGTCAATCCGATCGGATCAGATCCCGGTAAGCCGAGCACCAGCGGCTCGCGCGCCATGAATGTACTCAAGCTCGCGATTCTCGTGGCAATCGTCGGCGGCTCGGTCTGGCTCCTGATCGAGCACCGCCGATGGTTCACCGATCCCGCGCTGGTCAAGGCGCAGGTGGTCGAATGGGGCGCGTGGGGTCCCGTCGTCTACATGCTGCTGTACGCAGTGGGGCCGTCGTTCCTGGTGCCCGGCGCTGTTATGACGATCGCGGGCGGAATGGCGTTCGGCGCCATGTGGGGCTCGGTCTACTCGCTCATCGGCGGCGACATCGGCGCGCTCATAGCGTTTGCAGCGGGAAGATTTCTCGGCAAGTCGTTCGTCGAGCGGATTGTTGGCGAGCGATTCCATTCGATGCTGAACCGAATCGCGAAGCACGGCTTCCAGATAATCCTCTACCTGCGATTCGTGCCGCTTATTCCTTACAACGCGCTGAACCTGCTGGCGGGCGCGTCTCCGATCACGTTTCGCGATTATTTCTGGGCGACGATGATCGGCATGATACCGGGGACGATCCTGTATGCTTTCCTGGGCGACGCGCTGTGGCATCCGATGTCGCCGAAGTTCTTCCTCGCGCTGCTGCTGATCGGCGCGTCGGTCGGATGCGGCGAGATCTATCGGCGCTGGACGCGCGTCACAATCGACGAATAGCCCCGGCTGGCGATTTTGAGCGCCGTCTGCTTTTCTCGAACAACGAATTCATGGCAGTGAAGCATCCACACGAACCTGTGACGCTCGAGAATGCGAGCGTGGAGGAAATGTCGACGGGCGAGCGGCTCAAGCTCGCGAGCGAAGGGCTGTTCTACGTCCACTCGACGCACGAGAGCCGGCACACGATGGGATCGGAGATCGACGCGCTGAGTGCGCGCCAAGCCGAGACGATCAGCGAGCACGCCAAGGAAATCGCCAAGCACTTCGGCATCTACAAACAGCGCGAGCGCAACGAAAGCGGCAAGAAGGACGGCGACTTCATTTTCATGGTGCGGGTCAAGAATCCTGCGGGTGGCGAGCTTACGCCGGCGCAGTGGCTGGCGCTCGACGCGGTTGCGGATCGCTACGCCGACGGCAGCCTCCGCCTGACGGCGCGGCAGGGCGTTCAATTCCACTACGTGCGCGGGCACAATCTGCGTTCGATCATTCGCGCGATCAACGCGAGCGTCAGCGACAATGGCTACCAGCTCACGACGCTGGGCGCGTGCGGCGACGTGAATCGCAATACTGTGGCGAGTCCGATCGACGATCTGGACGCCGAGCTGCCGCTCGATTCGCAGGAGCTGGCGCATGCGGTGGCGCGCGAGATGGCGCCGCGGAGTTCGGCGTACTACCAGGTGTTCCTCGCCGATCAGAACGGACTGTCGATCGCGCCGTTGAATTCAGACGAGCCGATTTACGGCGCGCAATATCTGCCGCGCAAGTTCAAGGTCGGCTTTGCGCATCCGCATGACAACAGCGTCGACTTACTGACGCAGGACGTCGGCTTTCTCCCGCGCGACAACGGCGGCAAGGTCACAGGCTACGATTTGTACAGCGGCGGCGGGATGGGTGCGACGCACAACCAGGCGGCGACGATGCCGCTGCTGGCGCTATATCTGGGAGTCGTGCAGCGCGAGCAAGTGCTCGACGCGGTGCGCGCGATCGCGGCGATGCAGCGCGAGCATGGCGAGCGGCGAAATCGGCGCGCGGCGCGATGGAAGTACACGATTCGGCGCATCGGCGTGGACGCGGTCAAAGAGACACTGCGCCAACGCTTTGGGATCGCGCTCGCAGAAGCCGATCCGATCGCGCTGCCTCCCGTGCGCGATCACCTGGGATGGCATCGGGAAGCGCGCGACGGCGACTATCTCTACGCAGGAATCCTGATCCCCAACGGACGCGTGCGCGACGAGGCGACGATCAAATATCGCCGCGCCGTTCGGCGCATCGCGGAGGAAGTCGAGGGAATCGGCGTGCGCATTACGCCCAATCAGCATTTACTGTTTACGCACGTTCCCGCGTCGCGACGCGAGTGGGTCGAGCGGACGCTCGCCGAACATAGGGTGTCCTTCGACGGCGACATACCGGCGATTCGGAGGCTTGCGATGGCGTGTCCGGCCAAGCCGACTTGCGGGCTTGCGATGACGCATGCGGAGCGCGCGCTGCCGCGCTACCTCGCCGAGCTGGAGCATGAGGGGCTCGGGAAAGTTGACGTGATGATTCGCATGGCCGGATGTCCCAACAGTTGCTCGCGTCCGCCGACGGCCGAAATTGGAATTATCGGCTACGGCAAGAATGACTACGTGCTGATGGTCGGCGGCGCCCGCGACGGCAGCCGTCTCGCGAGGGTGCTATATCCGCGGCTGAGCGAGCACGAATTGATCGAAGCGCTGAAGCATCTGGTGAGAGCGATCCGCGATCGCAATCCGAGTCAGCTACGGGCCGGCGACTACCTGGACCAAACCCCCGACACCGAGCTCAAAGCGTCCTAGAAAAACAGCTACGACAGATCTACCGGCAGCTCGAGGTAGGTCTTGAAGATGAAATCGCGATGCTCGATCAGGATCGGCTTGATCGCGGCGACGATTGTCGGCTCGCTCGTCGTGAACATCGCACGGACCCTGCTTGGCATCGGCATCAGTTCGGGGGCGAGTGGAATCAACATGTTGGAGAAAGTGGCCCAGTAAACATCCATCGCCGAAAGCGAATCGCCGATGAAGAAGCGGCTGCCGCGAGACTTCTGCTGCTCGAGGCGGGTTGCGAACGCGGTCAACCCCGCTCCGACTTGCTTGGTCGCGCGTTCGCCGATTTCCGGCGTGTAGCCGTATTTTTTTCCGAGGTATGCCGAGATGTCCGCCGGATCGCCGCCGGGTTTCGTGACCGCCTCATGCACGCCGCGGATCCGCTCGATCCATCCGATGCCGTTCTCGCCGCATAGCTCGTTGCTGTAACCGAACATCAGCACCCGGTCCTCGAGACTTTCGGGGATGAGGCGCGGCGTCGGCGCCAGCCGCTCGGCAAGATTGAGCTGGTCGATCCACCGGCTGAGTGGACGCTCGTCGTTCCATGCGAGGACGGGAAAGCTGTCCTGCCCGGTCCATTCCAGCAGAGTTTGCGTCTGCGTGCCGAAGGGGTGGCTCACGCGTGCGTGCGGGAGTTGCTTGATATGCAGGATGCCCTTGAGTGCCTCACCCCACGGGCTCGGTACGCGAGCGAGCGTGACGAGGCGCAGTCCGCTGGCGCTGCGTGCCTGTTCGAGGTCGATTTTTTCCGGCTTCATCGGCGAAGAACTAACCCAGCGTGCCGGAAGATTTCAAGCGCGCGATTTCGTCCCAGCTCAATCCTATTTCGAGCGCGACTTCCTCGGTGTGCTGACCGAGCTCGGGAGCGGCGCGATGAGGGTGGCGAGGGGCGTCGCCGAATTCGACGGGGCTGTTGACGACGCGGCACTCGGGAATGTTGGGATGATCGACGGCGGCGAAAGCGCCGATGGCCGCGGCCTGCGGATCGTCGAGCACTTCGGCGTCGGTGCGCACGGGCGCCCAGACGAGATTGTTGCGATCGAAAATGGGTGCCCATTCGTCTGCCGTTCGGGCGGCGACGGCGCGATCGATTTCGCCCGTGAGTGTGGCGCAGTTTTGCGCGCGTGCGGTCGAATCTTTGAAGCGCGGATCGCTAAGCCAATCAGGTTGGCCGAGCGCGCGGCAGAAATCCGGCCAGTGACGGTCGCTCTGAATCATTACGAAGTAAATCCATCGCGCGTCGGCGCATCGATAGGAACTCCACAACGGATTCACGCGCTCGGTGCGCGACTCGGAATGTGGAGAGCGGCCGGTCATCAGGCCGACGGTTAGGTCGGAGGCGTTCATCCAAAGGCCCATCGAGAAGAGCGAGATGTTTACCTCGCGGCCTTTGCCCGTGCGCGCGCGCGCGAGCAGCGCGGCGGAAATCGCGCCTGCCAGGCCCAGCCCCACCGCATGATCGATCATCGCGGGACGCTGCGCCGGCGGCGACTGCCCGGGCTCAGCTATCGTCGCCATCAAGCCCGAGCGCGCCCATGCGGCCGCGTAGTCGTAGGCAGGCCGATTGCGATCGGGGCCGCGATGGCCGTAGCCATTGATCGACGCGTAGATGAGGCGCGGGTTTTTCGCCGAGAGGGTGGCGTAGTCGAGCTTCATACGCTCGATCGCATCGAGGCGCAGGCTGGTAACGAAGACGTCGGCGCGTTCGACGAGCTTGAGCGCAAAGGCGAGGCCGTCTGCGGTGCGCAAGTCGACGGCGACGGAGCGTTTGTTGCGATTGTCGAGCTCGAACGGCGGACGGATGCGCGCGTTCGGATCGCCCATCGTGCGCGTGACGAAGCCGCGAATTGGGTCGCCCGTGGTCGGGTCCTCGAGCTTGATAACGTCGGCGCCCCAATCGCCGAGCACGGCCGTGGTGGACGGGCCCGCGACCCACATCGCGACTTCTACGACTTTCACTCCCTGAAGTGGAAGATCCATAGGAAATTAATCTTAATGAAACCCAGCCCGGGTTTCATACTTCCTCGGGCAGGGGTGACCCCTGCACCCAGTGTTAATAAAATTTGCCGCGCGCGGAATACTTCGTCCGCGCGCGGATTTTAGATCAATGATTTGATCGCGCTGCTAGCGGGAGCGATTGGCGCGATGCACTTTGCGCGGATCGCGCCGGCGGACGCGATTGACGGTCAGGCGCTGCATACGGCTCGCTTCCTTGAGGCGCAGGCGGAGCGGACTGCCGCCGCGGCCGGCGACCAGTTCCGACAGGCGCCATCGCAAACCCTCGGAGTCGATGCCGAGCGCGTCGCATACGCTGACGTACGACAACGGGCATGAGACGCCCTTGGCGAAGAACCAGTTCCAGGCTTCGTTGAACGAGTTGCGTTTGCGCAGACTCGCGGCGCCGCCGAATTCCTGCACGACGTTGATGGCGTCGGCCAGCACGGCGAGCATCAGGCGCTGTTCGCTCGAAAGCGACCGCGTTCCGACCATCTCGAAGAACTGGCTGCGCAGGATGACGTCCGGAAAGGGACGCACATCGGCGACGGCGGTGACGGCCGTGTCAGTGGAGACAACGGTACTCATGACTCAGCTTCCTCCCTCCCCCGAGCGAAGCGCTGTGACTCGAAAATTTTTGGCTACGCGAGATGCCGATGAGCAACATCTCTTATGCGAAGCCCCCTTCCGCCTAATGTAATTCCTGACGGTGGAAGAAACTTAATCAGAACGCTGACTCATTGCAAGGGAAAAGTCACAGCCTAAATTTGCTGTCGCTAGCGTTGGATAAGCAAAGTTTGTCGAACGATAATGCTAAAATTAGCGCAAGCAAAGTCCAAAAAGCCGGAAGACGCAGTTATTTTCGGACTCGCAGGCGCTCTGCTATAGTAGAAAATATCAACGAAAAGACGGCCCGAGGAGAATTACGATGGCGGACTTTTACGGAAAAGAGACCTCGAAGTATCTCCGCAACCTGCGCCAAAATGCCCCGGATGCGTTCAAGGGCTTCCTGGATTTCGACAAGGAAGTTTTCAAGGACGGCGCGATTCCGAGCAAGACCAAGGAGTTGATGGCGATTACAGCGGCGCATGTGACGCAATGCCCGTGGTGTATCGAGGCGCACGTCGTGCGGGCGAAAGAGAAAGGATGCACCGACCAGGAAATCGCGGAGGCGGTGTGGGTCGCGGCGGCGATGCGCGCGGGCGCGGCGTTCAGTCACGGCGCGATCGCGATGGCGGTGGCCGACGAACACAAGCACTAGCAAGCGCTGCGCGCATTCGGCAGCATAGATGGAATGGATCAGTCACTCAAAGATCGAAAAACCCGGCAGATAACGATTGGCGGCACCAAGGTCGGCGGCGATGCGCCGGTGGTGGTGCAGTCGATGTGCGCAACGCGGACTATCGACATCGACGAGACCGTCGCGCAGGCGCATCAGCTGGCCAACGCGGGCGCGGGAATCGTTCGGATCGCAATCGACAGCGAGAAGGAAATCCCCGCGGTCGAGGAAATCCGCAAGCAGACCAAGGGCATCGTGCTGTCGGTTGATTTGCAGGAGAACTACAAAATCGCGGACCGGGTCGCGCCGCACGTCGACAAGATTCGCTACAACCCGGGGCATCTGCACCATATCGAGAAATCGAAGACGATCGAGCAGAAGGTGAAGTGGCTCGTCGAGGTGGCGCGGGACAACGATGTCGCGATTCGGATCGGTGTGAATTGCGGATCGGTGGCGCCGGCGTTCCTCGACAAGTATCCGGGCGATCAGCTGGCGGCGATCGTCGAGTCGGCCGCGTACCATTGCGATCTGATGGACGAGCTCGGCTTCACGCGCTTCGTCGTGTCGCTGAAGGATTCCGATCCGGTCAAGGTGATGGACGCGAACCGGCGGTTCTCGAAGCGCCGGCCCGACGTGCCGATTCATCTCGGCGTCACGGAGGCGGGGCTGCCGCCCGATGGAATCATCAAGACGCGCATCGCGTTCGAGAAGCTGCTCGCGCAGAGTATCGGCGATACGATTCGCGTCTCGCTCACGCTACCCAACGAGCGCAAGCACGAGGAAGTGATAGTAGGGCACAAGATAATCGAAGACGTCGCGGCGGGCCGGTTCATCTCGGTGCCTGATTTCGGCGCGGGGCTGAATATAATCTCATGCCCGTCGTGCTCGCGCGTCGAGAACATGAAGTTCGTCGAGCTGGCGCAGCAGGTTAAAGAGCTCACGGTTTACGCCGAGAAGTACAAGATCACGATCGCGATCATGGGATGCCGGGTGAACGGGCCGGGTGAGACCGATGATGCGGACCTCGGGTTGTGGTGTGGTCCGACGACGGTGAATCTCAAGAAGAAGGATCGCAAGCTCGGCTATTTCGGCTACGAGGAAGTGCTGCCAAAGCTGCGCGCCGAGCTGGATCGACTGATCGCAGAGCGCACCGGCGCATCGGCGAATTAAGCAACTTCACGCCAGTTCATCAGAAAACAGATCAGATCTTCTGATTTGTTTTGCGCCAGTCGGCTAGGAAGCGCTCCAGGCCCAAATCTGTCAGCGGGTGATGCAGCGTCTGCTTCAGCACGGCGAACGGAACGGTTGCTATGTCGGCGCCGATTTCGGCCGCGCGGAGCAAGTGGGTCGTCGTGCGCACCGATGCCACCAGCACTTCGGCGGGGTAATCGTAGTTCGAGAGGATTTGCACCATCTGCTCGACGATTTGGAAGCCGTCCTGGCCGATGTCGTCGAGGCGGCCGATGAAGGGCGACAGGAACGACGCGCCGACTTTTGCCGCCGCCAGCGCCTGGAGCGGCGTGAAGATCAGAGTGACGTTGACGCGGATGCCGCGTTTGGCCAGCGCGTGCGTTGCCTTCAGGCCTTCGACGATCATCGGGCACTTGACGACGATGTTCTTATGGAGCTTGGCGAGCTTCTCGCCTTCTTCGATCATCGCCGACGCTTCAGTGGCGACGACTTCGGCGCTGATCGGGCCGTCGACGATTTCGCAAATCTCTTTCAGCACGTCGTGGTAAGGACGCCCGGTCTTGGCGATAAGCGACGGATTGGTTGTCACGCCGTCGATGAGCCCCCAACTGGCGGCCTCGCGAATCTCGGCGACGTCTGCGGTATCGATAAAATATTTCATCGGCTGGATGCCTCGCGTTTGGGTGGTGGTTGCGGTCTAAGCAGGTCGGCTCTTGCGAGCGTAACACGGAACGGTGATTTAAGCCCCGCCAGCATTTCCGAAATCGAGGCGTTGAGCTTCGGATGGATCAGCGCGGGCGCCAGCTCGCTCATCGGGGCGAGCACGAAACGGCGCTCGTGCAATCGCGGATGCGGCACTTTGAGGACGCGAGTGTCGATCGTCTCTTTGTTGAAGAACAGCAAATCGAGATCGATGATTCTTGGGCGATATTTGCCGCGCGTTTGCTTGCGACCCTTGACCCGCTTGCGGCCCATGATGCGCTCGAGCGCGAGCATCCGGCGCATCAGGACTTCGGCCGGCAGCTCGGTCTCGACCTCGATGACGCCGTTGAGGAACGCGCCCTTGAGATCGCCCATCGGCTCGGTCTCGTAGATCGAGGATTGGCGCACGACCCTCGTCTCCGGGATCGACGCGATCCGTTGAATCGCCTCGCGATAATTGGCGGCTCGATCGCCTAGATTACTGCCTATTCCGATGAAAGCCCGATTGGGCATCCTCGCCGTTACAACCGTAGCGCTTTTAGTCGGTCCACCGCCTCGACCAACCGTTCGCTTGTGAGCGAAAAGCGAACGTATCCCTCACCACCCTTGCCGAATCCGGAGCCGGGCGTAATTGCGACGCCGGCCTCCTTCAATACGCGCTCGGTAAATGAAACCGAGGTGTAGCCACGTGGAACTTTGGTCCAGACGTAAAAGGTCGCGCGCGGATTCTCGCATTCGAGGCCGAGCGCGCGGATCGAGCCGACCAACAGGTCGCGTCGTTCCTTGTAGATTGCGCAATACTCGGCGAGCTTGTCGCCGTCTCCGCCTTCGAGGCCGGTGATGGCGGCTTCCTGCACGGCCTGGAAGACTCCGGAATCCACGTTGGTCTTGACCTTGCCGAGCGCGGCGATCAACTGCGAGTTGCCGATGGCGAAGCCGACGCGCCATCCGGTCATCGAGAAGGTCTTGGAGAGCGAATGGAATTCGATCGCGCAGTCGCGCGAACCGTCGGCCTGGAAAACGCTCGGCGAGCGGTAACCGTCGTAGGCGATTTCGGAGTAGGCGCTGTCGTGAGCGAGGATGACGTCGTGCTTGAGGCAAAATTTGACGGCGCCCTGAAAGAACGAGAGATCAACGGTCGCGGCGGTCGGATTGTTGGGATAGTTGAGCCACAACACCTTTGCCCGGCGCGCAACTTCGGCGGGAATTGAGGCGAGATCGGGAACGAATCCGCTTTCTTTTCTGAGCGGCAGGAAATACGGCTCGCCGCCGTTGAAGACGCATCCCGAGTAGTAAACGGGATAGCCGGGATCGGGAATCAATACGATGTCGCCGGGATCGACGACCGCGGTCGCGAAGTTCGCGATGCCTTCCTTGGAGCCGATCAGCGCGCAGACCTCGCGCTGAGGGTCGAAATTGATGCCGAAGCGGCGGCGGTACCAGTCGGCGCTGGCCTGGCGAAATTGCGGCAGGCCTTCATAGTCGGGATAGCGGTGATTTTTGCGATCGTCGGCGGCGCGCTTGAGCGACTCGACGATGTGACGCGGAGTGGGCAGGTCGGGGTCGCCGATGGAAAGGCTGATAACGTCGATGCCTTTGCTGGCGACCTCCTTCTTCAGGCGGTCAAGCTCGGCAAAAAGGTAGGGCGGCAAAAGTCCAAGTCGGGAAGCTGTCTTGATTTGCACCTGTTGAAAAGCCCTGGACAACGAAAGATGTGTTCGTAAGTAACATACTTTTCGAGGCGTCGAAACTACCTGCCGCAATAAATCGGCGTTCTCCCACAATGGGAATCCACAGGTGGATGCGTCGATCATCGGATAGCGCGCCACTATTAGCATTAACTTTGCTTGATTAGAGAGGATCGTATTGTTAGAAATTTTAACGCCCGCGCGATGGTAACAAACTCTCGTTGGGATTATCACAAGCCTGATCGTGAGCATGAACCGGATATTGCTGCTGCTTGCTGTCACGATGCTCGTCTTTGGCGGAGCTACGATCGCGCTGTCGCAACGGCCCTGGGCGCCGCGCGCCGATGTCGTCCAGCCGATCCTATTCAGCCATCGCATCCATGCCGGGGTGAACCAAATCCCCTGCCAGTATTGCCATGCCTATGCGAGCCGATCGTCCGAACCGGGAATTCCAGCGGTCGCGCGATGCGTCGGATGCCACGGCAACGGAATCGCCGGCGGCGGCATCCAGCCGGTGACGCGGCCGTGGACGGACGAGACGCCTGCCGCGTTCGAGATCCAGTGGAATCGCGTGTACACGCTGCCCGACTTCGTGCGCTTCACGCATCGGCCGCATATACACGCGGGGATAGAATGCCAAAGCTGTCACGGGCCGGTGCAAACGATGGATCGCGTCGTGCCGGTGCATGAAATCAACATGGGCTTTTGCGTGGAGTGTCACACGCAGAAAAAAGCGACGCTCGACTGCGTTGGCTGTCATCACTGAGTGAGAAGAGTGAAAAAACCCAACCGCGAGAGACCGTCGACGCCGCTATCAAGGCGATCATTCATCAAGCTGGCCGCGACGGCGGGCGCTGCGGCGGCTTTGCCCGCCTGCGAGCCGGCAGCACGCAAGCTGATTCCGTATGTCGTGCCCGATGAAAACGTAGTGCCGGGTGTACCGAGCTTCTTTGCGACGACCTGCGCAGAGTGCTCGGCCGGATGCGGCGTAGTCGCGCGAATCCGTGAAGGGCGGGTCGTCAAGCTCGAGGGCAATCCCGCCGATCCTATTGGACAGGGCGCTTTGTGCGCGCGTGGGCAGGCTGCGCTGCAGGGCCTGTACAATCCGGACAGGCTGGCGCATCCGCAGGTTCGCGGGAGCGACGGCGCGTTACGGACAGTGTCGTGGGACGAAGCCGGGAAAATGCTCGATGACCGGCTGGCGGCGGCGTCGAAGGCGGGCAAGGATCGCGTCGCGTTCTTCGGGTCGCCGCAGGGTCCGACCTTCCAGAAAATCGCGCTGGCGTTTGTCGGAGCGCAAAATTCGTCACGCGCGATATTTTACGAGGCAATCAACCAGGAGCCGGCGCGCGTCGCGGCGAAGACGCTGTTTGGCCGGCGCGATCTACCGACCTATCGAATCGATCAGGCCGAGATGCTGATTTCGTTCGGCGCCGACTTTCTCGAGACGTGGCAGTCGCCGGTGGAGCTCGCGCGCCAATATTCGCTGTTCCGGACGCCGCAGAATCGGCGCGGTGCGCTGACTATTGGCCGTGCGATCTACGTCGGACCGCGGCTGAGCATGACGGCGTCGAAGTGCGACGACTGGATCGCCACGGCGCCCGGCGCCGAGGCCGAGATCGCGTGGAGCGTGCTCAACGTGCTGGTCAAGAATGGCAAGGTATCGGCGAGCTCAGGCTTCGACCTCGCGGCACTTACCAAGGCAGTCGCGAATTTCGATCCAGCCGCGACCAGCGCGCGCACCGGGGTGCCGGCCGCGACGATTACCGCGCTCGGCGAGGCGTTCGGCCAGGCCGAGGGCGCGCTCGCGATTGCAGGCACCGACGATTCATCGGCGCACCTGGCGGCGATGATCCTGAATTCGGTTACGGGCAATTTCGGTAAGACGATAATGTTCTTTGAAGGCTCGCCGGCCGAGGACACCAGCACGCCGGACGAAGTGGACGCGGCGGTCGACGCGATGCGCGACGGCGAGATCGATGTAGTGTTTATCGCGGGCGCGAATCCAGTCTTTACGATGCCGGCGGCGGTGCGAATCGCCGAAGCGCTGCACAAGGTTCCGTTTGTCGTGTGGGCCGGTGGCGTACCCGACGAGACCGCCGCGATGGCGACGCTTCTGCTGCCGGCGCATCATCCGCTCGAGTCGTGGCGCGACACGGCGCCGCGCGCGGGAGTGCGCGGGCTCGGACAGCCGGTGATGCAACCGGTGTTCGACAGCAGACCGCTCGGCGACATCCTGCTGGCGGCCGCCGCGAAGTCCTCGAGCGCGAAACTTCCCTGGACGAGTACCGCGGAGGCCGTCAACGCTGAATGGCTCGCGCTGGCTTCCAAAGCGGCCAACGGCGACTCCGAAGATTTTTGGACGAAAGTGCGGCGCGAAGGCGGATTGTTCGAGGAACAGCATCTCGCGGCGCTCACGCTCGACACATCTCCATTCAAAGCCGCCGTGCCGACGGCAGCGCAGATGCAACTCTCCGTCTATGCCTATCCGCACATTTTTCTTTACGACGGGCGCGGCGCGGACAAGCCGTGGCTGCAGGAATTGCCGGAGCCGGTCACGCAGCTGGTGTGGGACAGCTGGGCCGAAATACATCCCGAGACGGCGCGCGCGCTGGGCGTCGGCAAGGACGACCTCATTGAAATCAAGACGGAGCACGGCGTGATCGAGGCGCCGGCGCTGGTCCAGAGCACGGTTCGTCCCGGCGTGATCGCGGTGCCGATTGGGCAGGGGCATCGTGCGTACGGGCGCTATGCGAAAGATGTCGGCGCAAATGCGTGGGCGATCCTGGCGGCCGGTGCGACCTATGCCGAGGCGACCGCGCACGCGACGGGAGAAAAGCGCGCGCTCGTAACACCGCTGGGCAACGGCGACATGATGGGCCGGTCGATCGTCGAGGCGATGAGTATCGAGCAGCTCGCAGCCGGCGTGTTGCCGGAAAGCCATGGTGAAGAAGTCACCGGGCCGTACGAAATGTACGCGCCGTGGAAATACGCGGGGCACAAATGGGGCATGACGATCGACGTGAACGCGTGCACCGGATGCAGTGCGTGCGTGACGGCGTGCTACGCGGAAAATAATATTCCGACGATCGGCAAAGACGGCGTCGATCGCGGGCGAATCATGTCGTGGATTCGGATCGAGCGCTATTTTCCGAATGCAACGGAAGCGCCGGAGGCGCCGCAACTTTATCTAGCGCCGATGCTCTGTCAGCAATGCGATCACGCGCCGTGCGAGCCGGTCTGCCCGGTGTTCGCGTCGTATCACACGGAGGAAGGCCTCAACGGTCAGATCTACAATCGATGCGTCGGCACGCGCTATTGCGAAAATAACTGCCCCTACAAGGTGCGCCGATTCAACTGGTTCGTGCCGGAGTGGCCGGCGCCGCTGAACCTGCAACTCAATCCTGACGTGACGGTGCGCGGTGCGGGCGTGATGGAGAAATGCACGTTCTGTGTGCAGCGAATCCAGTTCGCCGAGCTCAACGCGAAGACCGAAGATCGCGAGCTGCGCGACGGCGAGATCGTAACTGCGTGCCAGCAGGCGTGTCCCACGCGGGCAATCACGTTCGGCGACAGCAACGATCCCGCGAGTGCGATGATGCGCCGGCGCGACGACAACAAGCTGCGCAACTATCGCGCGCTCGAGGAACTCAATACCAAACCTGCCATCACGTATCTGCGCGATCTCTATCGCGAGAAAGGAAAGGCCTGAGTGGCTGCGGCGCCGAAAATAAACACGGAACCGACTTTCCGCGACATCGATCGCAGCGTGCTGCGCGTGATGGAACCGGCCGGCCTCGCATACTGGGCCTGGATCGGATTCTGTTTCACGCTGGTGGGGATTGGGGCCGCGTTCTGGATGCACCAGATCTACTCGGGCTTGGGCGTCACGGGACTTCGCCAGCCCGTGATGTGGGCGATCTACATTACTAACTTCGTCTTCTGGGTAGGTATCGCGCATTCGGGAACACTGATCTCTGCAATTCTTTTCCTGTTCCGCACCAAGTGGCGGACGGCGGTTTATCGGGCCGCCGAGACAATGACTATATTCGCAGTAGCTACTGCGGGACTCTTCCCATTAATACATCTTGGCCGCGTGTGGTTTTTCTACTGGCTATTGCCGTACCCCAATGAGCGATACCTGCAACCCGACTTCCGCTCGCCGCTGGTGTGGGACGCCTTCGCAGTCAGCACTTATCTAACTACCAGCGCGCTGTTCTGGACGATGGGACTGATTCCCGATATCGCGAACGCGCGCGAGGCTGCGAGCGGCTGGCGCAAGAAGTTCTACACCGTGCTGGCGATGGGATGGCAGGGCACCGATCGCCAGTGGCGGCATTACTCAATGGCGTACTTGCTATTGGCGGGATTAGCTACTCCGCTGGTGCTTTCGGTGCATTCGGTGGTGTCGTGGGACTTCGCGATGGCGCAATTGCCGGGCTGGCACAGTACGATCTTCGCGCCATACTTCGTCGCCGGCGCAATCTTTTCCGGCGTCGCGATGGTCGTAACGCTTTTGATCCCGATGCGCAGAATGCTCGGCATCCAGGACCTGTTGACCGAGTGGCACTTCGACAATCTCGCCAAGGTTATCCTGCTCACGTCGCTGGTGGTTACGTACTCGTACATCACTGAGAGTTTCATGACCTGGTACTCCGGCGATCCGATCGAGCAGATGACATTTCACATGCGCTACTTCGGGCCGTGGGGGCCGCTGTTCTGGATGATGGTCTTATGCAACTGCCTGATACCGTTGCTGCTATTTTCTCCGCGCATCCGGGTTAACCTGGTCGCGCTATGGATAATCTCGATCTTCATAAACATCGGGATGTGGCTCGAGCGTTTCGTGATCATCGCGGGTTCGTTGAGGGTGAATTTCGAACCTTCGCAGTGGGGGCCCTACCGTCCGTCGATCACGGAAATCATGATCACCGTGGGCGCGTTCGCATGGTTCCTGGGGCTGTTCTCATTGTTCTCCAGGTTCCTGCCGATCATCTCGATGACCGAACTCAAAGAAGGAATCGTCTGGCTGCGCAAAGCGCTGAAGATGGATCGAGTCAAAGCCGCATGAGTGCGATTGCGATCATAAGTTCGTTCGCCGACGACGCGGAATGCGCGCACGCGATCGAAGAGTTGCGCGCGGCGCAGGTCGGCGACTTCAACACCTTCTCGCCGATACCGAGTCATCGAATCGAGCACGCAATCGGCAGGAAGAAAAGTCCGGTGCGATGGATCGTGCTGGCGGGCGGAATTTCCGGAATTCTAACCGGGCTCGCGATAACGATTGGGACAACTTACGAGTGGCGGCTCAACGTGGGCGGCAAGCCGCTCGTCTCGTGGCCGCCGTTCATCATTATCTGCTTCGAGTTGATGGTTCTGCTCGGCGGAATTTCCGGTTTCACCAGCGTCCTGGCGCTAGCACGTATACCCACGGCCGAGATCGCGCCGGGATACAACGGGCGCTTCGGCGAGGATCGATTCGGAATCGTCGTTCATTGCGACGAGGAGCAGGCGGATCGTATCGAGTCGATGATGAAGGACGCGGGCGCGGAAGAAGTTGTGCGCGAAGGTGTGTAGCAAACGGCGATGAGTTCGAATCCTCAACAGACGCATCGCGAGCGCGCGGCGACGAAGCCGCGACCGGTGGAATCGGTGGTCGGCAACACCATGCAGAAGGTAGCGACCGCGATGATCGTGCTCGGTGCGGCTGAGTTCGTCGTTGCGCTGAGTCGAGGCGCCAGCGCGATCGCATGGCAGGCCTATCTCGTCAATCTGCTGTTTTTTCTTGGCGTGGCGCAAGGCGCCGTGGTCGCGTCTGCCGCGTTCTATCTGACGCAGGCGAAGTGGGGCGGCTCGACGCCGTATCGGCTGGGCGAGGCGTTCGCGCCATTTCTGTGGGTAGGATTTTTTCTTTTCTTCGGACTGTACTTTGGCCGCACCCAGATTTTCCCGTGGGTGACGCATCCGATTCCGCAGAAGGCCGCATGGCTGAACGTCCCGTTTCTGTTTGCGCGCGATGGAATAGGGCTTGGCGTGATGGCTGCCGTGAGCTTCGCGTTTATCCGCGCATCGCGCGGCGACGACGCACGCGCGTGGGCGGTCGCGACCGACGATATCGAGTTGCCGCCGCATTCGATTCGGAGACTGGCGCCGTTGGTCGCAATCGTGTACGCGGTCGTCTACTCGTTGATCGCGTTCGACCTGGTCATGTCGCTCGCGCCGGTGTGGCGCAGCACGCTTTTTGGCTGGTTCTTTTTTGCCGGCGCCTTCTGGAGCGGATTGGTCGCGATGGCTTTGGTGGCGACCGTGCTGCGCGGCCGCCTGGGCGAGCACAACCTCTTTACCAATCCGGTCGTCATGCACGACTACGGCAAGATGGTCTTCGCGTTCTCGGTGTTCTGGGTTTACCTGGTGTTCGCGCAGTACATCGTGATCTGGTACGGCGACCTGCCGGTTGAAACTTTTTTTATCGTTCAGCGGGTGCATCACATGCCGTGGTCGCCGCTGTCGGTCGCGTGCGTGGTGCTCATCTGGCTCATTCCGTTCGTCGTGCTGATGAGCGTGCGGACCAAGAAGACGCCGGCGATCCTCGGTACGGTGTCGGCGCTGGGGCTTATCGGGATGTGGCTCGAGCGCTACGTGCTGGTGGTTCCATCTCTGTCGCTCGACGCGATTCCGTTCGGGCCGACGCAATTTTTTATCTCGGTCGGTTTCCTGGGCGCATTTCTGCTGTCGGCGGTGCCGGGTCTTAACCGCGTCGCGCAGGCTGCCACCTCGGGCGAGCCCGTCGGAGACGACGCCGAATGATCAGGCGCGGTTCAAATAGCTATTCGCTCGCAATGCAAGTGGCTATTGCATTGGCTATTGGCGGATGCTCTGAAAAGGGCCGCCCGATGACGACGCTGGCGCCCAAGTCGGACCTCGCGCAGTGGATTCAGAGTCTCTACATCCAGGTGACGATTTGGGACGGGATAATCCTCGCAATCGTGATCTCCGCGTTCATCCTGGCGGTGTTCGTGTTCTCGTCGAGGGTGGGCGAGGCGGCTCCGACTTCGGCCGCGTCGTCGGATCTGGGCCTCGAGATTGCGTGGACGCTGGGGCCGACACTGGTCCTGCTGATGATTTCGGTGCCGACGATACGCACGATCTTTCGATCGCAACCGGCGGTCGCACCGGCCGGCGCGCTCGAGATTAAAGTTGTCGCGCATCAGTGGTGGTGGGAGTTTGACTACCCCGACGGCGCGAAAGCCAGCAACGAAATGCATATCCCGGTCAACCGCCCGATTCGCCTCGAGCTGGAATCCGCCGACATCATTCACAGCTTCTGGGTGCCGCAACTCGGCGGCAAACGCGACGTGGTGCCCGGTCAAATCAACGAGCTGACGTTCGTCGCGACGGTGCCGGGAATGTATCCGGGGCAATGCGCTGAGTTTTGCGGATTGTCGCACGCGAACATGCGCTTTCGAACGTTCGTCGATTCGCCGGATGATTTCGCCAAGTGGGACCACGACCAGCTCGCAGGGCCGCTCGCGACACCGGCGAACGATCAGCTTGCGGCGGACGGCGCTAAAGTTTTTGCCGACAGTCCCTGCACAACCTGCCACATGGTCCAGGGAATTTCGAAGGGCTACATCGGGCCTGACCTGACGCATTTCGGCAGCCGCACGACTCTCGCCGCCGGCGTGCTGCAGAACACGCCCGAAAACGTCGCGAAATGGATCGAGGATCCGCAGGAAATTAAGCCGGGCGCGAACATGCCGCCGCTGCTGCTGCCGGGACCGAAGCTGAACGCGCTGGTCGCGTATCTCGAGAGTTTGAAATAGGGAGAGCGTCGAATGGCTGCGCAACCGAAACCATTGCCAGTGCATGAGCCGAGCTACCTCGAAGGCGGCGGAATTGTCGGATGGCTGACGACGATCGACCACAAGCGGGTCGCCGTGATGTATCTCGCGAGTGCGCTGTTTTTCATGGCGTTCGGCGGACTCGAAGCGATGGCGATTCGCGCACAGCTGTGGCATCCCGACAATCACGTGCTGTCGGCGGCGACCTACAACGCGTTTTTCACGATGCACGGGACGACGATGATCTTCCTGGTCGTGATGCCGCTGCTGCTCGGATTTCTCGGCAACTTTCTAATCCCGCTGCAAATCGGCGCGCGCGACGTCGCGTTCCCGCGGCTCAATGCGTTGAGCTTCTGGCTCGCTCTGGTCGCGGGAATTTTGCTGCATCTCGGTTGGATTCGCGGCGGGCTGCCTGATGCAGGATGGTTCGGCTACGCGAACCTGACCGAGCGATATTTCACGCCGGGCCTCGCCATCGACTGGTGGGTGATCGGGCTGCTGGTATCGGGCACGTCGACCGTCCTCACCGGCCTGAACTTCCTGACGACGATCATCGCGATGCGCGCGCCGGGCATGACCTACATGCGCATGCCGATGTTCATGTGGTCGATGCTGGTGACCTCGATACTGATTCTGATAGCGTTCCCGGCGCTCACTATTGGGCTGATCTTTCTGCTGTTCGATCGTTTCTTCGACACGCACTTCTACGTCGCATCGGCCGGCGCCACGCCGATCCTCTGGCAACATTTGTTCTGGCTGTTCGGCCACCCCGAAGTGTACATAATGGCGCTGCCCGCCTTCGGCATCATCTCGGAAGTCGTTCCGACATTTTCGCGCAAGCCGCTGTTCGGTTATCCGATGATGGCGTACTCGATCTGCCTCATCGCATTTCTGTCGTACGGCGTGTGGGGACATCACATGTTCGCGACGGGAATGGGGCCGGTGGCGGACTCGGCGTTCGCGATCACCTCGATGCTGATCGCCATTCCCACCGGCGTAAAAATTTTCAGCTGGATTGCGACCGTCTGGGGCGGCTCGCTGCGCATGACGACCGCATTCTACTTCGCGCTCGGCATGGTCCTTGAGTTCACTATCGGCGGACTCAGCGGGATAATGCACGCATCGGCGCCGATCGATCTTCAACAGACCGACTCGTACTTTGTCGTCGCGCATTTTCACTACGTGCTATTCGGTGGCGTGATGTTCGCGATCCTGTCGGCGTTCTATTACTGGTGGCCGAAGATCAGCGGTCACATGATGGGCGAGACGCTTGGCAAATGGCATTTCTGGCTGACTGTCATTGGGTTCAATCTCACATTTTTCCCGATGCACATTGTCGGAATGTGGGGGATGCCGCGGCGCACTTACACGTACGGCGCGGACATGGGCTGGACGCATCTCAACCAGCTGGAGACGATTGGCGCCTTCATTCTCGGCATCGCGTTCCTGCTTTTCTACATCAACATTTTCAAAAGCATTGCGACCGGCGAACGCGCGCCTGCCGATCCGTGGGACGGACGTAGCCTCGAATGGTCGACGCCGTCGCCGCCGCCCGCGTACAACTTTGCGACGATCCCGCAAATCCGCGGGCGCGATGCGTGGTGGATCCTCAAGTATGGGCGCGCCGGCTCGCGCGGCGTCGCCGCTTACATGGCGGGACGAGCACCGTCGCCACCGCCGAGTGAGCCCGCATCCGCCGGGCACATCCACATGCCATCGCCGTCGATCTATCCGCTGGTGTTGAGTCTCGGCGTCGGCATGATGGGACTCGGGCTCATCATCGATTGGTACCGCATCGTCCTCATGGGCGCGGCGGTCTTGATCTTGTCGGTCATCGGTATGGGATTCGAGTACGCGAACTTCGGCGAGGAGTCGCACGACCCGGAGCATGCGCCGTCGTCGGGCGGAATCGACGTGCGCAAAATCGGCGTGTGGTCGTTCATCGGATCGGAGTGCGTATTCTTCGCGAGCCTGATCTCGACCTTCATCGTTTACAAATCGCGCAGCATCACCGGGCCCGGGCCGGAAATTCTCAACATACCGCTGACCTCGTTCAGCACGTTCATCCTGCTGATGAGCTCGTTGCTGATGGTGCTCGCACTCGCGGCCACGCAGCGCGGCGACACGCGATGGGAGCGAATATGGTTGGGCGGCACCGTCATGTTCGGACTGATTTTTCTTGGCGGCCAGGTTTACGAGTTCACCAGCTTCATGCGCGAGGGCATGGGACTCACCACCAACCTGTTTTCGCAATCGTTCTTCGTGCTGGTGGGATTTCACGGCGCCCACGTCGCCATCGGAGTGATCTGGCTGTCTGTCCTGCTGGTCGCCGCGATCAACGGCAAGCTCGGCAAGTCGCGCGCGCTGTCGCTGGAGCTCGCGGGACTCTACTGGCACTTCGTCGACGTCGTGTGGATCATCATTTTCACTCTCGTCTATCTGATGCAGGCGGTACCAGGAGCATGAGCGATATCGCACAGCCCCACAGCGAGCAGGTTCGTCATCCCGGTGCGGCGACGTACATCATCATCGCCGCGTTCCTGGTCGTGTTGACGGCGATGGAGATCACCGTTTTCTACATCCATGCGCTGCGTCCCGTGCTGGTGCCGGTGTTGATCGTGCTGGGCGCGGCGAAGTTCGCGCTCGTCGCGATGTTCTACATGCACTTGAAGTACGACGGCTGGCTGCTGACGGGAGTGTTCGTCTTCCCGTTGATGATCGCGACGGTGTTGCTGGTTTCGCTGATCCTGCTGTTCACATACCTGTCACATCATATGGCGCCGATCGGATAGGCGAACTTTTCGATGGACATCTTCGGAGAACATCCGAGCATACCGATAGGCGTCGCGACGTTGATCGCGATTTACCTCGGCACGTGCCGCGTGGCCGGCCGCCGACCGACGCGGCGTCAGGCGATGTGGTTCGCGATCGCGATGGGCGTGATCCTTTACGCGCACACCGAGCTCGATGAATTGGCGGACGCGCGAATATTCTCGATGCACATGCTGCAGCATCTGGTCGAGACTTTCCTGATCCCGCCGCTGCTGCTACTCGGCACGCCGGGCTGGATGATCCGGCCGTTGGTGCTCAGCAAACCGATCAAGCCCATCGCGCGGGTGGTGACGAAGCCGGTGATCGCGTTCCTGATTTTTTCGGCGGTGTTCGTCACCGCGCATTTTCCGCCGGTGTTCGATCGGATGTGCCGCGACGAGGACTTTCACATTTTTCTCCACCTGATGTTCATGGCGTCCGGCGTGATCCTGTGGTGGCCGATTCTGAGCCCGCTGCCCGAGCTGCCGCGGCTGTCGTACCCGGCGCAAATCCTTTACCTGTTTCTACTGATGATCCCGATGACGGCGGTCGCGGCGCCGATCACGCTCGCGACGCGCGTGATTTATCCGTGGTACAGCGAGGGCGCGCACGGCTGGGGATTGAAGCCGATCGACGACCAGGTGCTGGGCGGGCTGATCATGTGGATCGGGCAGGGCACCTATCTCATGATCGTTTTCACATTCATCTTCTACCGATGGCAGCAGCGCGAAGACCGCGACATTCCAGTAGTGCCACCATCGACGGTGCCGGAACTGCGCGTCGTTCACCCGCGGCCGGTCACCAGCGCGTGAGAGCCGTCAGTCTCCTCCAGCGTCACTTTGTTTGGAGCTCACATTGTATTCGAAGCAGTCGCGGCCGGCGCTATGCTTCTTAAAATCGTACTCTCCAGGACTTTGCCAGTCAGAATTGCGATCAAACTTGGCACATAGCCGGTATGATTGTGCACCTATGATTTCGTATTCGATGGGTTGATCTGTTACTGGGTCATGCCAGTTCGCTTGTATGGGCTGGTTTTTTTCGCTGTCGAGAACTTTGAGGTTTGCTGGCAAAGCGTGCTGGACATGAAAGTACCTCTTTATCGCAAATTCAGTAGTCCTCAGACCATCCAGACGTTCGCGGTCAAGCGATCGAGCTTTCGTTTCGGAAGGAGGATTTAGCCAGATAGATATCGAAACTGCTGCAACGGCTACAAGCGCAGCAAGGATAGATAACACTTTCCCGGCGCTGGCTTGCAGATTCATTCTCGTTCTTCCGTTCGCAAGTCCAGAAGATAGTAAGCGAATGCCGATCCCGCGATAGCTGCAACGACCACGACTTTAAGCAAAAACCGAATCGTTAGATCGCCGCCCAGCAGATTGTAAATCAGCGTCGTCGTGTCACACAGCAAGGTAGCTGAGGACAAAAAGAGCGTGATGTATGTTAGCCAGCGCCGGACTGGAGAGAGGCGCTTGAGAGGATGGCGCTTGATTTCCTCGCCGATGTAACGCGCCATGAACAAGAAGACTGGGAAAGCAATGATGATGGCAGCCGTGGACCAACGCTGATCATCCCAGTAGGAAACATATTTGGTGTCACTCGGGTCGGGAAAGGCGCGGTTAATAAAGATGAACAACAGGCTCCCCAGATTCCATGCGCCGTAGTACAAAGTGCTGAACATCAAGAGGTAGAGGAAAGCTTCGCGGGCAGAAAGTGATGGCCGCGGCTTTGGCACAGGAACCGGAAACGGTGCATCTGAGTAAGTATCCAACGCGCTGGTTATTTGATCGGTGGTCCATCCTGCGCCCTCCAGCACTTTTGCGATGTCAGCTTTCGTGCTGCCGCGCTGCAAAGCTTCTCCAACGAAGGTTTCGAGTTGTTGAAGTTGTGCCGCCATAGAGACCTCCAAGTCAGGCGTTCGACTTTATTCCGAATCACGGCTCGCACCAACACAACAGGTTTACAGGCATGAAGTTCGAGCATCGGTTGCGCCCGAGAGGCATAGGTCTCAAAAAATGCGGCGAGGGGCGCCGAGGGCAAGCGGAGTCGCCAGCGCGCCCGAATTTCAGATAATCCGCGCCCACTCATGACGCTTGCCGGGCGCGGATCTTGTGGGTTAGTAGTGGACTAGACACGAGATTTAGCTTGCTCGCGGGGGCCAGTGAAAAGCGAAAAATCGCGCGGCGAGGAAGATGGAACACTCGAGGACGCGGATCATCATCGACGGAGCGGTCGCCGGAATTATCGGCGCCGTGGTCGTCGCCGTGTGGTTCCTGATCTTCGACGTGATTCGCGGGCACGCGCTGGAGACGCCGGCTCTACTGGCGGCGACTATTCTGCACGGGTCGCACAGCCACGAGGTTCATCACGCGCTGGCGCTACTCGCGCTGGAGTATTCGGTCCTTCACTTCGGCGCGTTCATCACGTTCGGCATCGCGGGAGGATTGCTGCTCGAAGCCTGCGAGACGGAGTCGTCGCTGCTTTTCTCGCTGGCGATATTTTTCGTCGCCTTCGAAGTTTTCTTCATCGCCGTGGTGCTGTTCCTCGGTCCGAACGTGATGGTCGAGCTGACGTGGTGGGGCATCATCGTCGGCAACCTGCTCGCGACGGGCGCGATGCTCTCGTATTTCTTCTGGCGCCATCCAGCGCTCGCGTTCGATTTGCTCGGCGGCTGGATCACAGTCGTGCGCGAGGGCGTGACTGCGGGACTGGTCGGCGGAATCGTCGTCTCCGTGTGGTTCATGTTGTACGACTTCGCGTCGGGCAACTCGTTTCACACGCCGGCGATTCTCGGCGCGATGGTTTTCCGCAGCGCGGGTGTCGGCGATAGCGTTGTGTCGACCCTGCCTCTGGTGCTCGGCTACTCGATTTTGCACTTCTCCGCCTTCGTGGCATTCGGCTTGGCGCTCGCGGTTCTGCTGGCGGCGTCGGAGTGGGAACCCTTCATGGTGCTGGGCGCGCTGTTGCTGCTCGCCGTGTTCGAGGTTTTCTTTGTCGGGTTTATTTCGTTGATCGATCAGTCAGCGCTCGAAGCCCTGGGATGGTGGAAAATTGTTGCGGGGAACATTCTCGCACTGATCGCGATGGCGACGTATTTCATTCGCAGCCATCGCGGCCTCGGCATCAAGCTGGTTGAGCGATGGGCGATGCTCGATCACGAAGGGGCCGAGATGGGCGAACCGCCGGGCACGCCGCCCGACCACGACCATCATCCGTCACATCTTTGAGCGTCAGTCAGAGTCCGAGCACGTCGCGCATCGTGTAGAGCCCCGGCTTGCGGCCGGCCAGCCAGCCGGCGGCACGAATCGCGCCGCGCGCAAGCGAGTCGCGGCTCTGCGCGCGATGAATGAGCTCGAGGCGCTCGCCCTGGCCGCCGAAGACAACGGTGTGATCGCCGACCGCGTCGCCCGCGCGCATCGCGAGCACTGCAATCTTGCCGTCGGGCCTGACGCCGGTGATTCCTTCCCGGCCGAAAACTGCGTTGGGAGCAAACTCTACCCCGCGCGCCGTCGCGATTGACTTGGCAAGTGAGAGCGCGGTGCCGCTGGGCGCGTCGACTTTGGTGCGATGATGAATCTCGAGGACTTCGGCGTCGAAGTCGGGAAGAATCGCGGCGACTTCGGCGACAATCTTTGCGAGCACATTAACGCCGATACTCATGTTGGGCGCGATAACGGTGCGTGTCTTCTGAGCCAGCTCGCGCGCGCGCGTTTCCATCTCGGGCGTGAAGCCGGTCGAGCCGATTACGATCGCGGCGCCCGCTTTCGAGGCGACTTCGAGATGTTCCATCGAGGCGGTGGCCGTCGTGAAGTCCAGCGTGACGGTGTCAGGCCGCGCGAGTGAGGCATAGTCGTCGGTGACCGGTACGCCGAGTTTGCCGATGCCGGCGAGCTCGCCAGCGTCGGCGCCGATGGCGCTGTTGCCGTGCGCTTCGAGCGCGCCGACGATTTTGTGCGCCGGATCGCGCGACGCGAGCGCGACCAGCAGACGACCCATCCGGCCCGCCGCGCCAGCCACGATTAGATTAGCCATCGGAAGTCTTCTCAATGCCCGCACGACGCGGGCGTCGATGCGGACGCGGTTGCGGCGTCAGGCCGCAGGAGCTGCGGCGGGTGCCGCTTCGGCTGCGGGCGCTGCAGCAGCGGCGTCACCCTTCTTGCCGTGCTTGGCGGTGAAGTGCTCGTCGCACAGGCTGGAGGTGCCGTGCCGATGCTTGCGGCATTTCTCGAAGGTGCAGGTTTTGAAGCGCGGCTTGGGCATCTCGCCGGCTTTCCAGAGGCGGAAGTGCTGACGGCAGTAGCCCTTGCCGACGGCCTCGCGCGCGCAATCTTTAGCTTTACAGTTTCCTTTGTTCGCCATGAATCCCTTCTTGGAGGCCGCTTTCCCGACGTGGGTGCCAGGATTTTGCGGCTAAGCAATCCATCTACAATAGTGTTTGGCGCAGATGCTTCATAGAGGCAGCAATTCGCCGGTAATGACCTAATTTGATTTTGGCCGCTGGATAACGTCGATGGACGTAGTCGGTTTCGCTCGTTCCTTATCGACCCATTCCCAGACCTGTTTTTCATTCACTTGAAATAGCTGGGCGATGTGCCGCACTAGATCGCAGGCCAACAGGCCGTAAACTTGGTACGTATTACACCTCTCGCTCGGGTGGAGACGAAAATTAATCTTGTCCGAGGTCTCGTCCTCGAACACGATCACTAGAGGTGTTTTGATTTCCACTTTTGTATTCGCCTCACGCCTGCCCTGTTGCGCTCGCGATCACTTCCTCGACAGACCATAGCCGATCCGTCACGCCAGCGGCCATTAGCACCACCAATTCCCTCACTTGACGGAGCGGATCGTCCGGTAGAGTGGTTCCAGCTCGCGGAAAGCGTCGACGACTTCCTCGCGATCGACGGTTAGCGCGTCGCGCACGGGCCACCCGAAACCGACGTCGAGGCCGCCGGCTTTTTTCGCGAGGGCGTCGCCAAGTTCGTCGAAGAAGTTGGCGTTGGCTGCGATCGATCGGGGAAGCGCGCGCCGATCCCAGTCCTGGTACTGCTGGATCTTAGTACCGCGAAAGGATTTTTCGAGCTCAGCCGATTTCGATTTGATCAGTCGTCCCATCTCGGTGCGATTGTCGGCGTCGGGTTTGACCACCGCGCGCGCGTGGATGCCCGCAAGCGAGACGCATAGCGCGAGATATCCGTAGCGCTTGTAGCCAACCTGCGACGGCCCGAACGCCGCCCACGTCTCGCCGGGAGCATTCGCCGCCCGCAGCCGCATATGCGTGGCGACGTGCGGAAGAAATTCCATGTTAAGTGTTCGCGACAGTTCGGGCGCCAGCTCGACCCCCAGCCGGATCAGGCGCGGCCGGACGTGCTCGTAGATCTTCTCCATCCGCGCGTTGAAGTTCTCGATCGCGAACACTTCGAAGTCGCGGCGCAAAAAACCCAGCGTCGCCATTGGTCCTCTCTACTTCGCGTCCCGGGGCTGCTCGCGCTTCTCTTTGTAGCCGACGATGCTCTGTTCCCAGTGGCGGCCGTCGAACTGGTCGAACTCGAGCTTGGCCAGATTCACCCCTTCGAGGCATCGCACGTTGACGTCGAACGCCTCGGGATCCGAGCGCGGGATGTAGAACGATGCGACGCCGCAATTCGGACAGAACAGATGCCGCGCCGTTTTCGTATTGAATGCATACGACGCGATGTTGTCGGACGGAGTGAGCAGCCGGAACGCGGCGCGCTCGACGATCCAGTGCACGTAGCCCTTCTTTGAACAGATCGAGCAATTGCATTCGGAGACGCGCTCGAGATTGCCGCGGACCTCGAAGCGGATGCGTCCGCAGTGGCATCCGCCTCGATAAGTTCGTTCGACGGGCTTTTTCTGGTCGGGTTCTTTTTTCTTCATGAACGCTTTCTTTAACTTAGCGCGCGCCGCAAGGAAACGAGTTGATGACCGGAATCGACTGACTGGCCATCCGAGATGCGTGTCAGAAAATTTACCACATTCCGATCTCGAAGTTCAGAAAAATGCTGAATTTCTCAGGAAAATCATCGAAATTCGGCATGGCACGCGAATCGCTACTGTTTTCATTCCCGCTGGTTTTGAAACCGGGCGCGAACACCGGCGTACTAAATAAGCGGGCGGAGGTTTAATGAGGATGAAAAGCACAATCACGATTCTATCGGCAGCGGCCTTGGCATTGGCGATGGCAGGACCGGTGGCGGCGCAGATGCGCCCCGATGCCGCAAAGGCTGACCAGGGTTATCTCAATTCTCATCCGCAAGTGATGCACGACCTGGAGAAAGACCCGTCACGGATCGACAATCAGAAGTTCGTCGACAATCATCCGGGCCTTGGCTCATACCTGCACGAGCATCCGAACGTGCGACATAAGTTCAAGTCGCACCCGAATCGGTTCATGCATCGCGCGGAACAGCACGACGAGAGACACGGCTAGATCTGGCGCGAGTGATTTCCCCCTCCCCACTAGCGCAGGGGACCGGTCTCCCCCCGGTCTCCTGCTTTTTTTTCATCTCGATCAATTCCGAGCAGTAACCTTCCCCGTGACGATCTTGCGCCGCGCGTGTTAGAGTCGCGCGATGGCGGCGGTATCCGATTCGCTCTCCACTCCTCAATTCGATGTGACGCTGGCAGCCCACGGCATCGGTGCGCTCAGTCGCAAATCGCCCACTACTCTCCAGGTAAACGTCGGCAAGCTGTGCAACCAGGCTTGTCATCACTGTCACGTTGATGCAGGCCCGCGGCGGACAGAACGGATGACGCGTGAGACGGCGGACCGAGTTGTCGAAGTGATCGCCGCAAGTGAGCGGGTCGAGACGGTCGATATCACGGGCGGCGCGCCGGAGCTGAATCCGAACTTCGCGATGCTGGTGGAACGCGCGCGTGCGCTGGGGCGCAAGGTGATCGTTCGATGCAATCTGACGGTGACGCTCGAGCCCGGCATGGAATGGCTGGTGGAATTTTACCGGCGCGCGGGCGTCGAGCTGGTCTGCTCGCTGCCGTGCTACACGGCCGAAAACACAGATCGTCAGCGCGGCGCCGGTGTGTTCGACAAGAGTATCGCGGCGATGCGGCAACTGAACGCCGCAGGATTCGGGCGCGGCGAGTTGCGGCTCGATCTCGTGTACAACCCGATTGGCGCGTCGCTGCCGCCGCCGCAGGCGGAGCTTGAAGCACAGTATCGCGAAGAGTTGGCGCGCAATTTCGGAGTCGTGTTCGATCGCCTGCTGACGATCACCAACATGCCGATCGCACGCTTCGCGAACCAGTTGAACAGCACCGGCAGCTATTCGGCGTACATGGGTCTGCTGGTCAATCACTTCAACCCCGCGACCGTCGATGCGCTGATGTGCCGCGACCTCGTGAGCGTCGGCTGGGACGGGCGGTTCTACGATTGCGATTTCAACCAGATGTTGGAGATTCCGCTCGGCGGCCGGGCAGCATCGACCATCTGGGACGTCGACGATGTCGGCACACTGGCGGGCGCGCGTATCGCGACCGGATCGCATTGCTTCGGATGCACGGCGGGTGCGGGATCGAGTTGCGGCGGCGCGATCGCGTAAGCCGTTAAATTTCGGACGAGACCAACAAGGAGACATTCATGGCGGTGAAAATCGAAGGCACTTGCGATCCGAAATTCAGTCGCGTCAAGGACGCGTTCGCCGAGAATTTCGAAAAGCGGAGCGAGGTCGGAGCTGCCGCAGCGGTGGTGCTCGACGGCAGGAGCGTGGTGGACATCTGGGGCGGGCACGCCGACAAAGCGGCGACCCGGCCGTGGACGCGCGACACGCTGGTCAATGTTTACTCGACGACCAAGGGCGTCACCGCGATTTGTGCGCATCGGCTGGTCGACAAGGGCCTGCTCGACATCGACGCTCCCGTGGCGAAGTACTGGCCCGAGTTCGCGCAGGCGGGCAAGGACAAACTGCCGGTGCGATTTCTGTTGAGTCATCGCGCGGGCCTTCCCGCCGTGCGCAAAATCCTCGACGGCGACGCGCTGTTCAACTGGACGAAGATGACGGCTGCGCTCGCCGAGCAGGAACCCTGGTGGGAGCCCGGGACGGCGCATGGCTATCATGCGGTGACCTTCGGATGGCTGGTGGGCGAGGTGATTCGGCGAATCACGGGCAAGACGCCGGGCGTCTATCTGCGCGACGAGATTGCCGGTCCGCTCGGGTTGGATTTTCATATCGGCCTCGATGCGAAGCATGACGCGCGCGTCGCGGGCTTGATCCCGTCGCCGCCGCCGGGACCGGGCGAGCCGAACATTTTTGCCGAGGCGATGAAAAATCCGGAATCAGTCGTCGCCAAGGCGTTCATGAATCCGCCGTTGATGGGCAAGCCGGGGCTGGTGAACTCGCGCGAGTGGCGCGCGGCCGAAATCCCCGCGGCGAATGGACACGGCACTGCCGGTGCGCTCGCAAGGTTGTATGGCACACTCGCGCGCGGCGGCGAGCTGGACGGGGTTCGCGTGATGTCGAAGGACGAAGTCGCGAAGTGCTCGATCGAGCAATCGAACGGACCCGACGCGGTGCTGACTATCAACACTCGCTTTTCGCAGGGGTTCATGATGTCGCAGCCGGGCGCGGAGTTGGGGCCGAATGCGAAGTCGTTCGGGCATCCGGGCGCGGGCGGCTCGCTTGGGTATGCGGACCCCGACGCGAAGATTGGCTTTGGGTACACGATGAACAAGATGCAGGCGAGCTTGCTGATCGATCCGCGCGCGACTGCGCTGATTCAAGCGGTGTACGCGTCGATGTGAAGAGCTAGAAGGTCAGCGGCAGGGACTCGAGGCCGCGAAGGCTCATGGCGGGGCGCCATTTCGGGTGCGGGTCGGCGAGCGACAGGTTCGGCATTCGGCGGAGAATTGTTTCGAAGGCGATGCGGCCTTCGACTTTGGCCAGTACTTCGCCGATGCATCGATGGGGCCCGGCAGCGAATGACAGGTGGTGATTGTCAGTCCGCGCGATGTCGAGCTGGTCGGGATTGGCAAATCGGAGCGGGTCGCGATTGGCGGCGCCGAGAAACACGACCACGTGATCGCCGCGCGGAATCGTTCTACCGCCAAGCTCGATGTCTTCGCTGGCGGTGCGGAAGGTCACTTGCACCGGGCTGTCGAAGCGAAGGAACTCGTCGAGCGCAGGCTCGATCAGCGTCGAGTCTGAGCGCAGCCGGGCGAGCGCCGCGGGATTGCGAAACAGCGCCAGCATCCCGTTGCCAATCATGTTCATCGTGGTTTCGTGGCCGGCGAGCAGGGTGAACATTGCGCTGAAGACGAGTTCTTCCTCGGTTTGCAGGTCGCCGCGGTTTTCGGCGCTCACCATGATGCTGATCAAATCTTCGCGCGGATGCTTGCGGCGATCAGCGGCGAGGTCCGAGAAGTAGCGGCGCACGTCCGCGATCGCCTGTCGCACCTCGACCCCCGGGTCGTTCGCACTGATGACCGGATCGAGCGGGACGCCAAGCGTGCGCATCCAGTCGCGGAACATCGGTTTGTCGGCGTCGTCGGCGCCCATCACCTCGGCCAGCACGTCGATCGGAAATGGAAACGCGACGTCCTTGATCAAATCCATCGAGTGGCGAGCTTCGACCGCGTCGAGCAGGTAGTCGACGATCTTCTGAATCCGCGGTTGCAGTCCATTGACGACACCCGGCGAAAAAAAAGTGGTCATCAGCCGGCGCAGGCGCGTGTGGTCGGGAGGATTGCGAAAAACGATTGCGTGCTGGAGCGCCTCGCGCATCGACTTGAGGCCGTCGTCGGGCGGGAAGGCGTCGAGTGCGTTGAGATCGAATGCGAGGAAGCGCTTGTCGCGCAGGACCGCGTGGCAATTGTCGTAGCGCGTGGAAATCCAAAAGCCGATGGGAGTGCGCAGGAGCGGGTAGCGCGTTCGCAGGAATTTGTAGAGCGGATAGGGATTCGACGAAAAGAGCCGACCGTACAAGCGGCTGAAGGCGCGGCTGATTTTGGCGGAAGTTTCCGGCGAGACCATCGGTTTACGCGCGGGAGTATAGGCGTTGCGTTGGCGCGTGGAAACACCGATTGAGCACGAGCCCTACAATTGTATGACGCTGCCAGTGTCTTGGTGTCGATCCAATTTGCGTGGTATGTGGAGGTCGATCGCCATTCGAGGAGATGAGCTATGGCAGTGAAGATTGAGGGTAGCTGCGATCCGCAATTCAAGCGCGTCAGGGAAGTCTTTGCGGATAGCTTTGAAGGAATCGAAATTGGCGCGGCGGTCGCTGCGGTGGTTGATGGAAAGACGGTTTTCGATTTGTGGGGCGGCTATGCCGACAAGGCGAAGACCAGGCCGTGGACGCGCGACACGCTGGTCAATGTTTTCTCGACGACCAAGGGCCTCACGTCGATGTGCGCGCATCGGCTGGTCGATCAGGGCAAGCTCGACATCGACGCGCCGGTGTCGAAGTACTGGCCTGAGTTTGCGCAGGCCGGCAAGGAAAAGATTCCGGTAAATCTTCTGCTCACTCATCGCGCGGGACTGCCGGCCGTCAGGAAGCAACTGCCGATGGATGCGTACTCGAACTGGCCGGTGATGTGCGCTGCCCTTGCGGCGCAGGAGCCCTGGTGGGAGCCGGGCACCGCGCATGGCTATCATGCGCTTACGTTCGGCTACCTGGTTGGCGAGGTGATTCGGCGAATCACGGGCAAGACGCCGGGCACCTATCTGCGCGAGGAAATCGCGGCGCCGCTCAAGCTCGATATCCATATCGGCGTCGATGCGAGTTTCGATCCGCGGATTGCGGAGTTGATGACGGCACCGCCGGCGCCGCCTGACAAGCCCGATCAGCTGGCGACGATGAGCGTCGATCCGGAATCGATGACCTACAAGGCGATCGCGAATCCGCGGCCGTGCGTCGACGCCGAACTGGTGAACAGCCGGGCGTGGCGCGGCGCGGAGATTCCTGCTGCCAACGGGCATGCAACGGCGCGCGCCCTCGCGACTTTATATGGAGCGCTCGCGACGGGCGGCGAGCTCAACGGTTATCGCGTGCTGACGCCGGCGAGCATCAAGCGCGCATATACGGAGCAGGCCAACGGGCCCGATCTCGTGCTGGGCGTCACCTCGCGATGGGGACTTGGGTTTGCGCTGAATCAGCCGGCGGCGCCGATCGGGCCGAATCCGCGCACGTTCGGGCATCCGGGGGCCGGCGGCTCGATTGGATTTGCCGACCCGGACGCGCGCGTCGGGTTTGGATACACCATGAATCAGATGGGTGCGGATGCGCTGATCGACGGGCGGGCGGCGGCGTTGTTCAACGCGATGTTCGCGGCTCTTTAGGGGAAACCTGGATCGCCAGATAAAACGATGCCGCCTGTCTTACTCCGACCGGCGGCCGCTTTGTCCCCTTTTGGCGGAGCTTAAACTCCGGCGGACTTGTACAGCGCGCAGCGCAGCTTGAAGAAGTGCGCCATCGAGGTCAGGTAGCGGACGCGCCACGCCGCCTTCATCTTGCTCTTGCTGAGATCGAGATCGTAGCGCGGGCCGATCATGTCGTAGGCGTATTTTATCCGGTTGAACAATTCGTCGGAGGAGCCGGGCTTCAGGTGGGTGATGTTGCCGATCTTTTTGATCAGGTCGGGGCTGTAGGCCGCCAGCGCGACCAGGCTGTCGGCGAAAAGTTCGTCCTGTTCGACCAGATGTTTCGCGAACGCGCCTTCCATGAACGCGGTGTGGGCGGCCTTTTCGCCGACCAGTGAGCCGTAAATGAAATGGCCGAGTTCATGGCCGAGCGTCGCGCCAACCGCGCCCGGATGATGGGCGGTGTTGACGAAAATCACGAACTTGCTTTTTTCGCCGAGGTCGGCGCGGCAGTAAAATCCCCGCAGCGAGAGGCCCGCGCCTTCGAGATACGGCTCGGCACGCAGCTCGAGCTGGCGCGGACCGAACAGGTTATCGAGATGCCCGAGCAATTGCGGGTCGCGCCCGGCACCAGTCCCAAGCCGCCGACCGAGATCCTGCAGGCTGCCGTAGGTCGAGATGTGTTGCTTGATATCTTTCTCGACCACCTGCGCCAATTCCTTGAGCAGGGGCTTTTCGGGCAGCGCGGGCACGTCGTTATAGTCGGTGGACAGAATTCGCTTGAGGTCGGAAAGCTGATTGAGGACGCGGGTTCCGAGCGAATTGAATGGAACCTTGATTTCGCCGAGCAGTCTGGAAACAAGACTGTCGACTTCGCGAGTTACGAGGGCCGACGGCTCGCGGGCGGCGATTCGTTTGGCTAATGCGGGGGAGGTAGACAGAGCTGCACTCATAAGACAACCAGAGCGAAGCGCCACATTAGCTGGCGTATTCCGTCCGTTTCAAGGAGTGGTTCGCGATAGCTGTCGAAATTCATCTACGTCGAGCCCAATTCAGCAAAGCCTATGCCATACAATATCTGGGGGGTATATTTCGGCTCCCCACAATTGATAGTGCGGCTATAGTTGCAAAGGGGCGTTCTTGCAACTCAAATTGGGCGTTTTTGAACGTTTTACAATCCCGCAACAATTCACCAACTGAGCGCGATGCCAACGGATCCTTCGATGGCGCTGGGGTCCAATCCAGCGCCAAGGAAGTCATTTGACGCTCAGACATCGCGGCACCTGTAGAGTTTTGCTACGCGATTTCCTCATGCGCGACGTTGTCATTGTTCATCAGTGTCCAATGTTACCTACATTTAGTCAAGAGCTATGTTACGGATTGTAGGATGACTCTGAACTTACTTTGGCATGTTCAGATTAGTGACGGCTCGCTGCATTTCCGGCCTCGCGCGATTCGCGATGGGTCGCTACTCAGGGCGCTTGAGCCATCGCTCGACGAATTCGAGACGATCTTTTCCCCAGAACATCTCGTCGCCGACGAAAAAAGTCGGCGCGCCGAAGACGCCGCGAGGGATTGCGCCTTCGGTCAACGCCGCGAGCTCGTCACGGGCCGGCTTTGCGTCGGCGGCTTCGATCAGACGCGCGCCGTCGAAGCCAGCGCTCGAGGCGATCGACGCGAGCACCTCGCGACTGGTGATATCTTCGTCGCGCTCCCAGTATGCGCGCATGATTGCCTGCGAGATCGTGCGCTGGACCTGCTCGCGGGACGCGCCGCCGTCGTCGGCTCTGGCCGTTTGGCCGGCAGCGAGAACTGCGCGCAGTGCCGACGACGTCTTGATTGGAAAACGGCTGGGCTTTTTGAAGGGCAGCCCCGTCAGGTCCGCATAGCGCGCGTGATCGCGCCACAGGTAGCGAGCCTTGCGCGGCGTCATCGCCATCGTGTCGAAGCCGGTGCCGCGGAACAGCGCGGCGAAATGCGCCGGCATCCAGTTCACGCGCGCGTCGTTGCGTGCGCAAATCTCGGGCAGGAGGAACGCAGCGAAGTAGCTGTTGGTGCTGGAGAAATCGAAATAGAAATCGACGAACCGCATTTGTGAAATAGTATCGCGAGTGGCCGGTTAAATCGCCACGGTTGCCACTATCCTCGCGGCTTGCCATTAGTGTCACTTTCCAAATGGCGAAACCCAGATCCGAGATTCTGCCCGGCACCCCGTATCCGCTCGGCGCTACGCCTGACGGCAACGGCGTGAATTTTTCACTGTTTTCCGAACACGCGACTGGCGTGACGCTATGCCTGTTCGGCGGTGTCGGCGGCAAGACCGAAATCGCGCGAATACCGCTGGCCGAGCGCAACGAACACATCTGGCACGGCTATGTTCCCGGAATTCGCGCGGGTCAGCGTTACGGCTATCGCGTCAACGGTCCATACGATCCCCCCGCCGGTCATCGGTTCAATCCCGCCAAGCTGCTGATCGATCCCTGTGCGCGAGTGTTCGACAGCATGCCGCGGTGGCACGATTCGATGGTCGGTTATCGCGCGAGCGCCGCCGGCGCCACGCCTCATCTCGATCCGCGCAACAGTGCGCCCGTGATGTCCAAGTGCGTGGTCGTCGATTCGGCGTTCGACTGGGAGGATGATCGCAAGCCTGAAATTTCGTGGCAGGATCTCGTCATCTACGAGGCGCACGTGAAGGGCATGACCGCGATGCATCCCGACGTGCCGCGGCGCATTCGCGGCAAGTATGCGGGGCTCGCGTCGCCGCCCGTAATCCGGCACCTGACCTCGCTCGGTGTGAACGCAATCGAGTTGATGCCCGTGCATCAGACGGCGCCGGAGCGTCGCCTCGAAAAACTCGGGCTGACTAACTATTGGGGCTACAACACGATTGGCTTTTTCGCGCCCGACGTCCGCTTCGCGTCGGGCGCCGGGCTGGGCAGTGCGGTCACCGAGTTCAAGGCGATGGTGAAGGAGTTCCATCGCGCGGGAATCGCGGTGATCCTCGACGTCGTTTACAACCACACGGGCGAGGGCAACGAGGACGGGCCGACGATTTGTTTTCGTGGTGTAGACAACGCGAATTATTATCGGCTGCGCAGCGACGGCAGCGGCCGCTGCGAAGATTACACGGGCACCGGCAACTCGCTGGATACGACGCATTCGCGTGTGCTCCAGATGGTGATGGACAGCCTCCGCTACTGGGTAACCGAGATGCACGTCGACGGCTTCCGCTTCGACCTTGCGACCACGCTGGCGCGCGGGCCGCGCGGCGAATTCGCGGCCAGTCCGTTCTTCGCGGCGATTATGCAGGACCCGTTGATATCGACGGCCAAATTAATTGCGGAGCCGTGGGACGTGGGCGACGGCGGCTATCGCGTCGCAGGTTTTCCGGTCAACTGGAAGGAATGGAACGGCAGATATCGCGACGGGGTGCGCGAATTCTGGCGCGGCGGAAATTATTCGATGGGCGAGTTTGCGTCGCGCGTCACCGGCAGCTCGGATCTGTATCGCGCCGGCGGCCGCGCGCCGCTCGCCAGCATCAACTTTGTCACCGCGCACGACGGCTTCACGCTCACCGACTTGGTTTCGTACAACCTCAAGCACAACGAGGCGAACGGTGAGGACAATCGCGACGGCGACAACAACAATCGCTCGTGGAATTGTGGCGTCGAAGGACCGACTGACGATGCCGTCGTTCGCGCGCTCCGCGAGCGGCAGAAACGAAACTTCCTGGCGACGATGTTGCTGTCGCAGGGCGTACCGATGATCACGGCTGGCGACGAGCTCGGACGCACACAGCGCGGCAACAACAACGCATACTGCCAGGACGATCCGATTTCATGGATCGATTGGGAGAACGCCGACGCCGCCCTGCTCGACTTCACGCGGCGCCTGCTTCAGATCCGTCGCGAGCATCCGATCTTCCGGCGGCGGGGATGGTTCACGGGCACCGTCGCGAAGGGCGACCGGCTGAAAGATCTCGAATGGTTCCGGCCGGACGGTGTCGAGATGGTTTCCGATGATTGGGGCGTCGCCTACGCGAAGACGCTGGGCGCGTTCGTGAACGGCAGCGCGATCACCGAGCGGGATCGCGCCGGCGTCAGGGTCGCCGACGACAGCTTCTTTCTAATGTTCAACTCGTATCAACAGCCGATGGAATTCAAGCTGCCGCCGAAGAAATATGGGCGCGAGTGGACGATCGTTCTCGACACGGCGGATGCAACGGCGGCTGACGCCGCGAAGTCGCACTTGGCCGAAGAACGGGTTCACCTCGCGGGCCACGCGATGGTCGTGCTGCGGCGCACCGCGTGACGCGTTCCGATCGTTGAATCGCGGGGCAGCGGGCGGTCTATACTTGGATTGCAGTACGCCTCTTCCAGGCGGGAGAATCTCGCGATGATCGACTTTCGAACCGAGCCGTCGTCGTATCGGCATTGGCGTCTTAGCTTCGCCGGCCCGGTCGCGACGCTGGCAATGGACGTGGACGAAAACGGCGGCCTGGTGCCGGGCTACGAGCTGAAGCTCAATTCGTACGACCTCGCCGTCGATATCGAGCTCAACGACGCGGTGAATCGATTGCGCTTCGAGCATCCCGAGGTGAGATGCGTGATCGTCACGTCGGGCAAAGAGCGGGTGTTTTGCGCGGGTGCAAACATCAGGATGCTGGGCCTGTCGAGTCATCCGTTCAAAGTGAATTTCTGCAAATTTACCAATGAGACGCGCAACGCGATCGAAGATGCGACGCTGAACTCGGACCAGTACTACATGACGGCGATCGGCGGAGCATGCGCGGGTGGCGGTTACGAACTCGCGCTCGCGACCGACTATATAATGATGGCGGATGACGGCTCGACCAGCGTCTCGCTGCCTGAGGTCGCTCTGCTCGGCGTGCTGCCAGGCACTGGCGGTCTGACGCGGCTGGTGGACAAGCGCAGGGTCAGGCGCGACCGCGCGGATTTCTTTTGCACGACCGAAGAAGGTGTACGGGGCAAGCGCGCCGTTGATTGGCAGTTGGTGGATGAAGTCGTTCCGCGCTCGCAACTGATCGAGGCGGCGTCGCGCAGAGCTATCGAGTTTGCGGCGCGCTCGGCGAGGTCGACAATTTCGCAGGGCATAGCGCTGGATCGACTCGCGCGCGAGGTTGAAGAGGCGCGGGTCAAGTATGCGCACATGACAGTGGAGATCGATCGCGATAATTCGACCGCGACGTTCGTAGTCGAGGGTCCAACCAAGCCGGCGCCGCGCAACGTTGAAGAAGTTCGGTCGCTTGGTACGGATTTCTGGCCGTTGGCTTTTGCGCGCGAGCTCGAAGACGCCATCCTGCACTTGCGTTTCAACGAGGAAACGATCCGCACGTGGGTTTTGCGCACACGGGGCGACCCGGCGATGGTCAGATCGCACGACGCGTTCCTCGCCGCCAACGCCGGCGACTGGCTCATTCGTGAGATCAGCCTCTACCTAAAGCGCGCGCTGAAGCGGCTCGATGTCAGCTCTAGATCGCTCTTCGCATTGATCGAGCAGGGTTCGTGCTTCTGCGGAACGCTGCTGGAGCTCGCGCTCGCGTCGGATCGCTCGTACATGCTGCGCGGCTTGCGCGATGGAGATGAGTCGATGCCCGCATGCCTCAGTCTCACTGAAATAAATTTCGGCGCGATGCCGATGTGCAACGGGTTGACGCGGCTGGAGAGCAGATTCCAGGGCGAGCCGGAGCGGATCGAGCAGTTGCGCGGCCGGATTGGCGAGCAGATCGACGCGCCGACGGCAGAGGAACTGGGCCTCGTCACTTTCACGCCCGACGATATCGATTGGGACGACGAGGTTCGCCTGGCAATCGAGGAACGCGCGGCGTTTTCGTCGGACGCGCTGACCGGGATGGAAGCGTCGTTGCGCTTCGGCGGGCCGGAGACGCTCGAATCGAAAATATTTGCGCGTCTGTCGGCTTGGCAAAACTGGATCTTCCAGCGTCCCAACGCGGTCGGCGAAAAAGGCGCGCTGAAACTTTACGGCACGGGCGCGCGGCCGGAATTCGATCCGAGGAGAGTCTGATGCCGATCAACTATTCAGAGCGAATTCCCAACAACGTGAATCTGGCCGACGACCGGCGCCTCCAGCGCGCGCTTGAAGCGTGGCAACCAGGGTTCCTGCAATGGTGGGGCGAGATGGGGCCGGAAACTTTCCAGGGTTGCGATGTCTATCTGCGGACCGCGACCTCGACCGACGCGCAGGGTTGGGCGCAGTTCGGCTACGTCAAGATGCCGGACTATCGATGGGGGATTTTTCTCGCCGAGCCGCAACCCGATCGCCGGATTTCGTTCGGCGAGCACAAGGGCGAACCGGTCTGGCGCGAAGTGCCGGGCGAACATCGCGGCGTCCTGCGCCGGTTGATCGTCACGCAGGGCGACACCGAGCCCGCGTCGGTCGAACAGCAGCGGCATCTGGGCAGGACGTGTCCGTCGCTTTACGATTTGCGCAATCTGTTCCAGGTGAACGTCGAGGAAGGGCGCCACCTTTGGGCCATGGTCTATCTGCTGCACGCTTACTTTGGACGCGACGGCCGCGAAGAGGCCGACGCATTGCTGCTGCGGCGATCGGGCAATGCGGACAATCCGCGCATCCTCGGCGCGTTCAACGAGAAGACGCCCGATTGGCTGTCGTACTTCATGTTCGCGCATTACACCGACCGCGACGGCAAATATCAGCTGGCGAGCCTGGCCGAGTCTGGATTCGATCCGCTGGCGCGTACCTGCCGCTTCATGCTGACCGAGGAGGCGCATCATCTGTTCGTCGGCGAATCGGGAGTGGGTCGAGTGATCAGCCGCACTTGCCAACTGATGAAAGAGCATAACACCGACATAGTCAGTGAGTATGGCGGAATCGATCTCGTTATCATTCAAAAGTATATAAATTTTCATTACTCAGTCTCGCTCGATCTGTTTGGCTCCGAGCTATCGACCAATGCCGCCAATTACTACAGCGCGGGTCTGAAGGGCCGCTTCAAGGAAACCGACCGCGGCGATGATCATCAACTCAAGCAAAGCACCTATTCGGTATTGAAACCCGAGAACGGGGCAATTGTGCAGAGCGAGCAGCCGGCGTTGATCGCATTGAATGAGACGCTGCGCGACTCGTACATCGGCGATTGCGAGAGGGCGCTCGCGCGATGGAACAAGATTATTCGTGAAGCGGGGCTTGGCCTCGAGCTCAAGCTGCCGCATCGTGGATTTCGGCGCTCGATTGGCGAGTTCGCGAGTGTGAACGTCACCCCCGACGGTGAGATCATCGCAGCCGCTGAATGGGAGCGGCGCAAATCCGACTGGATACCGACGCAAGGCGAGCGCGCGTTCGTGGCGTCGCTGATGAAGCCGGTAACCGCGCCAGGCCAATTCGCGAGCTGGATCGCCGCGCCGGTGCGCGGAATCAACCATCAGGCGCTCGACTTCGAATACGTCGCTGCCTTGCCGGCCGGAGCAACCTAATCGATTCGAACTAGTCGCTCAGATGCGCTTGACTCTGGACTATGGTCAAGGGTCTATCGTGAGGGTCAGATGACTATTGGCCGAGTAGCTAATGCCGCGGGAGTGAGTATAGACACGATCCGCTTCTACGAGCGGCGCGGATTGCTTGCAAAGCCGGGGCGAAGTTTTTCGGGATACAGGAACTACTCCGACGACGTTCTCGATCGCCTGCGATTCATCACAGACGCGAAGCGGCTCGGGTTTTCGCTAAAGGAAATCAAGGAGTTGCTTTCGCTCGGCGTGAAGTCGACGACCGAGTGCGGTCCGGTGACGCGAAAGGCGGAAACGAAACTCGCCGCGATGAATGAGGAAATCGCCCGCCTGCAGCGGCTCCGGCTGACGCTGCGCAAGATGGTCGAGACGTGCGGCGGCGAATGCGCACCTACGCAGATCTCGCGCGCGGCGTTTGCGCCTCGACGGATCGAGAAAAGGAGATCGCTATGGAAGTCGTGATTTATACGAATACGGGATGCTCGGCGTGCAACCAGGCCAAGGAATTTCTCGCGCAGCACAACGTCAGCTACGTCGAAAAAAGCATCGCCAAGGATCCTTCGCTTATTAACGAGTTGGCCAGTATGGGTTTTCGCGCGGTCCCTGTCATTCGCGTCGGCGACGAAACGATGTTGGGATTCAGCGCCGTGAAGCTGAGGAGAATGCTCGGCCTCTAGATTATCGCGATCGGATCTGGCTGCACCGCTACTAACGCTGGTCGAGTTACGGAAAATATCCTCGCGCGATCGATGGCGAACCAATACGCCGCGATGAATCCGGTCAGTAGCGCGATGAAGCTCGTTTCCTCGAGCGCGCGCGCCATCCATGGGAAGATCAACTGGAACACGGTCGGCGGCAGCGTCAAGAGCCGGTTGAAGACGCGATTCGAAACCGCAATGAGCATGTAGCACAACGCCGCCATCCAAACGGCGCGCGAGGTGGACTTTCCATCCGCCGCCGATGCGACAATTTGCACGAACGAAATAGTCAGTAGCACGAGGTAGTGATGCCATCCGACGGGCGTCAGCATAATTGCCGTCGCTATCCACAGTGAATAGATTCGCCAGTCGGGATCGCGGTTTCGCAGACTCGGTTCCGCGAGCGTTGCGCGAATAGTCAGTCCCAGTACAGCTACATCCGCGACGGCGATCGCGAGGCGTCTCACCCAATCGGTCGACGAGCCGGGCCCGGTAGCAGTCAAAGCCCAAAACATCCGCGATACGAATGGGCCGAGCGCGAGATCGTCGACGCGTTGCACGACAGAATAGTCGGTCACCCACAGTGCGCCGTGTACGAAGCTAAAGGTTTGCGCCAACCCCAATACGGAGACAGTCACTAATCCACCGGCAGCAACTCCAGCGGTCGCGAACGCCACCGCGCGCCATTTTCGACGCATCAGAAAATAACCGACCAGCAGCAGGGGATAGGCTCGCAACAGCGCGGCGGTTGCGATCAGCAAGCCTGCCGTCCCGTCGCGATCGCGTTCCATCGCGCGCATCGCGGCTGCTATGAGAGCGAGGACTATCAGCTGCGATTGGCCCCAGTAGAAATTCAAGCTCACCGGCGCGGACATCAGAATGAGACCCGCCAACAACCACGCCGTGCGCCCGGAGAGGCCGCGTCGATCGGCGAGCAAAAGATATATGGCGATTGCCAATGCCGAAAAGTTGATGGCGATCCAGATCCAGAACGCGACGCGGGGGCGCAAGCGAGTGAGCGGTTCGAAGCAAAGTAGAAACGACGGAGTCTCGGAAGCGTGAACGAGCCACTTGGTCTCGAGACCGAGGTGCGCGCCGACAGGTGTCAGATTTGTTGAATAAGGATCGATTCCGTGGCGGAGCGCCCAGGCAGATTCGTAGTAGTTCGAGAAGTCGCGCCGATGCCACTGGCCGGACATCTTCATGAAAGTACCGGCCAGCGTGAGAAGCGCGACGATCCAGACCACGGTCAGGATCGCAGGTCGGCGCATCGTGTTCGCGATTCGTTCGCCGTTCACACCCAAGTATGGGCGAGAGACGATCCGCGAGACCAGAGAATCACACGGGCGCAGTGTTATGCGGAGAACTCAAAGATCGTTCATTCAAATTCGTCTCTCAACCAAGGAAAGGCCATCGTCAAGCCAAAGTTTATTGTTGTCTGTTGCGTAAAAGGAGCGAATTGGCGATACGCCGTCCATTGTCCGGTGACGAAGAAGCTCATCGGAGGCAGGCCCAAGCGCACGAACGTCCTGCCGATGCCGATGCTTAAAGGTAGCGTCGTCGGAGTGTGGCGGCGCCATCCTACCATCCAGTTCGCTTCCGCCGACCGAAGATACCACTTGCCGTAAAGATGAAGCGCCATGACGGGCTGGATCTCGAGCGTGTTGACCGGCACGCGTTTGGGCGACGTGTATGCAAAGGAAACCGGATTTTGAACGATGAATCCTACCAACAACCCTCGAATGCCCTTGTAAATCAGGCCGAGTGCCGGGCCAGCCTGCCACGCTCCCTGGCCAGCGCTCTTGGATGTCGCAGTCGGGAAAACAAATGTCGGCCCTATGCCTATCAACCAACCGGATTCGCGCCTGGGCCAGGGCAATACTGCGATATCGAACAACTGCATATCGCCGAACTCGGTGCGGCTTCCGCCTCTCGGACTGGGGACTGTAACCACGGCGAAGGTCGGCCGGACCAACTGGACGAATGGGAGCAGAGTGAAGTTGGGGATGCGCGGGATGAGAGGTCTTATGATCACCTGGTTGGTTTGAACGTGGGTCCCGTAGGTCGCGGGCGAGTAACTATCGCGAACCAGCAGCTGCGGAAGAGTAGTAAGCGGGTCGGTAAAATCCTGTTCGAGCTTCTCTTCCGCGGTCAGCGGCGGTGGTGTCTGAGCGTTGGCGAGTTTCACGGCAGCGGTTGTCAGCCCCAAGCTCGCGAGCAGCATCCATAGACAAATTCGAGCGAGTGGAGTCGCTCCAACGCTATTTCTCAAAGATCGCATCGATTCCTTTCTGTGTGACGGCAGCGGCATTAGATACGCATTTATCGCCGGCGCTCAACCTCCGCACCTTTATCTCCGCAGGTGCGTACCTGCAAACGCCGAATCGTGATATTTTACTGAATGTAGGATTTCTCAACTAATCTGCGAATTAAATTTCGATATGTAGGTAATTCTTACTTCTTGCTTCGTCTATAGCACTTTTCTGCGTCTCTTATGGGCGTTATAAGACTCTATACATCCTTGGTCGTGTTTAGTCTTGCTTTGTGTCGGAATCAGAGCCACAATAACCCTCCATGAATACCGAAACTCAGCAACCGGTGATGCCGACGCCCCCTTCGCAGGAGCGCTCAATTCTCGACCAGATTCGCAACGATCACGAACTGGTCGCGCGCTTGAGCATAACACCCCAGGAGCTGGAAGCGCTCTCGAAATGCGCACTGCTGGGAACGCTGACCTGCAAAGAGGACATGCTATTCATCCTGCGCCAGATTCGCGAGGCAAGGAAACCTGACCCGGAAGCGCAGGCTCCGCGCGGCCCGGGTGCATCCACTGCATCGACTGCTTCGGCTCCTCCACTCAGGGCCGCAGACATACTGCGAAAGATCAGACTGCTGTCCGAGGTCAACACCAAAAACGGTGCCTCGGCGGCCGAAGCAGACAACGCGCAGCGTCTGGCGAGAGCGCTGATGGATCGGTACTCGATCAAAGCTGAAGAAGAGCGCCCCGTTTCGCAGCGGCCCGCTGCCAAGCTGACTTGGGTATACTGGCAGGAACTTTTCAACGAGTTCTGGCTTGAATTCAGCTACCTGGGGTACCGCGGCAGCGCCACTATCGGCCACGACCGGACCGTCTATATCAAGCTCAACACGGGCCAATGGTCGGTCGAAAAGCGATCGAACACCGGCACGCAAATCGTCGCTCGAGACATCGGTCTCGAAACGATGCGCAAATACTTGAGCGCGCACGCAAGAACCTATTCGTTTTTGTCGAACAGACGTTCTGGCAGCTGATTTCTGCGATAACTGCGGCGCGCGAGGCGTGTAGGTTAATCGTTCCTGATTAGTCCGGTAACGCCCGCGATGAAGATGGCGCTCAGCAGCCATCCGGCGATTATCTGCACCCACAGATAAGCGCGAAGAGTTGAGCCTCGAATCTCAATCCTGCGGCCTGCTACCTCGCACTCGCCTGTCGCCGCTTCATCGGGCCACCAGTAATGTTCCTGGTGGAGATTGACAAACGGCAGAAACACATCGAGCGAATACAACAGCGGATGAAGCCCGGAGGTGTGATCGCCCGACGGCGGTGGCAAATTCTCCGGCCACGTCAGACGCATCACGCCCGCGCGCTTGCCCATCAACACCGCAGCCCATCCGGCCAGGACGAACAACACTGACCAGTAGAAAGCGAGCAGGGGGCGGTGACCGTAACCGATTGTCGTCTTCAGAAATCCACCCCACAGGCGCCCCAGCAGCCCCATCCTCGAATAGCGATCGTCTTCCTCGGCGATGTACACCGTCGTCGCCGCGGCACTATCGCCCGATGCCGCATAGTACTTCGCCAGCTCGTTGTAGGGCTGTGATCGAAAGCCCGCAGGCTGCAGCGCCAACCATTTGAGCCGGCTGTCGACCGCATCAATCTCGGCGGGCCGATGCTGCGCCCGCCCGCTCGGAAGGCCGCCGGGTTCCGATGAGAGCCCATTGTAGGTGAACCGATCGATGATCAGTTTTCCCGGCTCGGGCCAGCTCGTCTCATCATCCAGCAGCAGCCCGACCGACGCGTCTCCAAGGTCGAGTTGGGCGCCGTTTTGCAGGGTTACGTTGTGCCAGATAAATGCGCGAGCGACCGACATGTTCGCGCCGATAAAACCATATTGATCACCTGGCGCGCCCAGGAATTGCGTGTGGTCAACGATGAAGCTGTCGGCGATCCGGTCGAACGAGAAGTTCGCGACGCCGTTAACCTCGACGTCGCCACCCGATCCAAAACTCGCGAGATAAATGACGCCCTCGACGCTCGCTCCCGGAACAGAAATCGCCACGTTGTTGGGGTTGATGAAGCGCCCGGAATCGAAATGCAGATTGCCGCCGATCCTCGCCCCTCCGAGGTCCACGGCGCCGTAAGACTCAAAGCCTCGATTCAGCCAGACATTGCCTCCGACCTGAATCAGGTACGCGAACAAAGTTACTTTGAGTCGATCAAGAAAGGGTTCACCGGGATCTTTCGAATAGCGGAGTGTC
>Ga0210393_10000145_pt1 | contig 73152 bp, 59 predicted proteins | sample IncBWC27OmetaG_FD_160068 | JGI IMG/M metagenome (GOLD analysis project Ga0210393, IMG submission 160068) | Forest soil microbial communities from Barre Woods Harvard Forest LTER site, Petersham, Massachusetts, United States - Inc-BW-C-27-O ... | reverse complement strand
CCACTCCCATACGCCGGCGGGGAACCAGCGTCAGGTGCACATCGGCGGCGTGCAGTTTCACACGCACTTTCTGCACCGCGCGGCTGCGCCCCAGATTCAGCGCACGAGCCAATCGCAATAGCAGGATAGCCTTCTGCACACCCGGCCGGTCGGCGGGATCGAGCACCTTCATGGGTCCATCCTCCACCGTGGGACGCGAGTTTCCCAGGTAGCGGGAAATGGCAGCGATGATGCGCCGCTGCGGTGGCGTGTAGCCGAGAATTTCCGAGTTCGAAATAATATAGTGAGTATGGCGGTGCCGTCCGGCGCGGTTCACGTAATCTCCCACTTCGTAAAGCATGGCCGCCGCGGAGATCCACTCGCGATACTCCGGGGCCAGGCGGTGCACCGAGCGCAGCGCCGAGAAAAGAAACATGGCCGACTCGCGGACATCGAGCGCATGTTTGAGGTCGACGCCGTAGTGCTCAACCGCTTTCCCGATCGACTCCCAGCGCTCGGATTCGATCTGCTTGCCGGGGCGCGTGTTGCGGTCGTGTTCGGCGGCCATCTGGGCCAGCAGGCCGTCGCGCAAACCGAGCGGCGAGTAACGAAATCCCTTGAGATGGCAATGTTCGACCAGGCCGTGGTAGACCATCGCGCCCGCCACCACGATTTCCGCGCGGCGCGGTCCAATGCCCTCAATCTTGCGTCGGTCGGCCACCGGCAGCCGGGCCAGGCGCTTGGCGATGCGGCTCATCTCGGCGCTCGAGACCATCAGCCGATGGTTCCGGCGATTGCTGCTCAAGTTGGCCGCCACCGCCGCCAGCGCCGCCGCCGTTCCTGAAGTCGCAATCGCATTCTTCACGCGCGCGGCCACGATCCGCGGCGCAATGCGGTTCACCTCGCGGGCAACGAATCCGCGCAGGCGTTTCAATTCTCCCTTGCGCGGTGGGTCGTGCTTGAGGAATTCGTCGGTGAGCCGGACCGCCCCCAGCGGAAGGCTCACCGTGTCGCGTATCTGTCCCTTGGCAGAGACGGTCAACTCGCAGCTGCCTCCGCCGAGATCGATCATCAGTGTCGGCAAACGATCCACCCGCGGACCCGAAACCAGTCCCAGGTGAATCAGACGCGCCTCTTCCACTCCGGAAATAATCTCGACCCGCCAGCCGGTCGCCGAACGCACCCACTCGAGGAATGCCTGGGAATTTCGCGCGTCGCGCAAGGCGCTGGTCGCAACCACACGCACCGTGTCAGTGACCACCTGCTGCGCGGCACGATGAAAACGGCGCAGCACCTTGACGGTTTCCGCCATCGATTCAGGCGTGAGAAATCCCGACCGGAATACGCCCTCGCCGAGACGCGTGACTTCCCGGTCCTCGTGGATTTGCCGAAGACGCCGCCCAGCCAGGCGTGCGATCTTCAGCCGAACTGAGTTCGATCCGATGTCGACCGCGGCAAAGGTAGGCATGAGGGAAGCACCACAGTGTAACAGCGTCAGCCGTCCGCGATCAGAGGCCAACGGCATTTGGTGAAATCGAGGCGCAGAACGTTCACCGCATGGCGTCGAGAGCCTGTGCGATACAGTCTTCCAGCGGCTGCTCGGTCCGAATCATGGTTTTCGACGCAGATATCACTTCGAAGCGGGCTTGCACGTCAAGGTAAAGCTGAAAGTCACGGTTGCTCGCGGGATGCGTTCCAGTGACGACGTGCTCCTCCAAACGCTGCCGTGCTGTCGCTTCTGCGCAAACGCATTCCAGGATCCGCCAGGGCTGGTGCAGGGAAGCCGCAGTGACCAGAACATTTTCGATTTGATAGCGCCGCGAGAATGGACGGCCGTCGAGAAAGATGTAGCGCGCAGGTTCCTGCCGCAGCAAATATGCGGCAGTCTCAAGCATGATCTGAACGCAGAAATCGTCCTGCCGCGAAGAGTATCGAATCTCATCGGCCGAAAAGATCGCGTGGCGAATGTCGTCCTTGCTGATCACGCGGCCGAACGTCCGGACGGCGAGTTCGCGTGCAAGCGTAGTTTTACCGGTGCCCGGGAGACCCGCCATGAGCACGATCATGTAAGCGTTGACCGCTTGAGCGCGGTGCGAGCAGTGGCTGAGAAAACTAAGATCGAAGGATGTAGCACCATGTGAGCAGAATTCTAGCGGAACGGGTAGAAGTGCGGAACCGGAAAATTGGCTTACTCAGGCTGTGTGAGGGCCGTGAGCTGCAGATCCAGAAGCGGAATCTGCGCGCTGTCAACTGCCGGGTTGTCGATGGAAGGACGGCCGCTTTCCGGACGTTCCACCTTTTCGAGCGGAACTATATTCTGCGTCTCGCGCCACTCCGAGTAGTGCCCGGAAACCATGATGTGGAACACCCACTGGTGCCGCTCTTCTTCCGGTTCCACCAGGCCCAGGGCCTTCATGTAGAACAGGTAGTGTTCCATCCAGCGGATCTGTTCATTCGTCATGCCGCGGCGTTGCAGGTCCACGGTCACGCCGGCCAGATGCGAAGAAGCCGTATCGCCATCGGCAGGGGCCGCGTTGCGATTGTGGCGGCGAAGTTTTTTCTGCACCTTCACGGTTCGCACCGCGGAATTCACCTGAATCTGCTGATGAAAGCGGTGGTAATAAGCCTGACCAATGTCTTCGGTAAAGTCGCGCGTCCAGGGACGGCTAAACCGCCGCGTAGGATCCAGCCGCGGATCGAAACGCAGCGACTCGCTGGTACGAATCGGCACCAGGGCCTCAATCGCCTTCAGATGTTCGAGCTCGGCATCGTCCTGAATGCGAGGCAGTTCCATGCGGTTGATCTCGGCGTTCTGCACCAGCAAAGACTGGTGTGACGGCCGGAACATCGGGTTCCAACGCAGAGACCGCACCTGCCGCCGCCGGTGCACCGTGCGGTGCAGCGTGGTCGGGCTGGCAGCAAACAGAGGGCTGCACAAGCCAGCCAACAGGGCAACCGCGAGCCAGAATTGAGTTTTTTGCTTCAACGAAGTGGCCTCTCCTGTTTCGGTACAACTCGCCCCGACTGCGGACATTCTACGTCACGCTGTCAAGCCCTCAAACTAGATACTGCTCTCAGGCCGTTACCGCCGTACCAGAAGCTGTACTCCAAGAACTGGTTACTACTGGTTACTACCCCACCAGCAAGCCGTGGGAACACCCCTGATAGGTGGCATGCGGGGGGCCATCTTGCGAGTCGGGTTCGATGCCGGCTATGTGCTGCACGGAGAGGCGTTTAGCGTCACTGGGCCAGAAAAGGTCGCGCCCGGACCCACAAAATGACGCAAATCAGCGCCGAAAAAGGTCACCGATGGCCTGTTTCATGACCTCTCCACTCACTTCGGAAATGGCCTTGGTCAGCGGGATATCCTTCGGGCAAACTTCGACGCAATTCTGCGCGTAACCGCATTCCTGAATGCCGCCATCGCCCATCAAAGCTGCCAGCCGCTCGCGTTTCAGCGCCTGGCCCGTGGGATGCGTGTTAAACAGCTGCACTTGCGCGATGGTCGCCGCACCCACGAAGCCGGTATCTTCGTTGAACTGCGGGCAGGCTTCCATACAGCAGCAGCACGAAATGCAGCGTGAAATCGGATAGGCAACTTCCTGCTCTTCCGCAGACACGCGAGGGCCGGGGCCCAGATCGTAGGTGCCGTCGATCGGCACCCACGCCTTTACCGCCTTGAGGTTCTCGAAAATCACGCTGCGGTCAGTAGCCAGGTCGCGCACCACAGGGAACTTCGAGAACGGCTCGAGCCGAACCGGTTGCTCCAGATTGTCGATCAAGGCAGAGCAGGCCATACGCGCGCGTCCATTGATGAGCATGGCGCAGGACCCGCACACCTCTTCCAGGCAATTGGAGTCGTAGGTGATGGGCGCGGTCGGTTTCCCTTCACGCGTGATGGGATTGGCGGCGATCTCCATTAAACAGGAGATCACGTTCATGCCCGGATGCCAGGCGAGCTCGAACTCTTCCCAGTGAGACTTGGCAGTGGGGGCGGCTTGGCGCTTGATCTTAATGATGACGGATTTATCAGCCATGGTGAATGATGCCAGCGAATCGGGTTTATTCGTATCCGAGTTTCTGGTCGAAAGCTTCGTCGATGCCGTGCATTTGGTCCAAGGTGTACGCCTCTCCCTCGTCTCCTTACACTTTTGCGCGGAGCGGTTTGGCTAGTGAGATCATCTGGTTGACCATTCGCGAAGTCGGATACTTACTGTCGAGGCTTCCATTGATCCAGTCAAGCCATGAACTTTTATGGGGGTCGGCCGCGTTGGCAAATGCTCTAAAATTTGGCCCGTTGACCCCCGCGAGCCTGAGCTCTGGGTCCTTTCGTAAAATATCTTGCCCTTTCCTCCAAGGAGATCGGATTCTTCGAGCAATCTCCCCAAGACTCTGCCCGCGTGATATGAAGCTCGTAACCCATGGATGACCTGCTCGAGCTGTAAGCTCACAAATTCTACCCGCGCCGCTTTTGCTTTAGTACTTCCTCGCCCGCGGCGGAATCAGCGACGTATCCACTGGCTCGAACTCAAATTTCGGCTCATCCGCATCGGGCGCGAAATACGCTTTCGTCGTCTTCAGGAAATTCTTGTCGTCGCGCTCCGGGAAATCCGGCTTGTAGTGCGCTCCTCGCGATTCATCGCGCAGACGGGCACCCTGGGCAATCACGCGCGACAATTGCAGCATGTTGTAAAGCTGCCGGGTGAAGACGACGCTGGTATTCGCCCACTGCGTGCGGTCGCTCAGATTGACTTTGCGGAGGCGTTCCAGCATCTCCACTAGTTTCGCATCGGTTTGCAGCAAATTCTTGTTGTAGCGGATGACGGTGCAATCCTTGGTCATCAGCTCGCCCAGTTCGCGCCACAGCCGGAAAGGATTCTCGGTTCCCTGGTTGTTCATGAGCAGGGAATTGCTCTCTTCCTGTTTTTTCTTCTCGGCCTCGAAGCATCCGTTGCCGTCAGCAAGCGCCTGCAAACCACGCGCGTATTTCACCGCGTTCGGCCCGGCAATGCCTCCGCCATAAATGCACGACACCAGCGAATTCGCGCCCAGCCGGTTCGCGCCGTGATATTGATATTCGCACTCGCCCGCCGCGAAGATGCCCGGAATGTTCGTCGCCTGATTGAAATCGACCCAGAGCCCGCCCATGGTGTAGTGCATGCCGGGAAAAATCTTCATGGGCGTATCCCGCGGATCGTCGCCCACGAACTTCTCATAGATTTCGAGAATGCCTTCCAGCTTGCGGTCGAGAATCTTGCGGTCGATGTGGGTGAGGTCGAGGTAAACCATCGGCTTGCCGTCGATGCCGAGGTTGTGCTCGAACACGACCTTAAAGATGGCCCGCGTCGCGATGTCACGCGGCACCAGGTTGCCGTACTTGGGATACCATTCTTCGAGAAAATACCACCGGTCATTTTCCGGAATGGTTTTCGCATCCCGTTTGTCCCCAGCCGTCTTCGGAACCCACACGCGCCCGCCTTCCCCGCGCGCCGATTCCGACATCAACCGCAGCTTGTCCTCGCCCGGGATGCAAGTGGGATGCACTTGAATGAACTCTCCGTTGGCGTAGTAACAGCCCTGCTGATAGAGCGCCGACTGCGCCGACCCCGTGCACACCACCGAGTTCGTCGATTTGCCGAAAATGGCGCCATTGCCGCCGGTGGCGATGATGATGGCGTCGGCCGGAAACGTCCGCACCTCCATCGACCGCAAATCCATGGCGCAGATGCCGCGACAGGCGCGGTTTCCATCGAGCACGGCCGAGAGAAACTCCCAATGCTCGTATTTCTTTACTTTGCCTTCGGCTTCATACCGCCGGACTTGTTCATCAAGCGCGTACAGCAGCTGCTGGCCGGTAGTCGCGCCGGCGAATGCCGTGCGGTTATAGAGTGTCCCGCCAAAGCGGCGAAAGTCGAGCAGGCCTTCGGGGGTGCGATTAAACGGAACGCCCATGCGGTCGAGCAGATCGATGATGCCCGGCGCGGCCTCGCACATGTTTTTGACCGGCGGCTGGTTGGCCAGAAAATCGCCGCCGAACACCGTGTCGTCAAAGTGTTTCCACGTCGAATCGCCTTCGCCCTTCAGATTCTTCGCCGCATTGATGCCGCCCTGCGCGCACACCGAATGCGAACGCTTCACGGGAACGATAGAGAACAGATCAACGCTGCCGCCCATCTCGGCAATCTTGATCACCGCCGAGAGGCCCGCCAGTCCGCCGCCCACAACGATAATTTTCGGAGTTGCTGCCATCGTTCCTATCGGCTTTCCGTTATCTGTCGGTTTCCGTTCGTCAACGCAGCGCCCGGCTCAATCGGTTGCTGGGGACGCGACCGGAACGAGGTAAGGCTGGCCAGTCCGGCACCGGTCAGCACAAAAAAGAATGCCAAACACAAAACCAGAAATCGTTTTTGTGCCTTCTCCCCGGAAACGATTCCCCACTTCGCCGAGAACAGCCAGATGCCGTAGGCGAAATGCCATGACGCGGCGATCAAACCCACGACATAAAACAGGAAGAACGGAGTCTGAAATACTTCGGCCTGCACTTTGCCGAAGGAAAGTTCAGGATGCGCGTGCAGATCCACTCCGGTAAACCGCATGGTCCACGTGTGCCAGAGGATGTAGGCAAAGGCGATGCCGCCCGTCCAGCGCTGCGCGGTGTACATCCAGTTGCCGCTCCAGGGATAGTGAATCGTATTTCCGTCCCCGCGATACCAGATGTAAAAACCGTAGAGAGCGTGGAACCCAATCGGCAGCCAGATACCGAACAATTCCAGAAAAAACACCAGCGGCAGATTGGCCAGAAAGCTCACCTGGCGGGCATAAGCTTCGGGCCCGGTGATAGCCGTAGAGTTCGAAACCAGAATATGTTCGAACAGGAACGCGCCCACCGGAACAATTCCTGACAAGGAATGCAGCCGCCGCAAGGCAAACGAGGTTCCCTGACCCGCGCGCAACGGCGCTACGCCGTGCGTTACAGCCTGGCCGGGAGCAGTAGAACTGGCTGAAGCCACGAAACGCCCCTTATGAGTTCAACGATGAAGATAGAACTTTTTATTATGTTGTTGCGGGGGAAGGGAAGTCAAGGCGGGGAGGTTCAGAAGATTGGCACCGCGGTGCGTCAAGCAGCCGTCGTAGGTGTGAACTGGAGATACCAATCCAGAAACTGCCGGAACGCCGCGCCGCGATGACTGTAGCGGGACTTTTCCTCGGCGCTGAGTTCGGCAAACGTCTGCCGGATCTGTGGAAAATAAAACAGCGGATCGTAACCAAACCCGCTGCTCCCGCGCGGAGCGTCAAGAATGACTCCTTCGGCGACACCGCGAAACGTAGCCAGCGTCGTTCCGTCCCGCGCCGCGGCCAGCACGCACACGAACCTCCCCCTACGTTTCCGCGCTGGAACATTCTTCAGTTCGCGCAGTACACGCGCATTATTGGCGTCGTCGTCGGTGTTGGCTCCAGCTTCATGCGGCTCTGTGCCCAGCAGTTCGGGTGCGGCATAGCGCGCAGAGTGCACGCCAGGAGCTCCGTTCAGCGCGTCCACTTCCAAGCCGGAGTCGTCAGCCACCACAGTTTCGCCCGAAACGTGGCGGCTATATTCCTCCGCCTTTTTCCGCGCATTGGCCTCGAAGGTGTCTCCATCCTCGACGACCGCAGGCAGAGAAGCGAAACCCGGCAGCCCCAAGATCTCAACACCGTGCCGCGCCCCCGCGCCTGCAAAATCGAGCAACTTGCCCGCATTCGAAGTCGCAATCAGAATTCGTCGCATGACGTTGAAAAGGCAGTAGCGCGATCAGCGCCCCGGCGCCGTGCTTTTTGTAACAGCACTCCAGAGCATCAGCAACAGTGCAGTGACCAGAGAAATCCACCCACCCAGCCTGCGATCCCAGGTGCGAACAAACCTGACCTGCACTCGATTCGGCCCAGCTTCGACCGGAACCAGCATCTGCCCCGTGCTCTCTCGCGTGCCAGCTTGCACCACGCGCCCGTTAACCTCAACCCTCCACGCCGGGTAGTTGAACAAATGCAAGGCCAGGCGAGCCGGCGCAGACATCTCCGCCGTGAACTCCTTCGATTCGGCATTCCACTGCACCACATGAATACGCGCGTGTTCAGCCCCGTCGACGACCACGCGCCTCGCACCTTTGTCAATCACCGACGAATCGGCTCCGGTCGGCGTGTACTCGTCGGTGCCTTCATAACCGACGGCGCCCGCGTTCGGCTGCACCGTATTGTCCCGCAGTTCCTGGAGATCGTCGGCATCCTCCCACCACGGCCGCTGGATGCGGTATGCGCTGAACACGATCAGCAAGATTGCTCCGGCACAGACGAAAGCGCGAGCCGGCCAGCGCCGCAGGCCGAACGCAATAAACACGGAAACAATCATGCTCAGGCACAACAGCCAGCGCCAGGGAAACTGCATGAAGCGAAGTTTCGGGGCAAATTTCCAAAACAGCGCCGAAACCGGAAACAGCAACGCCATGCACGCGATCGCCCATACAGCGAGAGTATTCTGGAGTTCGCGATGGCTCTTGCGCAGCGACCGCGCCCCCCAAGCTGCAATCAAGAGCACGGCAATTTCCGCCAGCGCCAGCCATGAGATGAGATGGTTGAAGGCGTCGTGCTCGGCGTCCGTGGTGTGAATGAAAAGAAAATTATCCTGCGGCCGGTAACCGGTCGAAACCGCTTCCGTAATGTTGACCCAGCGTTGTTCGTAAATGGCAGGCATCAGATAGAAAGCCGCAAGACTTGCGCCCAGTGCGACCGCCGCTGCGCCCACCAGCAGAAGCTGCGGAGATCGGCGCTGCCAGGCCAAGACCACGACCAGCAAGGCGAAAGAGTAGTGAATCATCACCGCCGCTGGGGCGTTGATCAGCCATGCTCCAGCCAGCAGCAGCGCGAGCGGGACGATCACACGTCTTCTAGCCTCCGTGGCGCGGAGCAGAAACAGCAGCAACAGCGGCAACACGCAGCTCGCCAGCAGTTCAGCGAAGGCGCTGCGCCAGTAAACGATCATCAGATGGTAGGGATTGACCGCGTAAAACGCCGCCGCGAAGATGGCGTCGCGCCGCGACAGCCACTGCCGCACCAGCACAAACATCGAGGCCCCTGCCGCGACCAGCACCATCCAGATGTAGATATCGACCGCGAACGTCCACGGAAAAATTGCGCTCAACGCGGCGCCAAAGGCCCATGAAGCCGGAGGATAAAACACAAACCGGGGCTCGCCGTAGCCGAAGTGCGCCAGCGCGGCCCAGCGCGGATACACGACGCCTTGCTTCCACTGGGACAACACTTCGAGCCACGAATAAAGATGGAATTCCAGGTCGTGGCCGGAAGGCGTTCCGAAAAAAGCGAAAGGAATCTCCACCGCGAACGCCGCTGCAGAAATCGCCAGCAAAGGCATCCACAACAGCGGTGTCTTGGTCGCGGGTGGAATCCGCGCGGGCGAGGTTTTTACCTGGGTCGCGATGGTTGGGTCCGTAGCCAGAGTTTTATCTTAGCGCTAGAATCGTGCCGGAAAAGTTTCCACCGCTCCGAGTCTATATTTAATCGAGATTTAACATTGCTGAAATCGTAGCGCAACGCCCGTCAAATATCCTTCTCGCACTGGGGTGGTACAGACCACGAAGGTCGAAGAGCCCGCGCCTGAGACGGGAACGGGTTCTTCGATTCTTCGCAACTCTATCGCCGCCGAAGCCTCTCGCTCCCGCGCACATTCTCCTTTGTCTGTCCCCATCACCGATTCCTCCTCTGTCAACAACACTCCGCGGAAGGCTTCGCGCGTTTTGCTGTAGCGACTCGCTTGCAACGTCTCTTGCCGGCGCCCGCAAGACGTTGCAAGCAACGTCTCTGCAATAGGAGAATTCAAGTCAAGAGGAATGCGGAGGATTGAAGGGGACTCTAGAACAAATGGCAAACAGCGGCGAGCCTGGCCTAAACGGAAGCTTCTTCCGGTGAGCGCTGACGGCGGAGCTCGGTCACGAAATCATCCTGCTGCAGCGTTGTCCCGCGGCGAACCAGTTCCAATAACGGATCTTCTAACTCTTCGCTCGATTCCCCGGCAGAAACTTCGGGCGGTTCAAACTGCGTGAGATCGGCAACCAGGGCGCGCGGCGAAACGTAAAGCTCGGGCGTGCGATCGGAAGAACTGCGCAGAAAATTGATCAAGTTCCCTACCTGCGCGCGCTGTTCGGGAGTGCGCGAGGGAAACTCCAAACCCATGCCATGTCCGGGATGAGCAACCCGCACCATACCCTCAGTGTGCACTTCCATCTCACCCGTCTTGAAACACAGGTCAACCATAGAGCGCTCGGGGAATGGTGCATCGCTTTCTACATAGCATCCGCCCAGGCTCAGGTCGGTGAGCTTGCAATGCGGAACCGCTTCGTTGAGATCGCCGCCCATGCTGGTCGCCGCGGAGTCCAGCCATTTCTTCAGTTCAACCTTCACCGAGTCTTCCACATCCACAAAATGGACGCCGGTTTGACCGTTCGGATTTGCCCATGCCACCTGCCCGTGGGCCTGAACCTCCAGTCCGCCATCCGGCAAAACAAAGCGGAATGCCAGCAGCGCTCCCGGAAATTGCGTTTCCGCCGTGAGCACGTCCATGCCGGTTTCGCTCAGGTCCAGAAGAATGCCTTCGATCTTGCGCGTGTCGGCAAGCGTCAGCTCCACCGGAGCCTGCACCGGAACCCGAAACGCTCTCCGCCGCTCGCGATTCAACAACGCCGCCACGGCGCGCAATCCCGCGCGCGCCTGACCTTCTGCGACGGGTTTGTAGAGCACGAAATGTGAGCCCGCGCTCAGAATCTCGCGAACCTTTGAGGGGTCGGCCACCAACGCAATGGTCAGCGGCGAACTGCCCGATCCCAGTTCGCGAGCGTGCTCGTGGACCTTATGAGCCAGTTCAGGATCGTCAAAGTCCAGCACTAGGGCGTCGAATTTCTGCTGCTGCAAACGGGCGAGCGCAGTTTCCGGATCGCTGAAACGCTCCACCGCAATGCCGAAATTGGGCAGCACTCGACCGAGCAGCTCAGAAGCTGCGTCGTCGGTCGAGACCATTAACGCCTGAAGATTCATTGCTGGCTCTCACCATCCCTGCGGGCCTGGGTTAAGAAAGACGTTAAAACAGACGTGGTCAGCCGGATCTGAAGTCACCCCAGATCCTTTGGCGAAAGTCGCCAGTCTATGGCCAGCGTGGTGCGGCCGGACGTGCTGCCTTGCCGGCGCCGCCCGAAGCTCCCGCTTTGGCAGCCATTGCATCGCCCGCCAGATCGTCCACTTCCGCCAGTACGGCGTTGTCCTCGTCGTCGTTTTCAGCGAGCAAGGGAGCTACTTCGCGCAGCTTTTCCGCCGCCTGCTGCAACATTTCAATCTGCTTCCCCAGCTGAGCATACTTGGCCTGCTTTTGCCGGAGCACCTCATGGATATCCTTCATCATAACCCCCTGCTGCTCAATCTAAGGACGGGGCGCTGGCAGGTCAACGGTAATCCCCCCGCCTGCGTTACTGCGGTAATCGCGGGGTTCCAAAGCAGGGTAATCGCGGCGGAATCTGAGGGCCTGTCGCGGGAAATGAAAAAGCCCCGCGTTAAGCAGGGCTTTCGAAGTGGCGCAAGTTCAGAGGGTTCAGGCTTTGAGTCTGCGGCGCACCAGCATCCCGAGACCCAGTAAACCGGTTCCTAGCATGCTAAGCGTTCCCGGCTCAGGCACAGCCGACGGAGATTGGAAGCCAACGGCGGCAGTCACGGCGCCTTTGTAATCGGTCAGGTACAAACTGCCAGTCGCGGCCTTGCCGTTGAACCAAGTCCCGGTCAAGGAGCACGTGCCCTCACAAACCACAGCGGTGAAGACATTTTTCGTGCCCATCACTGTTACCGGACCGCTAAAGGTCCCTTTAAAGATCACTCCATTAGGCATACCGTCAAGACCGTTCCCGGTGATCGTGAAGCTGCCGCCACCGGCGAAGGTTTCGGTCATCCCCGAGGAACTCAGCAAGGCACCTGTAGTGAAACTCATGGTGCCCAGCGTGCCCGCGAATTCGCCCCCACCGTTGAATCCATCCATGCCGATCAAGCCTGCGTTCAGAGTTATGCCGCTGTTGCTCATCCCAAAGCCGCTGCCGGTCGTCACAGCAACAAACTGAGTAATGTCTGCACTATTCGCAAACGCCGCCAGCGGCAGCGCCAAAGCCAGCAATGCTAGAAAAAGAACCCGTTTCATACGTCCTCCTGAACCTGTGTACGGAAACTCCGTACCGTTCGAATCTTCGAGGGCTTAATCGCCCTACTTAGGTAGACCCAGCATCCACACAACAAACCAGGTCTACAGGTGCAAGTTTAGCTCCAAAATGAGCTCAATTCTAAGATATTGATGTACATAGACTTATACGAAGTGCACCCGCCGCTGGGAGGGTAAAAGTTGCAAACGCTTGCATACTTGCGAACATCCCCTTGCGTTCCAGAAGCCGCTTCCAATCGCCAATCGGTGGCCGTCTGGTACAACCTGATGGCACGCAAGTGGAATGCCCAAGCCGCCCTCAGGATCGCGTAGTAATCGAGCAGAATCCGGGGGAGGGATGTTCGGCCGTCTCGAAACTCGAAAGAGCCTCGAGGGGCTCTCAATTCTGAGCCCGGGTTCAGCTGGCGACGTGAGACTAACCTCCATACTCGCTATGAACCTCCTATTTCTTTCCCTATTTTTTGCCCGGTGCCGGGCCGATCAGATCCCGAAGGCGGCGGGAGAGATTCGCCGCCAATGAGCGGTAGAACCGCGAAGCCAGGTGAGGGAACAGCTCGAACATCGCCTGCAGGGCTAGGCGGTCCAGAAAATATGCTTCCACCGGTTCGAGCGCCACCACCCGCGCGGTAGCCGGGAGCTCATCAATAAACGATATCTCTCCGCAAACTTCCCCCGGACCAATCGCCGGAAAGGTGACGCGCCGGGGAATCTCCACGCGAGCGCTTCCGGCCAGCAAGAGATAAACGCCGTTGGTGGGTTTGCCTTCCTCCACCACGGTGGCGCCTTTCTTGAAATCCTTGCGGACCGCCTTATCCGCGATGAGCGCCCAATCGTTGGCGGTCAGGTAAATCAGACCGTGTTTCGCCCCCGAGAGTACGGACACGTCCCGCTGGATATCCTTGGACATATTGTTAAGTTTGCCTCCGGAAAGCAGCAACCCGGCAGACTGCAAGGGACAGAAACTACAAGGCACAACAGGGCTGAAGTCAGGGTACCAGAAAATCTGAGCGCGACGCCGGCGAGAACCTTAAAAGGAACGTGCCATGGCAGATGGCGGAGACAAGAGATGTCGGAGAAGGCGGAAAAGGAACCTTGCCATGATAGATTCGAGCTCCGCCTACGCCGTTTCCGAGCCAAAGTGGTCAATCTTGGACAGACACCCGGAAATCATGGTTATACCGTTATCCGGTCGAGGAATGTGAAGGAACAGATGCGGCCCCCCGTCGTCGTCTGCCTGCTTCCTCCCTGGTGGCGCGGCTGATGGGAATTTGCTGCGCCACTGCTTCTCATTTCTCATTGGAGGGACGTCGCGCATGATCAACAAAGCACCATCTGCCGTTCCCTCGTCCGATCCCGACCAGCGCCCTAACGAACCAAGGAAACCCGAGCTCCTTGCCACCAGACCCAAGGCTACGTTCCAGTGGCCGCCGGATTGTGTGTGGCCGTTCACAGACTACGAACGGGACAACAAGACGTAGCCGTTGATAAAATCAGAGCCATGGCAACGGCGTCGCTACAGCGTCGGTCGAGGAACTACGCTCGCGCGTCACGCGCTGCGCGTTTGATCCAGCTCATGCTGCTCGCGATGGCGGCATATTTTTGTTCTGTACTTTGTTCTGAACCCGCGCTTTGGGCGCAAACGTCCGATTCCCAAACGGGCAGCGCGAACACTTCCTGGACGGCCTCAAACGAGTCGCAAAGCGACAGCGCAAATCCCACACGCACCATCGAAAGTCACACTCAGAGCGGCAATCGCACGCTGGATAAGCAATTGTTACAGCGCCGCGGTTCCGATGGACAGTTCGAGCCTTACCAGGATATCGAGAAGGAAACGCTACAAGTGGACGCGGCCACCGTGCGAACCACGACACGGATGTTTGGTCGAGATGCCGAGGGGGCAAAAACGCTAGTGCAGGTGACCGAAGAAGAAAAGCACATTCTGCCCGGCGGTGACTCGAACGTGGTGCGCACCACCTCGAATCCCGATGCCAACGGCGCGCTTCAGGTGGTGCAGCGTCAAATGGAAGAGACGAAGAAGACCAGCAAAGATGTGGAGGAGACGAAGACCACCACCATGCTCGCGAATATCAACGGTGGCCTGGCTCCAGCTATGAAAGTGCTGGAGCGCCGTGTGGGTGGCGCGAATGACACAGTTGAATCTCAAAAAACCACGCTGCTGCCCGATGGCGCCGGAAAATGGCAGGTAAGCGAAATACGGCAGGCGACGACCCGGCAAGACGGTAACAGCCGGAGTACCGAAGAGCGAGTCTCCCGCCCCGACGCGGACGGTAAGCTGGGCGAAATTTCCCGCACCGTCAGCAAGGAATCCGAGGGCGCTCCCGGAGAAAAGCGCAGCACCGTGGAAACCTATTCTGTCGACGTTCCAGGATCGGCTCGGGAGGGCGGCCTGCACCTGGTGGAGCGTGCAACCACGGCCCAGCGCACTACCTCAACGGGCCAGCAAACCACCGAAAAGCAATTGGAGCAGCCGAACCCGGGCGATCCGAGTTCCGGTCTGCGAGTCACCACGCTAACCACCGACACGGTGCGCCCCGGTCCTTCCGGAGCGCAGGCCACGCAAACCATTCAAATGCGCGACGCAAATGGCGACTTTGGAGTCGTTTCCGTGGACACGACAAAGTCCGACAATATTCACGCCATTCAGGTTCAGATCGCGCCTTCGGAAAAGGCGGAGAAAGCCGCCCCAGCACAGAAGAACCAGTAATCCGTTTCGCGGCTTTGCCTGGCGTGGCTTCCGCGCGCGACTGTCGTGAATGATCCGGCTTCGCAAGTCATGCCGCGGCAAGTCTGTGCGGTATATCCCTGCGTCGTACATGCGCCACCGGTTTCTCCTGCAGCAGTAGTTCTGTGGCCTGCACACGCCGCTCTGCGTGGAACCATCTTTGGACCACGTTGTCATTCAAGAAATTGGCCAAGGCCAAAAGACTCATCCCCTGATGGTGGGCCATCCAGCATCGCACCAGTTGATGACGGTTCTGCCAGAATCTGCGCCGAACCGAGCTAAAGTCCGCGGCTTCGTAGAAGCCGTGGCTCCCTACCCACCCCAGGTCCGCCATGCGGTGCAGATTGCGCACCGCTCCCGCTGAATCCGTATCCAGCGCCAGGAATGTCGAATATGGCGATATCACCAACGCGCTCATCTCCTGTTTGTGCAGGGCGAGATGCGGAAGTCCAAAAGCGTAGTACTGGTAGTTGCCGGCGTCATCCAGCTTGAAATAAGCGGATTCGGAAATGCCCCAGGGAACGCCTCTGCGCGCGGCGTAGGTCTGTTGCGAACGCACCGCGGCCACCCGCGAGCGTTCCAAAAGCGTGTTGGAGTAGGAACGCATCCAGAGTGAAGGCATTAAATATTCGAACAACGTGCCAGTCCAGGAGAGCAGAACTGGCCGTCCGCCATCCAGGGTGTGCGCCCGGCCCAGCAGGAACCAGCTCTCTTGCGGGATATCTTCCTTCGCGATGGCAACAAACACTGCGGTACGAGACTCAGTGCCCAACAAGTCATAGCACGCGGCATGAAGATGGTGGGTTTCCACGTCGAGCCCCACCGACACAAGTTTGCGACGTTCGTTCAGCAGAGCTTTAAAGTCCATTTCATCGGCAAGTTTCCCCGACATGTTTGCGATCTTTTGAAGATCGGCGACCAAACGCTGGGTGTTTGCCCGCGCGCCGAGCAGCCGGTCGCGAAGGCGTTCGTACAAAGGCGCCTGTTCCTGAGCCGCGGAACGCAGCACAGATTCGATCCGGCCGATCAGCTGATCGATGAATTGCGGCAACTGCTGCAGCGCGATGCTGTCCATCAACTTAAGGTTAAGAATGGCGTCGTCCCCTAAATCCGCAAACTCGGGAGAAAACCACGGAGCATATTCATCCACGGTCTGCCGAATGCTGTGCAGCCGCAGCTCAGCTTCCCCGGCAAACCATCTGAGATGGGCCGCTCGTTTGGATTTGGCAATCGTTTCGTGAGTCTGCTTGAAAGCTGTTTCCGGCAAGCCCAGGATCGACTTCAGCCAATCGCCAGTATTGCGTTGCCGCTCGCACGTCGAGCGCAACTTTCGCGGAAACACACGTCCAGCTGACAGCACGTGCAGATAATCCAGGAATCCTTCAGATAAACACGATTGCAAAACCGGCTGGTGCAAACGCTCCGTGCACCCTTGCCGAAGAGTCCAGAGCGAGGCCAGCAGGTTGCCGCTATCCACCGAAGAAATGAAAAGCGGAGCCATCGGCTCCAGGGTACGAGTGTCGTACCAGTTCAAGACGTGTCCGTGATCCTTGGTGAGACTCGATACCGTGGCTAACGAGCGAAGAGTCTGTTCGGCAAATTCCGGCACGGTGAGATATCCAAATTCGCATGCCACTTGCCGCGCATTGAGCAGCAACCCGATGTTTGTGGGCGACACGCGGGCCGCTACGGCGGCCGGCTGTTCCTGCACGTTGTCCGGAATCAACCAGTTGTGCTCTGCAGTACTGAACTCGGCAAAATATCGCCAGGTTTTCAGAGCCGTACGTCGAAGAAAAGCTAGGTTTGCCGGGGAGATGCGATTTCGGGTGGTCGCGGGAGGACAATTAAGCCAATTGGACACGAGTTTACTGCAGGCCCAGAGCGCTAAGATCGGCAACGCAGCCGGGAGCGCCTGCGGCCGCACCGTGCTCACAATAAGTCCCAGTACGATCGAAAGAACGGGCATCCAGTTGAGATAGACGTCCACCGGTGCGTACGCCCGAGCATTCAACTCGGACTCCGCTGCGGTTTCCCATTCCAAAAGCCGGCGTTGCGTGACCAGGCGCCGGACCAGCGCTCGCACCACCGCATCCAGCGCAAGAGTGGTCTGGTGAGCGAGGAAGATCAGAGTAAAAAGTAGAGTGAGGTTGGCCATGTAGAGCGCGCTTAGCGCATCCCGGGCAACCGTCAGGTCAAGACTAAAAAGAGCACGCAGCAGGTTAATGCCGAACTGGACCCAGGCCGGAGTAAATACGATGCAGATTGTCGCCAGAGTCCATTGCCATGCCGGTCTTCCCGGCATGAACCATCCCACCACAAGCAACAGCAATACCGCCGGTTCCACCAGGCTGCGGCGCAAGTTGTCGAAGATTTTCCACCACGAGATCAGCGAGATCGGATTGGAGACGCGGTCCACCGATTCGCCCGGCACATGAGAAAGCAGCCAACCCGCAATTTGCCAATCCCCGCGCAGCCAGCGGTGTTTGCGGCGATTGTGGGCGCTGTAGTGCGAGGGATAATCTTCAATGATCTCGATGTCGCTGGCCAGGCCGGCGCGCGCATAGACTCCCTCGAGCAAATCGTGGCTCAGCAGCGAGTTCCGGGGAAAGCGCCCGTCCAGAACGCGATGAATCGTGTCGACTTCGTAGATTCCTTTTCCGGTGAAGCTGCCCTCCCGATACAAATCCTGATAAGCGTCAGACACGGCGCGGGTGTAGATATCGAACCCAGTCTCCCCCGCGTAGATAGCCGCCAGGCGCGACCGGGCCGTACTTTGCACGCTGACGCCGACCCGCGGCTGCAAAATGCCATATCCGGCAACCACGGTGTTCGTGTGCGGGTCGATGATGGCCTGATTCAGAGGATGGGCCAGCGTTGCCACCATGCGGTGCGCCGTGCCTCGCGGAAGCTCCGTATCTGCATCGAGCGTAATTACAAAACGAACCCGCGGAAGGATTGACAGGTCCCCGACTTTCACCGGGAAACGGTCGTATCGTCCGCGCAGCAACTGGTTGAGGTCGAGCAACTTGCCCCGCTTGCGTTCCCACCCCATCCACGATTTCTCACGTGGGTTGTAAATGCGATGCCGATGAAAAAGAAAGAACGATCCCATCGACTGAGCCGAATATTTTTCGTTCAATTCGTGGATCAAGTCTGAGCACAGTGTGACCAGTGGATTGTCTTCCCGAGCAGGTTCATGAGAATCGGGCAAATCGGTCAGCAGTGCGAAATGGACATTTGGATCGTGGTTTCCCAGGAATCGCACTTCCAGGTTTTCCACCAACTCCCGCACCTGTTTGTCGCTCAGGAGCAGGCTCGGGACTGTGACCAGAGTGACGCAGCTATCAGGAATCCCTTCCGCGAAGTCGAGTTTAGGGAGAATTTCCGGCGGCAGCAGGGAAGTGATCAGGTAATTCATCAGCTGTACCGCGCTCTGTGAACTCGGCAGAATCACAATCAGCATCGAAAACAAAATGAAGGGAAGTGCATTGTCGGAGTCGGTGAGGAATACGACCACCATCGACATGATGGCCAGCGTCAGAAGCTGTATGCCCAGCAGATAACTTACATCGGGATGTTTGCGCAGCAGGCTCTGAATCTTCTGGCTGAATGGCGGACGGAAGCCCATTCTCCGATGGAGAAGCGGTGCTCCATCGTCCAGAAGGTAATAACCGACGTGCGATTCTCGGAGAGCGATGCGCGGTTCGTCGCAGGTCTGCCGTCTGGCCTGCTCGGCCAAAGCCACCGCGGTCTTCGCAACCTCCAATTCTTCAAAATCGGAGTGCTCTGCGATATTGGATACCCGGTTTCGGTAGAGATCGCGGCTTTCGAAATCCATTCGGCCGTAGGCGTCAGCCGGATCCTGCCGCAACACGCGATCGACCATCATGAGCGGCTCGATGGCGGTCTTCCAGGTGGTTTGTCCAATCTCTCGCAGACTGCGCAGGCAAACACCCAAACCTTGCGTGGAATCAGTGGGGTCGCTTAGAAGCCGGCTGCCGCGCACCGCGATTCGCTCCAGCAGAACCAGCTTAAGCGCGGCGACACTCGTCCAAAGTTCGCCCAGTTGCAGGGCCGTGGTTTGCTGGAACCCCTCCACGAACAAAGTGAAGTCCCGTTCGCTGAACTCATTGGAAACGGCGTCAAGAAATCCCTCCGCGAGAGCCAGCACTCGCGGGACCGTTTCGTCATTCGGGGTGCGAACATGCGGGATCGTTGCTCGGGATTTCAGCGTTCCGACCACGCTTTGGAGTTCCGTATACAGCAGTCGGTCATTGTCGTACAGCCAACGGAAATCGTCGGAAATCGGCGAATCTGGGACGGGCAATTCGAGAGCGGCAAATATCGGCTTCAAGTCATGCACCAGCGCACGGCAACGCTCAGTAAATGTTCGCGACGAAGCAGTGTTTGGCAGCCACGCTAAAGCGCGCGCGAGCGCTTCGGCCGATTGACGTAGGACTTGAGCGTCCGGGGCAACATGAGCGCGCTCGGGCAGACGTTCCGCCTCGGCGCTGATGGTTTCTAAATGTGTATTCGTCGGCATGGAGTTATGAGTTCCGAATCGCTATCGATAGCTGGCGGCTTGCATTTCAAACATCTCTGCGTAGCGTCCACCAAGATTCAATAACCTTTCATGGTTGCCGTCTTCGGCAATCCTTCCGTGTTGCAGGACAATGATGCGATCTGCCATGCGCACCGTGGAAAATCTATGCGAGATGAAAAGGGCTGTTTTTCCCGCGGTAAGCTCGGCGAAGCGGTGAAACACTTCAAATTCGCTGCGCGCATCGAGCGCGGCCGTCGGCTCGTCCAGAATCAAGACCTGCGCTTCCCGAAGGTAGGCGCGCGCGAGCGCCACTTTCTGCCATTCGCCGCCCGAGAGGTCAACGCCTTGATCAAAGCGCCGGCCTAACATTTGCTCGTAATCGCGAGGCAGTCTTGCGATCACTTCGTTGGCCATGCTCTTATCCGCGGCGGCTCGCAGCAGGGGCAGGTTGTCGATTTCCTCGATCCTTCCCACCGCGATGTTTTCCCGCGCAGTCATTTCGTAGCGCATGAAATCCTGGAAAATTACGCCGATTTCGCGGTAGAGATCCTCGAGGCTGTACTCCCGCAGATCGACTCCATCCAGCAGGACCTGGCCTTCGACCGGATCATAGAGCCGCGTCATCAGTTTCACCAGCGTGGTCTTACCTTCGCCGTTTTCCCCGATCAGCGCAACCCGCTCCCCGGCCCGGAGATGAAAATTCAGGCCGTTCAGCACGAGCCGGGAAGTTCCCGGATAGCGAAACGAAACATTGCGAAATTCGAATCCCCGCACCATGGGGCGAGGAGCAGGCAAGGCGTTGGGCTTAGAACAAATGGTGGGCCGCATTTCAAAAAACGCGAGCAAGTCGGTGAGAAACAGGGCCTGGTCTGCAATGCTGGAAAGGGTCGAGAAAACCTGCTGGATGTTGCTGCTGGCCTGCATGATGGCGCCGGTCAGGAAAATCATCTTTCCAATCGTCAGGGACCCGGTTGCCGTCCGCCAAATCACGTACACATACGCCGAGTAATAACCGGCAGTGCCGATCATCGACAGGAAAGATCCGGCAATCAGCCGGCGGCGGGCCAGATCAACATTTTCGCGATAGAGCTGGTCCGAAAGACGGGTGAAGCGTGCGATCAGGAAATCCTTGAGCCCAAAAAGCTTAAGCTCCTTGGCAGCTTCCCGGCTGCCTCCCAGCACGCGCAGGTAGTCGAGTTCTCGGCGAACCGGGGTTTGGCGGAAGTTTCTCGCGTACCCCAGAAATGCGAAATGGCTCTCGCCGAGAAATGCCGGAAGGATACCCACAATCAGCAGCAACAACAGCCAAGGGGAGAACAAAAGAATCGAAACCGACAGAGACGCAGCCGTGATGATCTGCTGCAGCAATCGGCCGATGGACTGAATCATACCCAGCCGGTCGGTGGCCTGCACCCGCGCCCGTTCCAGCCGGTCGTAAAAAACCGGATCTTCATACGCGATCAGATCCAGTTCCGCGGCGTGCTTCATCACTCGAATGCTGATGTGGCGGGTATATTTGTCCGCCAGCAGGGCATCGAGATAGTCGATGCTTCGGCCCAGGATGCCGCCGAAAATGGCAATCGCGAATTCTGCTGCAACCAGCCACCAGAACCGAGGCGCTACCGGCTGACGACTGGAAACAGCATGAACGACGCCGTCCACGATCAGTTTCGTGATCCACAGGGCGGCCAGGGGCAGGAGGGAGCTGACTAGCCGGAAAAACAACCCCAGGGAGACCACCAGCGGGCCTGACTCCCAGACGATCCTAAGAACCGGGGGCACATTGCGGAGCGCGACGAGACGATCCCGCCACCCGCCCCAGAAATCTTGCCCATCAGCCATTTTTCGAATCCCTTGGATCGTGAGCCAGTCTAAGATGCCGAAACCACTTCAGGCGTACGCCAGAATGGGAAAATGGAGCAATATATTCTTCTTTGCTGCCCCTTTTCCTAAAAAATCGGTGTTTACACGTCGAATTCCTTTTCGAAAATCCACGAGGTTCCGCCCTTGACGGCATCCACAAGGCTGGCTATGTCGTGCTAAGTGTATGGCTTGCAAGAGATTGTAACCTGAGGAGGGCAAGCCTGGCTGCTAAGAAACGGATGCGAATGATTCGATTGGCCCATGAGGGTCACGGGCGGAAGGGAACTATCTTCACTATTGCATGCAAAAATGTCAGGGAAAATCCAAGGACACAGGCCCGCTGACACCCAAGCCTAGTACTTTTTGAAGCCAGCGCGTTCCATGCCGCGCCGAGCCGACTCGTTCTTCATGAAAGTGTCCCAGACAAATCCCGTCCGCAGATTCTCAGCCATCAGCAAGGTGATACCGGTATCGATCCCGATCACGTCGGTGTCATACCACTTGGTGAGGGGGTTGAACGCATTCACGAACCCGTACTTGCTCCAGGCTGAGGGATAGCGGTCTTTGATCGTCCGCAAAACGCGCATCACCGGTTGCGGCAGGAATGGCAAGGACCCAGCCGATGCGCTGGGCACAATCGTGCCATCGATCGGTCCGACGGCCGGGGGCCCGCCCCAAATTACGTAGCCGTTGGGGGAATCCGAGGCCGTGATTCCCCATAAATCCTCGCTGTAGTCGGGAAACTGCTTGGCCAATTCGAGGCAGAAGCGGCGATGAACTTCCGTCGCCGTGACCGAGTTCTGGAAATAATCCGCATATTTGTCGCGTTTGCCGCGGAAATTGAACCAGGCCTGGGAATACTGATGCACAAATAGGGGCGCGAACGAGCCGACGAAGCGCAAACCGTCATACTCGAACGTCAGACGCTTCCAGGCCGTCCAGGTTTCCTGGCGAAGCGGATGGGAAGTGGAACCCAGACCGAGCAAGTACATCATCATCAATTCGCTGTAGTTGTCCCAACGATAGGGAAGGAAACCAGTCTCCGGCGTCCAACCATGAGGCAGCAATGCGGTATCTTCCGACAACCACGTCCACTCCACCCGGTCAAAAATGGCATCGGCCAACCCCTGGACTTCGGCAACCGGAAAGTACTCCCGGCAAGCCAAAACTCCGCACAGGAGGATCGTGGTGTCGACGGAAGAAACTTCAGCATCCCAAACCCGTTCGCCGGTATTGATGTTGGCCCAGTGGTAGAAGAATCCGCGATGATTCGGTAGTTTCGCCCAAAAGCACTCGAGCGCCGCCAAGACCCGCTCCTGCGCCGCGGAGCGCGAAACAAATCCACGTTTTTCGCCGATGCATAGCGCGGTCAATCCGAAGCCGGTGGCGGCAATGCTGCCGACAATTCCGCTATCATTGACCTGAACGTTGCATCGGTCTTTTACCAGGCCGGTCTTTGGATTGGTCTGCTCCCAAAAATATTGGAAATTGCTTTTCTCGATTTCGTTCAGGAGCTGGTCATCCTCAGGAGAAACAGAGTCGGGACCGGTCGCAGCGGCTGCGGCACCGCGCGGCTGGGTCGACTGAGAAAAAGCAAAGCCAGCGAGAGGCAGGCTGCTGCCTATAGCCAGAATTTGCCTTACAAAATCGCGCCGAGATCCTTTGGAATGCATTCCGTTCATTGTTTCACGGAAAGCGCTGGAATATCGTGAAACAGGCTAAAGCAAAGTGCGCCCCGAAAGAACGCACGACGACCGGTGCAGCCGAATGCGCACGTAAGATGCCGTTCAGGTATCCATTCTCGTAAGATGTTCGAAGACGATTGGATGAGAGTAGCAAGAAAAAGCTCGTTTTGGATCCTGCTGGCGTTGGTTGCCGGTCTGGCCTTCGTGGGTTTATTTTTCCGGCGCCAGCATTTGAAGCCGGTCATCATCACAGGCGCCGTCACCGTAGAGGATGCCGATCCCAGAAAACAATTGCCTCTTGCCGGGGTAGAAGTCAGCCTCGCGAAGAAAACAGGTGAGAACAAAGCCGGTGAGGACCCTGCGGGTGAGACTCCGGCTAAATCCGACTCCAACGGATTTTTCACCCTGAAACTCCCCAAAGGCCTGCGACGGGGTCAACCGATGACGGTGCTGTTCCGGCACCCCGACTACCATCCTCTCGACCTTGCGGAATTCGCAGGTGACAAACTCTATATCGTTCATCTGGTTCCATTGTCCAGGAATGCGGATACCTCGAGTCGCCCCGCCATCGCAGTGGGGAACGTCCGCGTTCGATATTCCATTCAGGCCATGCGAACGGTAGACGTAGGCAGCGCGGTGAAGACGTTTCAAGTCGAGAATGTCGGGAACATTCCCTGCAAGGGGCGATCTCCCTGCTCGCCCGATGGTAAATGGAAAGCCACAATCGGTTCCGCCTCGTTGGACGCGGGTCCGGGCAATGAATTTCAAAATGCCCGGTTCTCGTGCATCGCAGGTCCGTGCCCATTTACGAAAATCGAGTCCGACGATTTTTCCAGGAATAACCAGAAGATCACGGCGACTGCGCGAGACTGGTCCGATCCGACGACTTTCCTGGTGGAAGCCGAGGTAGTGCACACCATGCAGAGTCCGATCGAACATCAATCGTATCCAGTCATTTTTGGGGCAGCACTTAGCTTCACCTTGCCGACTGACGCGGAGGGGGTAAGCCTGGAGGCAGATATCGGCGGGGAGACTATTATCTTTCCGCTCGGGCCCCAGCTCTTTTTGACCTGGGCGAACTGCAATGCCAAAGTGAACCGAGATCGAAATAGCGTCTACCGTTGTGAACTGAAGCCCGGCTACCGATTTCAATGAGGGTCACCTCGTTTGCTGCACATGGATAGCCCGGCATTTCCGAAGTCTGGTTGGAGTTCAGTACCTGCAGACAACCATCATGAACACCTCCAGCAGGAGGGACGGGCAGCACCTCGATTGTGCAACCTGGTTGCACAAAGCCCGTCCGATGCCGAAGGAGCACTTCAAGAAGGAAGTTGAAAAGCAAGGCGCCGTACTCGAACCAGCCGGGGGTTTGAATTTCCTGCGAACGGCGGTGAGAACCGGGGGTCGTGACATTCCGGAATTTGCCGTGGGCACATCGCGGCCCGGCTGCCCATCCAGGGATCGGTCGCGGTGGAAAACAGCGAGTCCTTGAAAACAGAAGGCTGTCTGGCCGAGCAAATCGAGCATTTTCGTAGTTGTAAGAGACGCAAAGGCTCCGATCCGAACGGGCCCCGATTTCATGGGCCAGTTTGGGGTGTAAATAGCAAAAGGCTCGACCGTTTGGTCGGGCCTTCCGCACACCAAAAAGCCTAGAGAAAGACTCTCTTAGGCAAACATCTACACAGACATATTTACATCACTGAAAGCGCTGGAGGTTGGATGCTCCCGCACGCCGGCAGAACACTGGGGATTGGTTCATCACGTACTTTTCCCACTGATTTCGGAGAAGGGATCTGACATGTCACACGGTTTTGATCGGAAAGCGAGGGCCTCGCATGCTAACATTTCCTAGTGATGTTTGCCGACCTCAGACGATCACTCAGGAAGCGGGGAATGGTTGGCACCTTTCGGGCCGCCTTCCGGGCTGCCCCCTTTGGCGCGAAATGCAAGGTTGCTGTTCGTGGGAAACATGGCCTTGAAATCGGCGGCCCCAGCCAAACCTTTCAGCGTATGGTTCCAGTATATTCTAGCGTTGCGTCGCTGGATAACTGCGTCTTCTCCACCGAAACTATCTGGGAAGGCAAGCGCGAGGACGGCGGCCCGTTCAATTACTTCCACGGCAAACCAGGCCGGAACCGCGTTGTTGATGCCGTCGAATTGGCTGGAGTCACGGACGGCGAATACGATTTCATCCTTTCCTGTCACAGTTTGGAGCACATCGCGAATCCCATTAAAGCTCTTCAGAACTGGCGACGGGTAGCGCCCGGCTACCTCATCCTGATTCTGCCGTACTATCGCGAAACCTTCGACCATCGCCGAAGCCCCACAGCCATTGAGCACATGATTGAGGATTTTGAAAGGAACATCGGCGAAGACGACCTCACCCACCTCGCAGAGGCCATAACTTTGAGCGACTTGTCGCGCCTTACACTGCCCGACGGCCTCACGCTAGATCGCGCAAAGGAGTTGGCAAACCCATTGGACAACCTCCGCAATCGTTGTTTGCACCATCACGTTTTCGATGAGACTAACGCCATTCAACTGCTGAGCTATGTGGGCTATCATGTGTTATCCCAGCGGATAGCCGAAGGCAGCATTTTTCTACTTGCCAAGACCGTTTAAGCACGAACCGGCAGTCGACTACGCGCCCTATACTAGCCTGACAGCTCATCTGCGTAGCTATTCCCGCCTTCAGGAGATGCTCAATCTCAACTGAATTTCGTGCGAAGGATCAAGAATTGATTTAGAGACGGCCGCTAAACCAATGGAGCCCAGCAGTTGCAGTTTTTCGCTGGTTGTAGAACTATTTTGTCGCTGAGAGGACGCTCAAGCTTGCTCCCTGGAAACCGCCAGCTGCTTTTCAGAAAGATAGGCATGCAACCCATCTTGCCAGGGACGAAAGAGATTGAGATTTTGAGACTTCAGCTTGCGGTTTTCCAATACCGAATATGACGGACGGGGCACCTTGGCTGGAAATTCGTTCGGCGAAGCAACTTCGAGAGTCACCGGAACCTCGGCCATTCCGAAGATTTCCCGGGCGAACTCATACCAGGAGCAGCTGCCTTCGGCCGTCGCGTGGTAGAGACCATACGCGTCCGAGCGGCTCAGCGAAGCAATCTGCCGGGCCAGGTCGGTGGTAGCCGTGGGACTAGTGAATTCATTGTCTACCACCCGCACCCTTCCACGTTCCCGGGCAAGGCGCAGCATGAGGTCAACAAAATTCTGCCCTCCCTTCGCCCGGCAAGGATGGTTGCCATAAAGAGCTGCCGTGCGCAGAACGAAATGCTTGGGATTGGTGTCCTGCACAAACTGCTCGCCTTCTAGCTTGGTTCTTCCGTAAACATTCAGCGGGCGCGCTTCGTCGCTTTCGACGTAGGGCATGCCTTTCGCACCATCAAATACATAATCCGTACTGACATGGATCAGCACTGATCCCAGATCGCGCGTCGCGGTTGCGAGATTCCGAGCACCGACCACGTTCACTTCCTGCGCCCGGCCGGGTTGCTGTTCGCAGCTCTCCACGTTGTGCATCGCGGCGGTGTTTACCACAACCTCCGCCGGCGTCGCTCGCAAACATGCGGCTACCGATTCCAGGCTGGAAAGTTCGATGTCCTGATGCGTGAGCGCACGCACTTCGTCGCGCTGCTCTGCAAAGGCGCGGACCACATCATGGCCAAGCTGGCCATTGGCACCAATCACCGCGATCCTCATGCCACCACCGCGGACCGGTTCACTGAAATGGAAATCGTCATTGATTACACCCTCAACGAGAGTTCGGTTTCCTGTTCGGAGTAGCGGAAGTTGTCGGAATCAGGCGAGCGCAACCAATCTTCCAGCATAGGAGCGTTGCGGTCTTTGTCGGACACGGTCACGTGGGCAAGCGGCCATTGAATACCAATCGCTGGATCATTCCACCGGATGGCCGACTCGGCTTTGTTGTTGTAGATACCCGTGCATTTGTATTGGATTTCGGTGGCATCGGAAAGTGCGCAGAAACCACGGGCGAAACCGGCCGGGGCCCAGATCTGGCGCCGATTCTCAGCCGATGCCTCAACTCCTACCCACTTTCCCAGGGTCGGCGACCCTTTGCGAATGTCGACCGCAACCAGGAACGCGCTTCCCGCAGTCACCCGCATGAGCTTGCCCATCGGAGGAGCCCACTGAAAATGCAGCCCTCGCACGACTCCTTTTGCAGAGCGCGAGTGGTTGTCCTGCACAAACTCAGTCGGCAAACTGAGTGCCTTAAACTGGTCCGCGCGAAAGGTTTCGGTGAAAAAGCCGCGACCATCCTGAAAAACCTCTGGGACGAGTACAACCACGTCGCCCAACCATCTCGATTCGACCTTAATCTGCATTCATGGGCCGCTTTCTGTCAGTGAAATGAGAAGAAGATTCCTGAACGTGCCGCTTCTAAGTGTACGTTTGAATTGCAGCCGCGGCGCTAGCTCGAATCACCCTTGCGGGCCTCGGGCCGGTTCTAGTTTGAGGCGGAGGGAGGTAAACCAACTGACCTCGTAGTTTCAGAGACTGGCCTTTGCTTCCAGGATCTTCACCACCCGGAGTCCCGCATTGCCGTCGTTAAAAGGGTCGTGTCAAGCAAGCAAAGGCTTACAATCTGCCATATCCGTTCCGCACGCAGCGGCGTAGGCTCCCGACAGGCAATCGCACCGATCGACAAACACCACCTAACTCACGTCTGTACCCTGGCAGGTCTTCTGAAATGCGGCGTCGACGTCCGGTCCCAACTGGCTATTCGCGGATAACCGCCACTGTCATCGACCTGCTCCGACCAGCTTCCCCAGCGCATGATTGCCGATTTTGCTGTCGAGCTCACGGAACACCTGAATATTGTGGTACAGCGGATTATCCCAATCGGAGAACTTGTCCATCTCTTTTATCAACTCTCGTACGATCCCTCGAACATCACTTTGCGGATGAAAGCTCAGGACATTCTTCGCTTTTTCAATACTGACCTTGTAGTTTCGGATGTCTTGCATATGGCGGATCGTCAGGCTGATCTTTGCCCCGAGTTGCTGCTCCACTTCCGCTTTTACCAGGTCCCCCACTTCGCCTACTGTATAATTTCCTGACGCAATGTTGAACGTGCCAGATATGCTCTCATGCGCTTCAATCACGCGGATATAAGCGCTGATCGCATCTTCCATCGCCAGGATTGGTCGCCAGATGGACGGGTGGTTAATCGTTATGACGCCTTCGTGCAGCGCGGTGCGAAACATAGTGTTCACGATCAGATCAAGGCGCATCCTTGGGCTGTAACCGGAAATAGTACCTTTCCGCAGAGCGATGACCGAGAACCGGTCATCCACGAGACTCATAACTCCTTGTTCACCTTGCAACTTAGAGATTCCATAGGGATAGGAAGAGGCAACCGGCCTCGTCTCGTCGTACAGTTCGTTCACGGTGTATCCATACACCGAGCACGAACTTGCATAGACGTACCGCTTCACGCCGGCTTTCTTCGCGATGTAGGCCAGGTACGCCGGAGCGGCCGCGTTGTAAACAAAATTCTTGTTCGGCGAAAACTCTGCCATGGGATCATTCGAGAGTCCGGCCAGAAAAATCACTTGGTCGTAATCCTTCAAATCCTCAACCGTCATGTCGAACAGGTCTTTGCTCAGCAAACCGGTCTCCGTCGGTAGGTTATTTCCAAACCAGAACAGATCCACAACGTCCACCAGATATCCGCGCTCCAGCAGCTTCGGAATCAGAGCGGACCCCACGTAACCTGCCCCACCCGCCACAAGCAATCGCATTCTCTGTTCCTCCTCTCTCTTTTTTGCCGGCTCGTCGATCAAGCGCCCACTTGCGAGCGACACTTCAAATGCCGCGCATTTGGTGCCACGAGCCACTCCACCAGCGTTTGCGCACTACAATCTTTCCGTAAGGATAAACGCCCTCCTACGCCTTTCCCGCCAACGCCGTTAGCTTCTCAAGCCTCTTAACATTAATGCCAGTTGTCTAATCTTTTTGCAGAACCTCTTTAGCCTTTAGCACTCATCGCCGAAACCGCCATCAAGCCTTGCTTTTGCTGACATAGCCTCTGAGTAACTGTCGAGTGCACTTTCGTGGGATCTTGGCCGCCGGCTAACTGCAGGAAAAGTTCTTCATATTGGTCTGTAATTCTTTCCCATGTGTATGCTTCGCGTATCCTCTGCGGCGCGCGATCCCTGTATTCCGCCGCGATCTCAGGAAAGTCCTCGATGTGCTGCATCTTTCTCGCCAGATCCGAAATGTCATTCTCAAACAGGATCCCATGGTCCTGCAGCACTTCCTGGTTGAACGCTGTCGCCAGCGCCAGCACGCAGTTCCCGTATCCCAGCGCCTTCAGCAGCGCGGGATTCGTCCCCCCTAGGCTGTGTCCGTGTACGTATGCATAGGCGTTACAATGCAGCTCTTTCACATGCTCCGGGTTTCCCACGTGCCCCAGAAATCGCACGCGCGCGTCCCTGGTCTGCTTCAATCGCTCCACAAATGCGCTTCGGTAATTCGCATCCCCCGCAATCGCCAGCAACCGCGGCGTTGTAACCTTTTCAAACGCCCGCACGATAAGATCCGCATTATTTTCGGGGACAAGCCTGCTAGCCACAAGGTAGTACTTTGACGGTTCTAGCCCGTATTGCCTGACCACCTCCGGTTGTTCCGACTGCTCAATATTCGCCCCGTACGCGATGCTTACATTCGGTGTCCGGAACTCTTCCAGATAAATTCGCTGCATCTCCCGTGCATCCGTTACTACTCCTCTGGAACAAATCCTCCCCACCCATTTTGCATTCCAGTAAAAGTACTTTCGTCCCAGTCGCCCCCACTTGCCTCGTTTCCAATCCAGGCCGTCCACATTGATTGCCACGTTCTTCCCCAGCATCCGCGGCAAAATACAATGGAACCCATTGACGACGTTGACCACAAAAATTACATCCACTCCGCGGAACAACACGTCCCCCATCGACACCAGCGTGTGAGTCAGCGTTCCCAGCGTTTTAGTCTCGATGCTTGGCAGATAGATCAGCCGTGTGCCTCTGTAGGTCTTCGGCCTCTCCCGGAAGAGACTTCGCCGGCAATAGACCAGCACTTCGTGCCCGCGCTCCACGAGCCGTGGCCCCACTTCCCCAAGGAACGTCTCATACCCGCTGTAGGTATGCGGTATTCCCCTCGACCCCAACATCGCAATCCTTAGGGGTCTCCTCACGGCGGACCCCACTTGCTCACTTGTGTCTTTCATGGTCAGATGCAGCTGTCCCGATCAACTCCCGGACCGCAACGCGGTAGATTTCCCTCGTCTCAACTCACGCGGAATCGCTCTCTTACCGGCCGGGTCGAAAACGTATCCCCAGCCTCGCCCGATAACCGTCCCACACTCCTTGTATCATTTTCCCAATGCACGCCGTCTTCCTCGAGCTGAAAAGGACGACAGCGCCAGCGTGCCGAACCAGATGTTTCAACACAAATCTCTTGGTTCCCCGGTTCGGATAGAGATGCCAGGCCGCATAAGCAATGTTCCGACTGTTGTAGTACTCGCGCCATGGAGCGTAGCTCGTCCACAACCGAGATCGGCCGGGGAACCATACCGTTCGCGCATCTCCCATTTCATGACCCAGTTCGGCTCCTGGAACGATCGCAATTTTATAACCGTGCGCTCTCGCCCTCAAAGAATACTCAAAATCGAAGAAATCCATGAAAAAATCCGCGCGGGGCAAGCCGATTCTCTCCACTACCTCTCGCCGCGTCAGGCTGCCGGATGCGATCACTAGGTCCGCAAACCACAACGGTTCGCGCATCTGCTCCGCGCTTGGTCTCACAAAGCCATCGCGCCAAAACAAAGGTGGATAGTATGTTCTCGTCTCCTGGTGGACGGGCATCGGTGCGATCATCCCGACCTCGGTCTGCAGACCATTTAGCGACCCGATGCCCCCCAACAACTTCGCTAGCGAATCCACCGCGGGAACGCTGTCATCGTCAAAGTTCCACACCCAGTCGTGGTGTTTTTCCAGTGCCGCGTAGGAAAGACCGGAAGCCCATGCGCCCGCTGCCCCCAGGTTCTCGGGCATTCTCAGAACCGTAACTTGCGGGTAACTCTTCTCCAGCATCGCGCCAGTGCCATCGGTCGACGCATTGTCTACCACGATGATTTCCTGCAACGGACGCGTCTGCCGAAGCAGAGCCTCGATCTGCCGCGGCAAGACTCGTGCTGCATTGTAGGCAACCGTTACACTTGCAACGGCGGCTGTCATCGCTGACCTCCGGCGAGTTCTTCCGTCGGTCTTGTCATGACGGTCTTGTATCGTTCGTCCTTGCCCAACTCCACAGACTCTATCTTGACCGAGGGCGACTTGATCGCGTATCCAATGCAGGAACCGAATGAACCATCTGGCATAGGAGACAAGCCAAGGCCGGAGCCGGCACCAACCAGCCCGGGCACCGAGTCACCCCACATCGCCTGATCGTAGAACAAGGACGCGATTTCCAAATGATGAGCTTCGTGGGTGAACAATAGTCCATCCGCAGACAGAAGAGGCCATAGATAACGAAGGCATGTTTCCAGAGATTTTCTCAAATCCACATCGCAAAAGGCGAATCCAATACGCTCAGAAAATGACGGGAGGGTGGTGTCAAAATAGCCCTTTATGAATGTGCACACCTCGGGTGCTCCATATCTGGCCACATTCGCTTTCACCGTGTCGAGAGGTCCATACCATGATCCCTTCGCGTAGGAATGATACTCGCCAACATTCATCGCCAAGTGCCTGAGGTCCGACGCGTTCGGCTCCGGTAATCCTTCAAAAGAGTCGAAGACGTACAGCTTGCGACCTACTAATCTCGTGGCAAGCGAGAGATTCGTGGTTGCTCCCCCCATATAGCATCCGCACTCGACTACCGCCCCCTCAATTGAAGGCGGCAATCGCAGCAGGGACGAGACCATTGCCAACTGCTCAACCAGGCCCGTGGCGGACGTAACGCGTATGCGATTGCTGACAACGCGAACCAAGAGGGCGGTTTTTGCAAGAAACGACTGTGGTGAGCGATACAGGTTCGAGACAGCCAATGCAAAGGAGACAACCCGAAACAGAGTCCTAATCATATGAGATCGACCATCTGTTGTAGTACTCGCGCCATGGAGCGTAGCTCGTCCACAACCGAGATCGGCCGGGGAACCATACCGTTCGCGCATCTCCCATTTCATGACCCAGTTCGGCTCCTGGAACGATCGCAATTTTATAACCGTGCGCTCTCGCCCTCAAAGAATACTCAAAATCGAAGAAATCCATGAAAAAATCCGCGCGGGGCAAGCCGATTCTCTCCACTACCTCTCGCCGCGTCAGGCTGCCGGATGCGATCACTAGGTCCGCAAACCACAACGGTTCGCGCATCTGCTCCGCGCTTGGTCTCACAAAGCCATCGCGCCAAAACAAAGGTGGATAGTATGTTCTCGTCTCCTGGTGGACGGGCATCGGTGCGATCATCCCGACCTCGGTCTGCAGACCATTTAGCGACCCGATGCCCCCCAACAACTTCGCTAGCGAATCCACCGCGGGAACGCTGTCATCGTCAAAGTTCCACACCCAGTCGTGGTGTTTTTCCAGTGCCGCGTAGGAAAGACCGGAAGCCCATGCGCCCGCTGCCCCCAGGTTCTCGGGCATTCTCAGAACCGTAACTTGCGGGTAACTCTTCTCCAGCATCGCGCCAGTGCCATCGGTCGACGCATTGTCTACCACGATGATTTCCTGCAACGGACGCGTCTGCCGAAGCAGAGCCTCGATCTGCCGCGGCAAGACTCGTGCTGCATTGTAGGCAACCGTTACACTTGCAACGGCGGCTGTCATCGCTGACCTCCGGCGAGTTCTTCCGTCGGTCTTGTCATGACGGTCTTGTATCGTTCGTCCTTGCCCAACTCCACAGACTCTATCTTGACCGAGGGCGACTCGATCGCGTATCCAATGCAGGAACCGAATGAACCATCTAGAGGTACCGACCCATGGCGGTCAGCAGCTCTCTCCCTGGGCTCACACTTTCGGGCCCGCAGGACGGTTACACGCTATTTGCTTGCACGGATACACGATTCCTTAATTGCAACTATGTTTCCGTCTCGAGCACCGCACCGGAACGAGCCCGAACCGCCAGCCCTACCGGGAAGAAAACCCAGCAAGCCAATCGGCGGTCGTTAAGGGGTATAGAAAAAATCATCACTATGCTTATACCCACAAGTATTCCAACCGCCACATATCCCAACGGGGATCGCGTCCTCCATACGACATATAGAGCACTGAACAAGAAACCGACAAAGCATAAACCTGTCGCGATTCCATACTCTGCAGCGAAATATGGATAAGTAGTCTCAAAAATAGTTACAGTGGTATCCTGGTTAAGGACTACAGGATTCAGCTTCGCGTTGCCAGAACCTAGTGGATGGTCGATATCATATTTCAATCCATTCACGATTCCTTCTCGATGCCACTCCGTAGAGAGGTCCTGTCCTTTTCGGGACAACAAAAGATAATCGCTGAGACCGAGAATCGGAATTGACGCGGCGAACAGCGCGAGAGCCAGCGTCGCATAAAGAAAGAACCGCTTCTTCTGCTGCATAACGACCGCCAAAAGAGGAATCGCCGCTGCTGTTCCTATCCAAGCAGAGCGAGTCAGAGAACAAATGAGGCCGGTGGCGACCATGCACGCAGGCAACGGGTTCCGGCAATATACCCACCATATAATCAACGCAATCATGCACAGAACGCCAAAGCCATTGGGTCCAACCATTGTCGCGGCTTCTCTCATTCCCTCAAACCCCTCTCCGCCGAACGATGCAGTCAACGCCCCCCCTTCTGTCCCCGAATCCAGCGCCAAATAGAGCAGCGTCCTTGGACCCTGACCGAAGACGAACACTTCGAGCAGGCCAAGGATCGACAAAACAGCAGCAGTCCACACGGCCCACCTCGCCCACCGCCGTTCTCGCTCTTGGCTTAGGACCGTCATCCTCCCAACAAAATATGGGACAATGAAATTGAAGTCGGTCCACAGAGCAACCAGACTGCCGCTGAACGCCGTTCTCACGCAGGCGACAATGAAAGACAACAATAGCAACCAGTCAGGAGCGATGGCCTCGAATCCATTACGCCGCCACAAAAGTGCCCCAAGCAGTAACAGAGGAACCTCTTTGGTGCACACTGAGACCACCGTCATGTGAGGGAGCCCAAACAACTTACCGAGTGCGATGGCCATGAAATCTAGCGGGATGAAGGCTAGAATCGCTCCTAAGGCGGTGGTAGGATAACGAAAGACCGCCCACAACAGCGCAGCTGCCACAACGGGAGCAAGCACCAGAAGCGGCGAAACGAAAATACACAGCGTAGCGGCCAGTAAGACGAAGAACACCACACTGCTGTTTCGAAATGCTGCCCCGAGCGACTTTTGTACCTGCTGTACGCCCATTGGTAGTTTGGTCATCCAGAGTGCGTCACGGCCAACGGCACGACGTTTGTTTCCCGTGCGGAACTTAAGGAGTGAGAGCTTTCGAGTTAAAAAACTGATGAGGTGACGCAAGAGCGCCCGCGAAACGCAGAAACAGATGCGAATTGACGAACGAGTAATGAATCATGGGGAAACCATAAGCGTGCTGCACTACCTTAATCCACTTGCCGCAAAACTACGATCTCTCAAAGGCAAACTAGCCCATCCCAATCAAAGCGTTGGCTTCCCAAATGGGTTTCCAGCTCGCTGGTACTCAGGGTGTAGTTGCGCAATATCGAATGAAGGCGCACCGCGTCGTCATACTTGTCAGCCGGACATTTTCGAGTGGTGGCAATAATCAGCCAATCCCTTTGCCTAATACTATAGCTTCCAGCGTACTGATAGCACCAAATGTGGAAGCCTCCGTCGTTGGTGAGATCAGATCAGGGTAAACTGCGGCAGGGGGACGATAAACTTACCTGTCGTAGATAGATAATCACGCTCTCGCACCCTAAACTCCTCGATGAAATGCCACGGCAGTACCAGGAAGTAATCCGGCTTCGCAGCCCGGGCCTCGGCTTCAGAAATAATCGGAATACGTGTACCCACCGTCACCTTGCCCCATTTGTCTGGGTTGCGCTCGGCTGCGGCTTTGATTACTGAATTGTCCAAGCCGAAATATTGGAGCATGGTGTTGCCTTTGGTCGAAGCACCATAAACAAAGACCTTCTTTTTTCCTTCGACTTGATCTTTGACAAAACTGGAAACATCCTGTTTGATCCGCTGAACTCGCTCGGCAAACGCCCGATATGGGGTAACGAGGTCCAAGCCCAGCTCCGATTCACTCTCACGTAGTCGCAACACTCGATCCGCAGCGCGCTTCCGATAAGCCTCGTCGCCAAAAGCATTCTGAGGAGCCGTGCGATTGCGTATGAAGGCACGAATGCTGCCACCGTTGACGTCGTTCAATTGCACGTCTACGATCGAGAAATCACAAAGACCGAGCAAGTATTCCAGAGACTTTAGCGAGTAATATTCCAGGTGTTCGTGGCAGATGTTTCCGAAATCATTCTGCTTGAGCATGAGCGGGAGATAACTCATCTGTACGATCCACACACCGTCGGGGTGCATCACTCGTTGAATATCCTTCACGAATTTCTTCGGATCCTCCAGGTCGTAGAACATCGCGATGGAAGTGACCACCTTGGGACGACAGCTCTTCAGATCGGGGTCGGCCAAAAAACGGTCGGCGTCAAAGAATCCTACAACGACTGTGTCCGCCTCTTGTCGCGAAAAGGCCGCCAGGTTTTGGGCTGGATCGAAGCCAATCTTGTAGATCCCCGGTACGGTGTACGAGCCCAAAAGTGTGCCGTCATTGCAGCCAATATCCAATACAGCATCTCCTGTCTTGAGCTGGACCAGTTTCGTGACTGCGCCTGAAATGTCCGCTAGGGCATTTCGCATCGTCTGGTTTGTTCCTGAGCGATACCAATACTCCTGATACATCATTTCGCCCGGGACGGTGTGCCGCAATTGTAGTAGGCAGCATTGCTGACAGAGCACCAGTTCCAATGGCGCCTTAGGTCCGTCCGGCTCGCGCGGAGAGACAAAGCCCGATACGTATTGTTCGCCAAGAGACAGCACTGCCTCAAGCGCTCCTTCACAGACTCGGCAACTTAATCTGGTGATCATCCTGACCCCTTGCGGGAAGCGTCACCTGAGGCCGATGACGCACCGGCGAGACTCTTCCCGGTTAGAGTCGAGCGAACATTTCTGAAGGCCCGACCAAAATAAAATGGGCTCTTCACAAGGTCGACAAGATATTGGCCAGGCATGCGACTAGACAAAAAGTAGCGCAGGACCCCCAAGAAGTTTAGTGCGTAACCTGGAAAGCCGGCGATCAGTCTTGCCACAAGTCTGTCCCATCGACCGTCGAGGCGATTTTCTAGCCAACCATCGTATTCCCTCGTTGAAAAGGCTCCCTTAGCGCGAAAAAGTAACAATCTTCTCCAGTTTCGCCAGGGCTCCCTGTGACACAGTCGTTTTTTGGCAGCCTCGGACAGATCTGGCAAAGACCAAATCAAATCTGGCCAAGTGAACATCCAGATTTCAAAGTATCTCGATGTACGCATGTAGAGTGCGTCTCCATAGCGAATTGCAATCAGCGGTTCGGCAAGAACCAGCGCGTCACCCGGTAGCGGACTCTGGAACACTACACCAAAATGTATGAAGCCCGTGCCAATATACGGCTCCCGCTGGCGTGCGTTCCACAATTGTCGTTTTATGACGACGCCCCCGACAAAACTCATATAGTCTGCTACGTCAGCAAACAAGTCTTCCCATTCAGCCGGTGCGTAAATGCGATCTGAGGGCAGCCGGAGCCGCGCCGCCTCCAAGGTTCGGGAAAGGTCGGCAGAACGGACCTCGGCGTTCACGATGATCAATTCGTATTGGTCTCGCGTCGCATCTAGCACTTTCTGGATCGCACCCGGCTTCAGAAGATCGTCATCGGTGAAGAGCCAGCAATAGTCTCCCCTCGCTAGCTCAACTGCGAGGCTGCAGTCTCGGTCAAAACCTGCCCCCGAGGGAGAGGCGGGACTCGTCGCCGAGTTTCGCGCCTTCGCGCAAACGTAGCGTAATGACCCAAAACTCTCCTGGAACTGACCGACAATCTCCTTTGTGTTATCGGTCGAACCTCCATCCACAATAAGTATTTCTACCTCGTCGGTTGCTTGGGAGACGATGCTTTCCAGCGTCTCTCCGATGAATGGTCCACGATTGAGAGTGGGAATGCACAGTGTCAGCCTGATCTTCGGCATTGCATCAAGGCGAGCGCCGAACTTCTCGACGCCAGAGATCTCTGATCGGCGTTGGTCGCACTCCTCCGACCGACTGAACATTCTTGTCATTCAGGCAGGTTCTTGCGTATATTCTCACGGGGGCTGATGTCAGGCCAGTTGGAACGAAATTCCAAGACCCCAACCAAGTATCCGCCATCTTCCTCGGAGCGAAATTCATATCCGAGACTTTCGTAGAGCTTTGCCGCCCTGGCATTCTGCGGTTTCACCCTCAGCCTCACTCTTTGGGCGCCTCTGCATATCGCGGCTGCCCCTAGAAAATGCATGAATACTCGGCCCAGCCCCTTGCCCCTGGCTCGGGGGTGGATGGCGATTCCCAAACTGGGGGTCTCGTAACCTTCATCCCACCCTCGAAGCATGCCATACCCCAGAACCTCTGTTCCTTCAATAAGGACATAGTAGAGATCCCTGCGAGTATTGCGCAAGATTTGTTCCACACCTTCGTCGGTAAACGGATGTGGCTGGAAAAAATCTGAATTGCTGACCTCTTCAAGGGCGCGAAAAAAAACCAGTAGGGATTCTTTCCAGTCAGTCGTGAGCCGTCGAATCTCGAGCACCGCTGAATCTCTATACATTCTGGCTTTTGGCTCTTCGATCAGCAGCGTAAACTCTCCAGCTCAGAGCAAATGAAGTGAATCTCGCTATCTCGCAACGTGCAGTAAGTCGGCAGGCTGATCACTTGGCGGCTGAGATCCTCACAAATGGGAAGGCTGGTGCAATCATAAATATGACGAAGCATGCTCGCTGCGTAGAACCCGTTGCGCGTTTCAATTCCAGCATTATCCAACTGGCGGATCACCTCGTCTCTTCCCTGCGGATAGGCTCGGGGATCAAGCTTCACGGCTATAGCCCAAACGACCGGCTCCACATCCGAGGAAAAATGCTGCATGGTGATACCGGGGATGTTCGAGAGATATGTTCGGTAAGAAGCGTAGACCCGCCGGCGATCCCTGGATATCTGGTCGATTCTTTCCAATTGTGCGCATCCCATCGCTGCCTGCAGGTTCGTCAGACGAAAGTTGTATCCTGCAATTTCGTGCCAGTACCGCGTTCGTAGCATTCCGTGATTGCGGAATAAATACAATCTGTCACGAAGCTCGCCGCTGTTAGTAACCACCATCCCACCCTCACCAGTGGTTATGGTTTTGGTTGCATGGAAACTGAACGTGCCAAGTTCGCCTATGCTGCCCGCTCGTCGGTTTTTGTAACGCGAGGCGAAAGCCTCAGCCGCATCCTCCACGACCACGACGGACCTATCTCGTGCCAGGGCGACCACCTCATCCATGGCACAGACATTGCCGTAGGTGTGCACGGGAATAATCACCTTGGTGCGCGGCGAAAGGCACCGTTCCACATCATTTGCGGTCACGCACCAAGTAACCGGATCAACTTCCGTGAAGACCGGCGTCGCTCCTAGGTGGAGGGCCACATTCGCCGCAGCCATAAAGGCAAAACCTGGAAGGACAACCTCGTCCCCCGGTCCCACGGACAAGGCGAGAAGGGCCATATGAAGGGCAGTCGTGCCATTCGACGAGGTCATGGCATAAAGGCTACCGTTATACTCGCCGAATTCGCGCTCCAAGCGGTCGACGAAGTGGCCTCCTGAGATCCACGTCGAGGTAATCGCTTCCGAAACATACTGTTGTTCATTGTCACCAAAAGTAGGCTTGGCCCAAGGTATACGAGCAACCGTCTGTGCAATGGTCTTCTCATTTGGCAATCCAGCTGATAATTCAGGATTCACAGATTCCCGCCCTCTGGGAGAAGTAGTCGAGACCAATCCGAATCGTCAAAAGTGCGTAAGCGGAGTGAACAGATGGGAGAGACATCTCATCTCTTGACGAACTCCATAGCAATTACGCCATCCCCTGGAAGATGTAAGAGCGACTCGTAGTATTGAAATTCCCGGGACACGGCATATGGCTCTTTCCATAATGGGTATTTTTGGCCCGTCCACCTCTGGAACAGCCAACTATGCAAGGTTCCACGCCTTTTCTCGCCAAAGATAGCGAATCGTTTAGGAGACCCAGTCACACTATAAATTCGTTCTTCCAACAGGGAGTGATCGTATTTGTATTGATGGAAAAAGAATCTGTGCTCGTCGGGCGCTTGGAGCCCGTAAAAATCGACGTCAATGTATTCTTCCTCGGCCACTGCAGCGCAGGGTACTGATAGGAGTAGTGTGCCCCCATGTTTGAGAAGCCCCCACATATTTCTAATCGCATCGTTGTCATCGCGTATGTGCTCAATGACAGAGATCGAGGTGATTGCGTCGAACGATTCCGGCGCGAAGGGCGCGTCCTCAATCAGGCAGTTCGACAGGTGACACCGAGAATCAAGACCACAAGCATTAACAAGAAGTGCTGTGCTCTGGAGGTCAGACTTATCTGGATTGACGAACTCGGCGCTTATGTCAGGACGTTCGCGGAGGAGGACGATGGGAAATAGGCGGGGCGACGATACGTCTAGATAGTTGTGGAACGATGCTCGCGATAGTCTCCGCCACATGAAATCAAATTCAAAGTAGCGGACGGAGTCAATTGGCCAAAAGAGCAACCTTGAGATATCAGAATAGGAGACATGCGCGTTCCGTCTGTAGAGCAAATGCACGCCAAGAACAGCACATCGCAGGCGAAATCGAAGGCCAGGACCCCGATAAAGCAGCGCTAGCAACCAATATAGAGGGGAGAGAAATACACCAACCAGAGCCCGACTCGATCTCCCACGGCGCCGAGACGTATCGGGAGCGGGCACTCGAATATATGTCTTCTTCGGGACCTGAGGGTTCACGCTGATTTCATGGTTGGGAATCGTTCCACTAAACATAGGAGGGTCTCAGCTTGGAAAAGTGCCGCAAGGCGCCAGCCCGAATCTGAGGTGCCGCTACAACCGCTCCGGCAAAACTCGCCAGCCACAGGCCCGCCAGAACAGAGAGGGTCGCAAGCCGTGACTCGAGCTTCGTAAACACTAGCCGTCCCATCGCCACAGTTGCCATGGTGCTCAGGAGAGGGAGACCGATATCACTGTAATACCTCCAGGTCTCACGCGGCAATAGACGGCGATGCATGATGGGCACGGTGATGAGCATGTTCAGCACGTTGAGTATCGGCCAAATCAAAGCCGCGCCCACGGGCCCGAAGTGCTTCGTCATCGGAAATATCAGCGGGACTAGAATCGAAATCGAGATTAAGCTGGCCAGAAGCGGCAGTTTTGTCCAACCAAAGGCGAGTTGGAGAATATACGGCAAGTACAATAGCGCATTTATCGCCGAGCCCACCATGAGCACACTGAGAAGGGGCGCGGCACTTGCCGCCGTGTCGCTATTTCCTGTCCAGAGACGAAGGACCTCGAAGGAGAATAATGAGAGGACCGCCGCGATGGGCAAGATCAAAACAGCCATCAATTGCGAACTAACGCGGTAGAACTGGCTGATCGCATTCTTGTCTCCTGCCGACACCAAGGCCGACATGCGTGGGAATACAACGTTGAACACGCACCCTGCAACGATAAGAGGCCCGCTGGCCACAGACCAAGCCAAAGCATAGTAGCCGAATATTCGTAGGCTAAATAATTTGCTGACTAGTAGCTTGTCAGCTTGGGTCAAGATGAGACTAAGGGCGGCGATTCCGGTCATGCCAGCTGCAAAGCGTCGCACATTCTGCGCCACTATGAGATCGACGCGGGCGTTACGATCGGAACTGGGCAACCTCCTCCATAAGAGAATCGCCAAGGCGGTGACCAACAGTGCGCTGATACAAACTTGCCAAATAAGAAATGCCTGAATGGTGGGCGAGACGCGCCACAGAATCAAAACTCCTCCCACGTTGTTTAGGGTGGAGGCACCAACTTTGAGCGCATTTAGCAGCACTTGCTGGCGAAGGCCCATTAAGCCGCCTTGGTAGAAGCTGACCGGCCACTGGAACACCGCTAGGACACCCATGAGCAGTACTGCTTGCGTGACACTTCGGACCGGCATCGCACTGGCCTTGATCCAATGGATAGCGAGCCAAGGCGCTGCAGCCAGAATCCCTGCTCCGATGGACAATCCAATGAGCCAGTAGCCAATTTCCAGCGTGCGCACCAAGTCGCGTGCCTCTGCGGCCTTGTGCGGTAGCACCGAATAGCGGGCCATCTCCCGGTTCATGGTCGGGCTGAACCCCAAGTCCAACACCTGCAGCGCGGCCTGCAATACCAAATAGAAACCGATCAGTCCATAAGACTCAATGCCCATGAGCTTGATGTAGGCGGGAATGCATGCCAGTTGCACCACGCCGGACCAACCCGTTCCGGCAAAACTCGCCACGAGTTCAAGCTTAAAGCCTGACGGTGATCTAAAATCCAAGGGGAATTTCATTAGAGAGTCAGAGAACAGAGAGTGCTAAGCCATCTACTTTGTATTTCTGCACCTCTATATCAACAAGCCTGACGGCGACATCGCTCAAACCTACTCATTGCGGGGAGGACGTCTGCCGTTCTACGTGTCCGTCGATCTGGTGAGTGAGCAGCTTCGTATCAGCATCGACCATCAGTTTGACCAGCTCGTCGAGTCTCACCCTCGGCCGCCAGCCAAACATGCGCTCAGCTTTGCTCGCATCGCCCTGGAGGATATCAACCTCGTTGGGGCGAAAGTATTTCGGATCGATTTCAACGTATTTCTCCCAGTCGAGCCCCACATAGTCAAAGGCCGTCTGGGCAAACTCGCGCACGGTGTGAGTCTCCCCAGTAGCTACAACAAAATCGTCGGGTTCATCGAGTTGCAGCATGCGCCACATCGCATCCACGTATTCCGGTGCATAGCCCCAGTCACGCTTAGCATCAAGATTTCCCAAATAGAGCCGATGCTGCAAGCCAGCGCGAATCTTCGCAACTGCTCGGGTGATCTTACGGCTGACAAAAGTCTCTCCTCGCCGTGGGGATTCATGATTGAAGAGAACGCCATTACATGCGAAGAGACCATAACCTTCTCGGTAATTGACAGTCGTCCAATACGCATAGAGCTTGGAACAACCATAGGGGCTACAAGGCCGAAACGGTGTGGTTTCCCGCTGCGGGGTCTCGGATGCTCTCCCGAACATTTCGCTGCTTGAGGCCTGATAGAACTTAGTCTTGATCCCTGATTCCCGTATGGCTTCCAACAAACGGACCGTGCCGAGTGCTGTAATATCGCCCGTATACTCAGGAATCTCGAAGCTCACCAGGACATGGCTCTGAGCGCCTAAGTGATAAATCTCATTAGGCTGAAGCCGATAAAGAAGCCTGACCAGACTTGTCGAGTCGGAGAGGTCAGCAAAATGCAAAAACAGCCGCGCTTCGCGTTCATGCCAGTCCGGAAGGACGTCGTCGATGCGAGAAGTATTGAAACTGCTAGACCGGCGCTTAATGCCATGCACGACATAACCCTTATTCAGTAGAAGTTCAGCCAAGTAAGAACCGTCTTGACCTGTGATGCCGGTAATCAGCGCTGTTTTCTTCATGGGTAGATTCATTCCTCGCGGGCCACGCTTGGAAACCGCATCACCGGAGCTGGTCGCTCAGAGCCAAGTGAAGAAAATGCAGCCGCCAACAACGGCGTATCCGACTGCACCCAGAACTCAGGCGTACCGAACGTCAGGGCATTCGATTGGGCAAGGAAACACTGGCCCTATTCCGAGTCTTCTGGTTTCACGCGATTGCGCCGCCCCCCCCAAAAGTTCCTGCCTTTCAAATGACGTTCTAAGCCGTTTCGGGAGAGCAGGGGCAACCTCGCCGAGACAGTCGAAAAAACTTCCCGGGCAAGCACCTTTCGCGTATCCCTCGAGTCGATTTCTCCCCAGATGGTGTTCCCAAACACCCATGTGACGGTGCCGGAAAATAGCAACGCCGTGCCGAGAAGAATGATTAGCAATCGATGGGGAGAGGATTTCTTATCTGGGATGTTGGCAACGTCAAGCACCTTCACTGTAGGAATTTCTTTTGCCTCTTCGACTTTTGCCAGTTCGTACTCCTTCGTGAGCGTCTCGAGGACAGTTTCCTGAATTCTTGTCTGCCGGTACAGGTCCGCGTATTCGACGCCCAACAGCGGCAGTTTCCGTATGGAGGGATACATTGAGTCGCCTGGTTGGTCAGAGATCGTCGCAGCACTTTCACCTTTCCCACCCAGCTTCTCAAGTTGATGCTGGAGTTCATCAATTCGCGCTTTCACGGAACGTACGCGCACGTTGTTGTCGGTGTAGATCTGTTTGAGCCCCTCATATTCGGACTGAGCGGCAATCAACTGGCCTTGCAGAGTCGCTGCCGCTTCGACCATGGCCTTTCCTTGCTCTTTGATATCGATCGCGGTGTTCTTGCTCGCGAACTGGCTGAATTCCTTCTCCGATTCTTCCAGATCATGACTGACACCCTGCAGTCGGCCTTCGAGAAAAATGCGTTCCCGGCGAGCAGATGACGTGCTTAATTGAGCCACCAGGCGATTCAATTCCTCGACATAGGCAGCAGTCATTTGGGCGGCTCTTTGCGGGCTCTTGTCGGTCACCGTGATGCTTATGATCTGGCTTTTTCTATCCACACCGATAGCGGTGCGTGCTGCCAAGCTCTTGCGTGCATCTTCCATCCGCCGGGCCGAGTAGAGTTTTTGCAAGTCGAACTGCTGAATCAGGTGATCCTGTACCGTGCGGCTCCCGAGAATTCCAACAAATGTGTCGCTGGTACTCTTCAGTCCGAGGAGGTCGCTGGCCACGCCCCCAAGGCTGGCACCGCCCCCACTACCACCTGACATGGAGGTCAATAGCCCTACGAGGCCCGAGGACTGGCTGTCCGGGGGCATAAGCTGTGAAGTGGATTCATATTCTGCAGGAATGAGGAAAGCGACCAGCGTGCTGACGACGATCGCACACACCGCTGCGCGAGCTAGCAATCTGCGATCGCCCCAGAGCAGCCAGAGCCATTCCATGCCTTCGCGCGCCCGAGTTGGTGCCTGCTCCACGTCCAGGCGAGTGGTCGTGGCTCGTGCAATTTCCGGTGGGGCTTCAACCAAGCGGGCTTTGGATTCTTTCGTTTGCAATGGTCTTCCCGGACATTCAGCCGATTGTATCGGCTATTGCCGTTCCTTTAGAAACCCGCAGCCGGACAGACTGCGTGTTCCTTTCTGAACGCAGATTCCGTCTTCCAGTTCGTGGTCAAATTCCGCGCATTGCGAAAATGCACGTATGCAGGAGAATCGCAACGTCCATGAAGAAATTGCGATGCTTAATATAATACAGATCGTACTCGATATTTTCGTGGATGAGGTAGTTGCGATCGCCGCTGAGCTGCCACAGCCCAGTGATCCCTGGTTGTACCTGCAGACGCTGAGAATGGCGCTCGGTGTAGGTGTCAACAATGAAGGGCATCTCGGGGCGAGGTCCGACCAGCGACATTTTGCCTAGGAGGACATTCAGTAGTTGCGGAAGCTCATCCAGACTGGTGCGCCGGAGAAAGCGGCCCAGGCGCGTGATCCGGAGATCGTCTGATTCTTTCGGAGAATAAGCGTAAGCTGGAGCGTCCGTGTACATGGTTCGGAACTTGAACATCTGGAACCGTTGCGCGTTCAGGCCAACACGCTCCTGCCGAAACAGAGCTGGGCCCTTGGAATCGAGTTTGATCAAAATGGAGAGGAGTAGAAAGAGCGGCGAGCCGATGGCCAGGAGAAAGGCGGCCCCGATAAAGTCGAAAATCCGCTTGGCAAACTCATAGCCAAGGCGCCTGACGTTCGGACTGAAAGAGGCGAGCAGAACGCCGTCAATATCTTGAAAGTCAACCGAAGAGTCTGAATGAAGCAGTGTCGTGGGCACGAAGGATACTCGAGCATTGGCCGCCAGCACTTCCTCGATTGCGCGTTGGAACTTCTCGTGCTGAAGGGATGGGATGGCGATCACGACCAGGTCGGCGGCGCATTCCGACACCAAGTGCCTGCTTAATGGACCGTGTACCACCGATGCTGAACGTCGATTCTCATAGCCAAACTCAAAAATGGCACTGCCGACTTTCGCCGGGCTGTCATCCACAAAAGCCACAGGCTCCAATCCGAGTTTTGGAGAACGCCGCAGAACCGAGTAAACACGGCGCCCGGTGGATCCAGAACCGTAGATCAGAACGCGCTCGATGCCATAACCCTTCGCGTGCAATTGCTGCACCAGGACGTAAACCAGATGCTTTTGAACAAACAGGAACAGCGGCACAAAGCCCAACGCGATTACCACCAGCCATCGTGAAAACAGGAAGCTGGTGAAAAAGCTGACGCCAAGAATGAAGCCGAGAGCCTGCACCGACACACGCAGCACGTATTCCGTCTCGCGCACTCGCAACAAACTGGTTCCCCGAGAGTAGGCGCCTGCGCGGTCCAGCATCAGGACGATTACCGCCGCAAAAGTAGCAGAGACGCCAAGAACGACAGATCGCGGATAATGAGCTTGCTTTCCTAATCCGAGGAGATAGTACACGGCATACCCTGACATGACTGCACCAATCACCGTCACAAAATCGGCTAGCGCTTCCAGTTTTGTCAGGTGGCTCCGGAATCGCGCGGCCGGAGTATCCCGAGCAATTGGTGTGATCAGCGCAAGATCCGAAGCGGGACTGGTTTTCGTTTCCGGCGATTTTTTTAGACCGATCGAAGAAGCCATGTTTGAATCACTCTTGACTCAGCTTGCCGATAGTGACGGTGCAAATGCGTAGCCAACTCTGAACTCCCACAGAAGTTTCTTCGACTAAGACCACCGGTGGCTCTATCAATTATGTCTCGCGTTACTTCTGCAGATGAAAATTCGGGTAGAGCGTCACTTGGATCGATCCCGTCACGTTCGACTGCGGCGTGGGAGCCAGGGCAGGGAAGCTCCACTGTTCGTACTGCAGCAATCCGGAGACAGAAACATGGTGCCCAATCATGAGCTCGCTTTTCGCTGAATAATCAGCTAGGCGCCCACCCTCAATGAAATTGGGCGACACGGTTTGCAGCCGATAGCCTAATTGCAACTTATTCCGCGGAGAGAACCAATAAGTTAGCCAGCCCTGGCCACCTCGCCCAGCCCGTCCAATCCAGCTCCCCAACAGGTTGCCGTTATTGATGTAGCCAGAGCGATAGCGATCGGCGTTGAAATAAACGAATCCTGGGGGAAACTCTCGAGCCCGCGATATGTTGAATCCTTCCGCACGCAACTCCAGCTTGGGTACTTTCGGTATTCGAGGCAAGTAGATGCCCGGGTTCACCGCCGCGCGGGTCGAACCGATCGGCGATATTTCGTCCCAGACCATAGAGTCCAAATAGAAGGTTAGCCAGTCCCTCAAACCCGGTATCCGATAAGAAAAGTCGGCGGCCGAGACCCGTTTGCCAGGATTGTTCACCAGGGTCTGTGTGTGAACATAGTAAGTGCGAAAAAAATTGCCGAACGTAACCGGTAATCCCGGCCCACCGAACATTGCCGTGACTCCCATGCCAAATTCAAAATTGCGCGTCGGTTGAAAACTGATCTTTTCCCCGTGAATGAACGGCTGCGGTGAAATATTTGGTCCAACCACACCGGGATATCCGGGATACGACTGGCACGAGGACGCGGTACATTCTTCCCAATGCTGCCCGGAGAGCTGTCCCACAAAGAATTCCGTACGAAAGGGCCCGAGTATTCGTGAGAGTCCAGGAATTCTGTGCGGCGCAACATCGTCAATCTTCAACATCGGGAACGGTGCGGCGTTGTTGCTCAGCAATAATGCGCCGGATTCTCCCGGCCCCATCCAGACGCTCTGGACTCCAAAAGAGACCTCGACGTTATTTATGTTCACTGACGCCATGCTATCGAGCAACTCGACTTGGCTCACCTCGCCCGAGCCGTTGGCCAGAGGCGGAGTGAAATCAGCCGCCGCGGTTGCCGCCAGCGTCTGCGTCGATTCCGAGGGCATCCGCGGCGAGTGTTGATATTCTCCGCGAAAATAAATTGATACGGGTCCGGCCTCGGCATCGGCAGACAATCCAGTAATGTTGTTGAATCCGGTCCAATAGGGGCGGCCGTAATCATTGATGATGGTCTGCCCAAAGTGAAACCCGTCCCGCACCGGCGTGCCTGAGATTCCCATCATCCTGGTATAGACGGTCCGCACACCCCCACCGACGTTCGCAGCCCCGTCCAACCTTGCAATTTCTGTTTTGAATTCGCCGGTCAAAGCTGCATAGGTGCGACCCGCCTCACCATCTTCGATTCCACCATCGGAAGCGTTGTCTTCTGCATCATCAAGTAGACGCGCGCATGCCATTCGAGTCCACGGCCGCATTCCTAAAACGTCGGATTGGATGTAACCCAAAGCTATAAGGCGCTCCAGCGCAGGATAGATCCAACTATCCAAGGGGACATAGGGAGAGGCCATATAGTTTGGATCGCGTCCTTTCTCCCCGACCTTCTCCTCGAAAACACTGCCCCACCCGGAGCCTCCCAGTTCCGGGTCGTGGTGAGCTCGATAAACCTGTCTCCCGAAATACCACCCTAAAGCACTGCCGATGATGGCATCGGAAGGGAAGTGTTGTCGCGCTGTTACTCGAGTCACGGTCACCGCAGAAGCTAAACTGTAAGCGGCAAATTGGCTGAACCAGCCCGGGTACTCGTGCGCCCAGACGCTGGCGATGGACCAGGCAATCGCAGAGTGCTCGGAAGGAAACGAAGTTCCCCCACCGAAAAAGTCGCCGTGTTCGTTTCCCTGGTAGGGCCGTTGCCTCTGCGTAATTTCCTTAAACGCATACGCCACAGCCGTGCTGTTGATGGCGGCTTCGCCAGCCAGCAATCCCGCTTCCGATAGGTGGTCGTCATGCTTCATCTGACCAAGGAGAAATGTCGCGCCGCCGAGACCGATGAAAGAATATGCGCCATAGTCGGAAAACGTTTTGCTCGTTGCCACGTGATTGACTGGAACCTGCTTCGACCACCAGCTATCGGTTGCAACGAACGCCGCCGTGACGGCCACACCCGGCAGGATCCACTTGAGATCCTTGGTTTGAAAGTGCGCCGGGCTTGTCCAAAACCGCTTTTGATCTCCAACCAGATGCTTCAGAAATGGCGAGAGCAATCGGTTCTCAGGATCAACGCCGGGCTCCAGCCGATTCCTGGACTCAGGCTTCGGGGGCGGGCCCTGATCTGATTGCGGTTTTGCCGCCGCCGCCCCTTGCTCTGCAGCAACGGACTCCTGCGCCGAGGGACTCGAGATCGTCTGGCTCGTACCGCGCCGCACGATGAACAATAGAGGTAACACCAACCACCATTTCCCAGCACCTCTCATCAGAGTTCAAACCAAATCAGAAGTGAAGCCTCATAAACAATCTTCCCAGTCGTCCTCGGTGAATCAACCATCAGCCAGCAACAATCAGTGAGTCGCGTAATAAGCAGTGATGGCGATCGCCGTACCAACCGAGGAGGCGATCTGAGCGATCGAGAGAGTGGATTTGAACTTTGTGCTGAACGAGTAAATCCTTTCGGGGACGACCACCATATCGCCTGGACGCAGCTCCGCGCTTGCTACCCCACCGCCAAACATGTTGCCTGATCCACCGAAGATGGAGCCATCCGCCCGAATCACGTAGGTGCCTTTTCGCTCTGCCATCTCGGTTGGACCACCTGCCTGTTTTAGGTACCAACTGGTATCTTTACCCGGTTTGTATGTGATTCCTGTAGGGTTGTAAACCGAACCATCCACTACAATCATGCCCGGCCGCTTAGGAATGTAGATTGTGTCTCCAGCTCTCACCTGCACATCCGCCGACGTGTTGGCCCAGCGTTTAACATCCGATGAGATATGGATTACTAACCGGCCAGCCGGCGGTGTGCTCTCAAGATTATCGATCGTCTTCTTGTATTGAAGAACCGTGGCCTTGGCCTGGGCTTGATCATCCTGATCCATGTCGGGGACAAGCTTTATGTCTTTGGCTTCGGCTTTAATACGCTCAATCAAATCAGCACGGTTTTTCTCCTCAATCTCTCTTAACTCAACCCGCTCAAAAATTGCTCCATAAGGATACGCACCGGGAAGAAGCCCTCCCGCTCGAGCGATGATAGAACTCAGGTGTTCACCCGGCTGAATGCCGTAGCCACCAGGATGCACGACCTCGCCTTTGACTTGGATGGTGGCTGCCAAATCCTGCCAATTTGATATCTGACCAACGGTAAGCACGTCGCCGTCTCTTAACCGGACGTCAGAGTCCGGTTCCCCGAGCATGGCTTTCGCGATTGGCACGGTAATGTGATCACCTACAACTTTGGTGCCTTGCTCCACTTCGTAGCGCGTCAGATCGGCTTGCTCCGTGAATGCGCCACGCTTAAACCCGCCCGCGAGCTGAACTAACTGCGCTGCCGTCATATCTTCGCCCAGAGGATATTTTCCCGGACGAGCAACTTCTCCTTCAACCGAGACCATCGCAGGGTCGAGCTTATTGAGGTCCCGATGAACAAAAATGCGATCCTTGGGCTCGAGGACGACGTCGGCTTTCTCGTCGCCCGCCAGCGCCTTGGCCAGGTTTACGCTGATTACCTGAAGCTTGCCATCGTTCGTTTTGCGGTAGATCTGTGCATCGTCGAGGAGAGCATCGCGAGTAGTTCCGCCGGCCAAATAGATAGCATCTCGCAGATGCGGTGTCCCGTTGGTCAAATGATCACCAGGATCGCGCACCTCTCCGCTAATCGTAATAATCGGCGGATCTTCGAAATCGTACCTACTGAAGACGCGAATCGTGTCAAACGGCTTGAGCACCACATCCTGATCCTTGCCGGCAAGCGCGTCTCCCAGGTTGAAGGCGAGCACCACCGGAGTGTAGTCGGGTTCAGCCAAGCGGATAATCTCCGCGTGAGTGGTGGAGGGCTCCGGCAACAGGTCCTTGTACGACTTAATGAGATCTGTCACTTTCATGCCGTCGGTGTAGGCGAACTTGCCCGGCCGCGAGACGTAACCGTCCAGGTAAACCGTTTTGTTCGCGTAGGGAAGAATGGGAGTGATCTTGACCTTGTCTCCGTCCTGCACCTTGAAGCCTTCAAGCGCTTCGGTAACCTGCGCTTGATTATTGGTCTCGGGAATATCGAGTCGCAGCATGGTACGGCTCTCATGGCTTTCCACTCGTTCCACGTCAATGTGACGCAAAGTGCCGGAGGGCAGCACACCACCGGCAAGCTGCAGCACCTCCGCCAGGCTCTTCTCACCATTCAGTTCGTACATCGCCGGTCGCCGCACCATGCCTTCGACAGTCACTAAGCCGCTCAAAGGCGGTACTTGGATCGTGTCCCCGGCCTCGAGTCTCTGCATCGTGCCGTTGATGCCATGCAGCAGAAGGTCGTAGACATCAACCTTCTCGAGAAGTTGCTTGCCCCGATAGTGCTCGAGCAGCCGCAACGATCCACCCGACGTCGGTCCGCCCGCGAGGTAGAGCGCATTCAGCGGCGTCGATAACGAGCTCACGTCATATCCGCCGGGCCGTTCCACGTCTCCCACCACATAGACGCGAACCGTGCGTATGCGGGAAAGCGAGACGTCAGCCTCCGCATCGCGGAACTGGCTGCGTAGTATGCCGCGAACCAGATGTTGCACGTCTCCCAAATTCCGTCCTGCCACCTCGACGGCTCCCACTTCGGGCAAAGCAACCCGTCCTTCTCGATCCACCACCCGCTGCAGCCGCTGCGAAACGCCTCCTGAAAGATTAATGGTCAGGCCATCTCCTGGACCGATGACGTAATCGGGCCCGGCCGGCAAGTCCATCGGCAGTGCATCGAGGTTCCCCGAACCGTTTCGAAAGACATCCTCGCCGAAACGCCCTAATTTTAGAGACTGCCTGGGATATTGCGCGTAAAGGTCGTAGAGCGAAGGAACATCAGCATACGGGTTGGGGCGATGACGGAGCCTCGGCTGCTGAGCCAGTTTCGGCAAAGTATAAGACGGGAACTCAAGGCCCCTTTGATTTTCAAAACGCGCTTGCTGCGAACCGAGCTCACTTGCCCCGCCCTGACTTCCCAGGAGACCCAGAAGCCCCCCACCCGAAGAACCCAGTGAAGGCGGCAGGGTCATCCCGGAAATGTTTGCTCCTTCTCCCATGCCGCCTCTCTTCGCTCCTGCCGACGGGAGGCTCATCTGGCTGGCGTTGAGAAGACTCGGAAGCTGGTCGGGCGAAATACCCGCCATCTGACTCTCATCGCTATCCGTGCCAAAGTAGTCTTCCGGTCGCATCCCCGCCAATTCAAGCTGACGGCGAAAATCAAGGGAAGGAGGTGTTGACTGGAAGGGTGGATTTTGCGGTGAATTTAGCGGCAGTTGATACCGCGGTTGCGCAGGAGCTGGAGTCGGGGAGGCCCCGTTCGCCGGCTGTTCGGACAGGGTTCGCACCACACCACCAGGAAGATACTTGGTAAGGTAGCAATCCAAATCACTGTCGTGTTTTGACCAATAGAGCTGTTCTTGTGTGTGCATTCCCGTCGTGTCCACTGGCTCCGGTAGTTTCGGCTCCTTTCCGGCAAGTGGATCACGGCACGGCATGTTCCTGGCCAATTCCTCGCGCGTCGGCTTGGCCCTGATGTACGAGCGGCTTTCAATCTCCTGGGTCGCGATCACCCGCACGTTTTGATCCTCCCTGATCAGGCGGTAGAGGGCATCATCCGTGAGATCGTTTGGATCAAGAATCCTGCCCTGTTCAAATGCCTTGCGCACGATGGCTTTCTTCACCTGCAACAGCAGCCCCGCTTCACTCTCCAGGATCTGCGTAATCTTGTCTGCCGAGAGCGAAACCATCTGCTCGGCTTCCTGCTCCGCCCGGGAATCGGCCTGATCAATTGCAGTACTGCTGTGGGGGACGTACGCCGGCGATTGCTGACTCCAGACGGTCATCGACCATCCCAATCCGGTGCAAAGCAAGAACAGTGCGCGATAACGAAATATGCGGGATTTTCTACTCATAGCACCTCTATACGGCAGAAGCGGCTGGGACTTTAAGCTTGGAACGAACTGAAAGAGAAGCGCTCGGGCGAATGCCAGGAACGGCCAACCACCCTTCAACAAGGCTCAACATCCGCCTCATCGACTTCCACGGCCACCGATCGCATAATCAGTTCCAGAGAAAGGACGACTCGAAATTTATCTTTTCTGCGGACCAGGATGCCCTGCGAACCGGCCAGAGGACCGTGTTTCACTCTCACACGACGCCCCACCGTCAGATAAGGATGTGGCTCCGCGCGGACCCCGCTTCTCAACCCATTCATCAGGGCTTCCATCTCGCCCTGCGGGAGCGGCAGTGGACGGCCGTTAAAGCTCACAAATCGCACCACGCTCGCCAGTTGCAGAACCCGCAAACGGTCCTGGAGGGCAATGCGCACGAAGACATATCCGGGGAATAGCGCCAGTTCCAGTTCTTTCCGACGGTCTTTCCAACGCCGTACCGACCGGTAGAGAGGCAGGAAGCACGAGATGCGGTGCTGCTCAATCTGCTGAACTACGCGCTTTTCGTGACGTGGACACGTATACAGTGCGTACCAGTTACCTTGATCAGGTCGGTTCCCAAACTCTGTCCACGGGATCGTTTGCGCTGTTGTTACTTGAGCTTCCATCACAGGTGCCAGATATAGCTTCGCCCCCTCACTTACAGGGAGCGAGTGAGTTAAGTCTTTTGTTATCAGTGTCAAACAGCAAAAACAACCGCCAACGTCCAAAAAGCGCCGAATATTCTTGCCCGATCGTTCAGCCGACGCCTGAGTGCCTACAGAACGTCCTTTGTGCCTGGCGCTTGCGATCTCATCCTGAAGTGGCTGAAATCCATGGCGCCAGTCTCAATTCTGCGCGGCGCCCACCAGCAACGGGCGCTCGCGAACCGCATTCAAGATGCCTGCTTCGGAACTCTCGACCGGCTTGGTTCGAATGTCGATGGAGGCCCAGTAATAGGTCCCACGGTTTTGCTCCGGAGCAAGCGCCAGAATTTTCATCTGGGGGTACCTTCCCAGCAGAAACCCACACTGCCCCACGCGCTTCTCCTGTTCATCCATCGCCAGAATGAGCACGTCGGGCTGTACTTGTTCCACTGCCTCGACGAGTTGGTCCTCGTCCGCCACCTCGCCAACAATTTCGATGTCAGGTTGGTCGGAAATGGTAGCCATGACGAGTTCCCGCATCAGGCGGGGCCGATTTGCAACCAGCACGCGGACTCGTTTCACATAAGTTCTCCGAGGCTAACGCCAAGGCAAGAATATCGTCCGAATGGCTGCGATCCGCAAGGTTCAAAAGTGATCTACTCCGTCCAGCACCCCAGTACCAATGAGTACCGGTACCTACGGGGTACCAACGGGCCTGGTACGGCTATGAATTCCTCGCCCCTCCCAGGAATCATGCTCTGGGTGAAGACATCTGGCTTGTTGCCTGAAACAGCACCTAAAGTTGTCTCTAAATTGACAATGATTCTGCAAAATCCTCGCCGACGTTGTTTACTGCTGCCAGTGGCTGTCTGACTACTGTACCTTCAGGAAAATGACAGATATTTGACAATCACGCGACAAATGTCCCTCGCCAGAGCTCTAGCTTGGTATTGCCGCCCCAATGCGATTGGGCATCACGAAATCGTGGTAGGATTGTCGCCTTATAAAGTTTGTTCGTCGCAGATTTTTGATTGTTTTGGCCACTTTGTCGAGTCGTTGCGCAACTTTTCTTTCAGCACCGGGGTTTGACAATAAAAACCATCGGTAAGGTGTCGATGAGCTGATACAGATGAGCTGATACAAATGTTGCAGATCCAAAGAATTACGGATGGGTTTTCCAGGCCGGCAGCTAGAATGAGCTTAGAGAGGTACATCCGAGACTAGAAGAAAAATTTGGGCCCGTCGGCTCGACGGCGGGCGATTGGGCTGGGGAGTGACAGGGGGCACTTACTCACGTCCGCGACTTTCATGCGCCATCACGCTGTTCAACGGAGTATTCGATGGAGCCGAAACCCATTGCTACAGTTTTCCTGCTGGCTGAAAATCGGTTGCTGCGCGAAGCGCTGATACGGATCTTAGCCAAGAAAAGTGATATCCGCGTGGTTGGGGCTGCTCCCTATTCTCCCGCCGCGCAGGAAAGAATCATCGCCGCCGTCCCCAGCATTGTTCTCCTGGATTCGATCGACCTGGTTTTTTCCGAGGTGAGACTCGTTTCCGCTCTCCACTCTGCGATTCCGGGCGTGCGGGTCGTGATGGTGGACATGGAGCTGGATCAGGGCACATTTTTGAGGGCGGTGCGCGCGGGCGTGGTCGGATACGTCTTAAAAGATGCTTCGGCCGTCGAGCTGGGGGCCACGATCAGCGCGGTTGCCGAAGGAACGGCAGTGTGTCCCCCAGTTCTGTCCATGGCTCTGTTCCGTTACGTGGCGCAGCATCGCAAGTCCCCGGGAGACGTATGCCGAATGTTGAGCCGGCGAGAGCACGAACTGATGGCACTGCTGCGGCAACGGCTCACCAATAAGGAGATCGCGGCGCGGTTGAACCTGTCCGAACAGACAGTGAAAAACCACGTTCATCGCATGCTGCGAAAGGTCGGAGCGCCTGACCGTTTTGCGGTCGTCGAGCGCTACGAGTTGGAACGCCTTGATCAAGGTGTAGCCTAGAAGATTCGCACGGCGAGCCCTTGCCTCCAAGCCCGCTCAGAATCTTCGCCCATCTTTCTGGTTTACGGACAGAAGCCAAAGGGCACCCTTCGCCGGGTGCCCTAAGTGATTGAAAAGATGGTGCGCCCTGAGAGATTCGAACTCCCGACCTTCTGGTTCGTAGCCAGACGCTCTATCCAACTGAGCTAAGGGCGCGGATCTTACGCGGAGGGAAAAACTCCATCCCGATTATAGCGGAAGTTTCTCATCGCTGAAAATAGCGTTCTTCCAATTCGGCGCACGCGGTTGCAGAGCCGATGCATCTTCTCTGGTTGCGTGGAGCCGAAGTAATTCTTTCTCGCTGTGGGCAATTCCTACAGACTCAAAAGTCCCCACGACCTGTGTTTTGAATGGTTTGTGGACGGCATGCCAGATGCTTATACATAGCCCAGACGAAGTGGCGCGCAACGGGGCGCTCCGGAGAATAACTTCGGCCAGAGGTTTTCTTGGGCGCCCCGATTGCATTCCCGCACAGCCCTCCCCCGGCTTTGCCAATGTATCAATTTGCAGGCTTCCCCAGCAGCCTTCCCCCATTTATTAAGCCAGGGCCAGCGGTTCGCCCACATCAATGCCAGCTTGGCGCAACAGGCGCGCGACGGCCTCCCTCTTCAGCCGCGAGGCATCGAACTTCACCTTCACCGTGCGATCCTTCTCATTGAATAAAACCTGCAACACTCCGTAGACCTCGCGCATCCCGTCAATGGCCCGCAATTCACTTTCGCCGGGGTTTGTGCCGTAGGGGAAGACAACGTCCAAATATGTCATCGCTAAATAACCTTTCGCTATGATGAAGTTGCCTTGAAACCGGCTTCGGGTTTCGGCTTTCGGGCGTCGGCAAATGACTCGCTAACCGTTGCCGGAGCGGAACGTTGCCGGGCTGAATCCAATATAGTGTACCGGCAATCAAAAGGGCACGCCTCGGGAGCGGATTTTGGTTTTGCTGAAGCCCGATTGCCGACGCCCGAAGCCCCGCGCACCGCAACCGATAACAGCGCAGAGATGACGACAGCCAACCCCACCGCTCCCGGCCCCGCCCCAGTTCTGGAAAAAGATCCTGTGTGCGGCATGAAGGTGAATCCCGCGACGGCGAAAAATTCGCTTGAGCACGGCGGCAAGAAATTCTACTTTTGCTGCGCTGGCTGCGCGGAAAAATTCAAGGCCGATCCCGCAGGCTATCTGAACAAGCCGGCAGTTCCGAAATCTGAATTGGTCCTACTGGGGATGCCGTCTGCTCCGAAAGCCGCGCTGCATCGCTCGGCGCTGACGCAACTGCAGTCAACGCTAAAACCGGACTCATCGCCTACCGCAGGGCCAACCTACGTCTGCCCCATGTGTCCGGAAGTACGCGAGAAGCAGCCGGGAGCGTGCCCTTCCTGCGGCATGGCGCTGGAACCCGAATTCCCGCTGCCGGCGAAACGCGAGTACGTCTGCCCCATGCATCCACAAGTCGTGCGCTCTGAACCCGGCTCCTGCCCCATCTGCGGCATGGCGCTCGAGCCGCGCACCATCACCGCGTCCGAAGAAGAAAACCCCGAACTGCGCGACATGACCAGAAGATTCTGGGTTAGCGCAGTGCTCACCGCTCCGTTAGTGTTCGTCTCGATGTTCGAGATGATCCCGGGCCTGGGAGTGCGGCCCACTTCGGAAACGGGATGGCTGCCCTTGATCGAGCTCGCCTTGGCCACGCCGGTTGTGCTCTGGGGCGGGCTGCCTTTTTTTCAGCGCTTCTGGACTTCGCTGGTCAACCGCAGCCCCAATATGTTCACGCTGATCGGCCTCGGCACGGGCGTGGCCTACGTCTATAGTGTCGTCGCAACGCTCGCTCCGCAGTTTTTTCCCGCATCGCTGCGCGGCATGTCGGGTTACCCCGACGTCTACTTCGAAGCAGCGGCCGCGATTACCACGCTCGTCCTGCTGGGACAAGTAATGGAACTCCGCGCCCGCAGCCGCACCAGCGCCGCCATTCGCGCCCTGCTCGATCTCAGCCCTAAAACCGCGCGTCTGCTTGTCGTTGATAGCAAGGCTAGAAGTGGCGAGGTTAGTGAAGCAGCAGGCGAGGTTACAGAAAAAGACGTCCCCCTCGAACAAGTGCGTCCCGGCGACCGCCTGCGCGTCCGCCCCGGAGAAAAAATTCCAGTCGATGGCGTCGTGCTCGTAGGCAGCAGTTCCGTGGACGAGTCGATGGTCACCGGCGAATCCATGCCCGTGGAAAAAACTGCCGGCAGCAAAGTGGTCGGAGCCACCACCAACGGCAACGGGTCCTTCGTGATGCGAGCCGAGCGCGTCGGCTCCGAAACACTGCTGGCACGCATCGTGCAAATGGTCAGCCAGGCGCAGCGCAGCCGCGCCCCCATCCAGAGGCTCGCCGATCGTGTCGCGGCCTGGTTCGTGCCCGCGGTAGCAGCCATTGCGGCGGCCACGTTCCTGGTGTGGTTTCTCTTGGGCCCGCAGCCGCGCCTCGCGCACGCGCTGGTGAACGCGGTGGCCGTGCTCATCATCGCGTGCCCCTGTGCCCTCGGACTAGCCACTCCCATGGCGATCATGGTCGGAGTAGGACGCGGCGCGCACGCCGGCGTGCTGATCAAGAATGCCGAGGCACTCGAGATCCTCGAAAAAGTAGACACGCTCGTCGTCGACAAAACCGGAACGCTGACCGAAGGCAAGCCGAAACTTGCTGGAACCTCCGTGCCACAGCCGGGAGATAGTCGCGAAATTCTGCACCTCGCCGCCAGCCTGGAGCGCGCTAGCGAGCATCCCTTGTCCGCAGCGATTGTCGACGCCGCCAAAGCGGAACACTTACAGCTGTCGGAGCCGTCCCAATTCATCCAGGTGCCGGGGAAGGGAATTCGCGGCATTGTGGACGGGCGCCGAGTGGCCGTCGGGAACTGGGCCTTGATGTCCGAGACCGGAGCTCTTAACAGCGCGGGTGGGTCAATTCTGAAGGTGAATCCTAAAGACGCGACCGAACTCTTCGTCGCTCTCGATGGCAAGTATGCAGGGTGTTTAGAGGTTGCCGATCCGATCAAGGCCTCGGCTTCCGCTGCCGTGCGCGGAATCAAGAATCAGGGTCTCCGTATTGTGATGCTCACTGGAGACAACCGCCAGGTCGCGGCGGCGACCGCGAAACTCCTCGGCATCGACGAATTCGAAGCCGAAGTTTTACCCGAAGGAAAATTAGAAGTCATCCGCAAACTGCAGCAGCAGGGAAGAATCGTCGCCATGGCCGGCGACGGCATCAACGATGCTCCTGCACTCGCGCAAGCCGACGTCGGCATCGCCATGGGCACCGGCACCGACATCGCAATGGAGAGCGGCGGAGTCACGCTGGTGAAGGGCGATCTCGACGGTATCCTGCGCGCCCGCAAGTTGAGCCAGGCCACCATGCGCAACATCCGGCAAAATCTTTTCTTCGCGTTCGTCTACAACGCCGTCGGAGTTCCCATCGCGGCCGGAGTCCTCTATCCATTCTTCGGTTGGTTGCTTAGCCCGATTCTCGCCGCCGCCGCCATGAGCTTCAGCTCCGTCTCAGTAATCACCAACGCGCTGCGCCTGCGAAAAACGCCGCTATAGGTGCGCAACTGCGCTCTTGATTTAATGTAGGACGGACACTCTTGTCCGTCGTTTTTGACTTTGCTTTTGAAACCGTGTCGACCGGAGCAGCCTTTCGCAGCTATGCAAGGTCGGAATCAAGGCGCCGACGGATGAGCGCGTCCGTCCTACATGTGTCCGTCCACACAACTTAGGGTTTGGCGCACGCGTGCTTGGTGATGACTGGGTGGCCGCTGCTCTCCTGCGCCACCGTCGCACAAATGCCGGGCTGATACTCGCCGCCTGACCACTCGTAGATAATTGTTTCAGCCTCGGAATCGCTGACCTGCAGCTTCCCGCTGAGCGCCGGCATGCTCTGCTTGAAGCCCTTCAACGGATGCAAAGACGCCAGACTTTCTTTGAGCGCGAGCCGGTAAGTTTGTCCCGTCTTTAAGTAGACGTAAGTGGCACAGTTGCCACGCGAACAATGGCAGGCATCCTCAACCGTCTCAATAATCCCCACATTTCTGCCGCCGGAATTGCGCAGGGTTTGGATCGTAGGGGCCTGAGCCGATCGAGGCGCCCCCGCTGGTTTCTGATCCGCACCTGCGGCCGTCCCCTTCACTTCACACACGGAGTCACGGGCCAGCATTGCGCTTAACTCAGCATCCAGATCCGGCGGCTTGGAAGACGGCGACTGCGCAAGGCAAGCCGCCGTGCCGACAACCGTCACGAAGAAAATGAGGGCCCCATGCCGAAGGATGGTCAGTTGCAAACTGGCTCCTCGGGACACGGAACATATTGGAACACTCCGCACGCAGCACTAGGAAAGACGATGTCGAAATAATTCCAGCGCTTGGCAGTCAGCCGGCCATTCTCGCTCACCTCGACGTTCGTAAACGGAAAGTCAGTCTTCGACAGGTCGCGCAGGATCGGCAGAATGCTCATGCTCGCATCCAGCTGGGGCCCACCGGGTTTTTCCTGCTTGATCGGGTAGACAACGCCTCCCTGAAAAGAGCCGTCCGCGCCAAGATCCACTTCCAGAATGAGCGATACGCCATTCTCTCCCTTCAAGTTGAACGATCCATAAGTTGCGAAGTTGCCCAGCGAGTAGGCGATCAGTTTGCCGCAATACACTTCCATCCCGCGCACCACGTGCGGACCGCTTCCGAGGACCAACTGCGCGCCCACATCAATCATGGCATGAGCAAATCGTCGCAAGTCGCCGCGGTCCTCGCCCAGAAACGTTTCATCTCCCAGCAGCACATGCTGGTGAGTCATGCCCTCGGCGCCGCCATGAAACGACACAATCACAATGTCAGCCTCAGTTCTTACCTGGCGCACGGTTGCAATCGCATCATCCAGGTCCAACAGGTTGTAAGTTCCCGGGTAGGTGGCAAAGGAGATCAGCGCCACCCTCTCGGCCTTCACCGTAAGCTGCGCAACGTCGCCGATCTCGCCGGAATGCAAAATCCCGAGTGAGTCGAGAACCGCGCGGGAACTGGCCCGGCCTGCCAGACCGAAATCGAGCGCGTGGTTATTCGCCAGCCCCATCACCGTAAAACCCGCCGATTTCAAATAAATTCCATACCTCGTTGGAACTCGAAACGCATAGCAGGTTCCAATCTTCCTGCCGCATTTCTTGGTCTTGCCCCCGTCCACCAGCGGTCCCTCGAGATTGCCAAACACAATGTCTCCCCGCTGTAATAGTGGAGTCACCTCGCGCAACAGATCGGCTCCATCATTCGGAGGAAGTCCAGAGTCGTCGGGGAAACTCGAACCCAACATTACATCCCCGACCGCAATGACCTTGATGAGGTTCTTATCCTGATCATTCGAGGTCGCAGGGCTGGTTTGAAACGCGCTCGCCACACGCCAATTCTTTCCGCTGTTGCTTCCATGAGCGGCGGGGATAGTCAACAACAGCATGAGGACGACCGCAGCGACTACGACTCTGTTTGTCCGAACGATGAATCCGTTTTTCCGCGGCATGAAGAGAGAGGATGTCACAGCCTGCTCAGGAAGTCCGTGATCTCCGGTTCGGTCCAGTCCACCGCGCCAATGAACTTGCGCCGCATCACCCCGTTGCGATCGATCACGTAGGTCTCGGGAAATTTGAAGGTGCCGTAAAGGTTGCTGGTTTTCTGGTCGGGATCGCGCACCGTCACCAAATTCACGCCGTGATCTTTCAGGAACCGCCGGTAGGCGCTTTCGTCTACATCCACGCTGATCGCAACCACCGTGATGCCCTTGGCCTTGAGCCGCTCCTGCATTACCACCAGCGACGGCGTTTCCTCGATGCAGGGCGGGCACCAGGTCGCCCAGAAATTCAGCACCACCACCTGCCCGCGAAACTGGTTCAACGTGACTTTGCGGTCGTCGTCCTGCACCGTGAACTCGGGAGCACTGGAACCGATGTGAAGCGGGCGCGAGCCGCTGTAGCAGGCCGTAAGCCCCAACAACAGAACGCCGCACATGATCGCCCGAAGAAGCGGAATCAAGCAGTACCAACCAGGGATGTGTCGCACACAGCTATAATAATAGATTCCACCTATGAGGGCGGCGGAAACCATCACGGGGCAAACGGGAAACGAGGCGCCCATTGTGTCCGTTATTATTCCCGCGCGCAACGAAGAGGCCAGCCTGGGCACATGCCTGGAATCGCTCGTCGCGCAAACCGGGGTGGATTTCGAGATCATCGTGGTCGATGACCATTCCACCGACCGCACCCGAGAAATCGCCAGGTCGTTTCCGAAGGTGAGAGTGATCGAAGCCGCTCCTCTGCCCAGCGGCTGGACTGGCAAGAATAACGCTGTCGCCACCGGTGCGCGCCAGGCCCGAGGCCAATGGCTCCTGTTCACCGACGCGGATACGGTTCACGCGCTGGGATCGCTCGCTCGTGCATTGTCAGAAGCCGAACAAAACAACGTGGAGATGCTCTCTTACTCGCCCGAACAGATCGCCGTCACTTTCTGGGAGATTGCGACTCTCCCCGTCATCTTCGCGGAACTGGCGCGGCAATATCCGCCCTCGAAAGTCAGCGATCCGAGTTCTCCGGTTGCCGCCGCGAATGGCCAATACATACTTGTCCGCCGCGATACCTACGACGCAGTCGGGGGGCACGCGGCGGTCGCGGGAGACATCCTCGAAGATGTTGCGCTCGCTCGCGCCGTGAAAGCTTCAGGCCGGAAGATTCGTTTCCGCTACGCCGCCGATGCCGTGCGCACCCGCATGTACCGCAACTTCGCGCAACTTCGCGAAGGCTGGACCAAGAATTTGGCGCTACTGTTTCCCAGCGCCGGCCGGCTCGCGGTGAAAACGCTGGCTCTGTGGGCAGTCCCCTGGATCACCTTGTCTTTTGCTCTCGCAGGTCGCTGGTGGTGGAACCCGATATTCATCGGCGGTTTCTTGTATCTCACGATGCGACTCAGGCGCGCGAACTTCGATCTGGCGATGGAATTCCTTGGCGCCCTGTTCGGCATGCCCATGTTCGCCTACCTGTTGCTGCGCTCGAAGCAGGCGCACGCCCACGGCGGCGTCTCCTGGAAGGGGCGCACGTACTCCCACAAACCAGGCTCTGAAAAAGCCGATTCTGAAAAAGCAGCTTTACTGGCCACTGGCCACTGATCCTGGGCAACTGTTCTTATGGTCTACCTAACCCGCAAAGCCGAGTTCTCCGCGTCGCACTATTACCACAACCCCGACTTCACACCCGAGGAAAACCGCCGCATTTTCGGCAAGTGCAACAACCCCCACGGCCACGGCCACAACTACACGCTCGAAGTCACGGTGAAAGGCGAAGTCGATCCCCGCTCCGGTTTCGTGGTCGATCTCAAGCAACTCAAAGAAGTGATGCATCGCGAAGTGCTCGACGCCATGGATCATCGCTTCCTGAACAAAGAAGTCCCCGAATTTGTGGCCCAGATTCCGACCACGGAGAATCTCGCCATCGCCATCTGGCAACGCCTCGAAACCAAACTCCAGCAGGCAAAACTGCACCGCATCCGGGTCTACGAAACCCCAGACCTGTTCGTCGATTTCTACGGAGAAGCTTGAGGATTACGAGTTTCATCAGGATTACGAGTTTCGAAATATGAAAGCCTACCTCACCCGCCGCTACCTCTTCTCCGCCTCGCACCGCCTGCACAGCGATGCCATGTCGGACGAAGAGAATCGCGCCACCTACGGCAAATGCAACAACCCGCACGGTCACGGCCACAACTACCGCCTGGAAGTCACGGTCAGCGGACCGGTCGACGACCGCACCGGCATGGTCTGCAATCTGGTCGATCTCGACGGCTTTGTCGAAAGGGAAGTGCTCTCCCGCTACGACCTGGAGAATCTGAATATGCTGCAGGAATTCGCCAAAAACGTGCCTAGCACCGAAAATCTATGCGTGGAGATCTTCGAAATATTGCAGCGAGGCTTCCACCAGGCGCATCTGGAAAGAGTGAGAATCGAAGAAACCATGATGAATGCTTTCGAATACTCCGGCACGGCCGAACTGCGGAAATAGCAGCAGGGAAGTGGCCGGCGACAGATTTTCAAAACGAGACTGAGGCACCAGGTTCCAACCCGCTAAGACCACAACACCGGGACCCAAAATAAAATGACTAAGCCAATCATCGAACCCGCCACCCTGACCAGCGCCAGCTACGAAGAACTGGTGCGCGAAACCCTGGTTCGCCTGGGGGAAGACCCCGAGCGCGAAGGCCTTGCCAGCACCCCCGAACGCGTTCACAAGGCCATGACGTTCCTCACGAAGGGCTATCACGAAGATCCCGAGGCCATGCTCAAAGGCGCACTGTTTACGGTGACTTACGACGAAATGGTGATCGTGAAAGACGTTGAAGTGTTCAGCCTCTGCGAACACCACCTGCTGCCGTTTTTCGGGAAAGTGCACGTAGCCTACGTTCCGAACGGCCGAGTGATCGGCCTGAGCAAGATTCCGCGCCTGATCGAGATTTTTTCCCGCCGCCTCCAGATTCAGGAGCGGCTCACAACGCAGATCGCAGAGACCATCCAGAAAGTGATCGAGCCCCAAGGCGTCGGTGTGGTGATCGAGGCCAGGCACCTGTGCATGATGATGCGCGGTGTCGAAAAGCAGCATTCCGCCGCAGTCACGTCGTCCATGCTCGGCTGCTTCCGTAGCGAAGAAGAAACCCGCTCGGAATTTCTGTCCCTGATCCGCCAGCGCCCCAACGGAACCTAGTCCCGACCCTCTTTCCTTTGTCTTCCTGAGCGGAGACGTGTCTTTCGCGCAGCAAAAGGCATGTCGTAGTCGAAGGATCTCTTGCAGCGCAACTCTCTCCCCGGTTCGTCCAGGGATTCTCGCTGTGCTTGCAGTTGCGTCCACCACCGACACCTGCTCACCTTTTCAACGCCCACGAGTCCGATTAGAATTGCAGCCGCAAATTCAATTCAGAGGAACACCCATGAAGATGGCATCACTAGCAGCCACAATCGTCCTGGCCGCCGGAATTCTCGCACCATCCGCTCGCGCGCAGGATGCAATGAAAAAAGCCGCCGTCAAGCCCGCCGATAGTCCGTCGAAAGTTGTGCTCGATTCCTGGAACGACATTGGCCGCAAGCTGATCGCCATGGCCGAAGATTTTCCGGAAGACAAATACGACTTCAAACCCACTCCCGCCCAGCGTAGTTTCGCCGAACAACTTCTGCACGGCGCTGGAGCCCTCTACTTCTTCACCGCTCCTGTGCTCGGGCAGAAGCCTCCCGAGGGGGATCCCAAACGCGACCAGTACAAGACCAAAGCCGATGTGGTCGCCTTCGTCAAGAAATCCTTCGCCGACGGCGCGGCCGCGATCCAGGCCAAGGGCGACAAGGGAATGTCCGAGCTCGTCGTCGATCCCTTCGCTCACCAACAGGTCCGGATCGGCGATCTAGCCTATGGCTTCATTGAGCATTCAGGCGAACACTACGGTCAACTCGTCGTCTACTACCGCTTGGCCGGACTGGTCCCGCCCGAATCGCGCCCGAAGAAATAGGGAGGACGGACACTTTTGTCCGTCGCTTTTGACCTTGATGTCGAAGGATGCCCGCTGCTGATGATGATGGGTACCCCACCCTTGTTTCGCGCTCGCCGCGAAAGAGGGTGGGGAACTTGACCCTGATGACCACGCGAGAAGTTCGGACTCGTCACCCCAAGATAAATCTACGAATACGCGTAGGGCGACCGACGAGCCCGCTCCGGAAATAATTTAATCATCACCATTCCCGCCACGAATCCGCCCACGTGCGCCCAAACCGCCACGCCGCCCATATTCTGTCGGTGTACCGCCAGGGCCGTCGCGGTTCCGCTTAGCAGATTCAGTACGAACCAGTAGCCCAGAATAATCCAGGCCGGGAGCCAAATCACGACAATCAGCAACTCAAAAATCCAGGTCAGCACCCGGGCCCGAGGATATAGAACAAAATACGCTCCCATTACGCCCGCAATCGCACCACTCGCCCCAACCGTGGGTATATTCGAGTGGAGATAGAACGCCGCCTGCGTGCTCATGGCAACGAGTCCCGCTAGCAAATAAAACGCCAGATACTTGAAGTGTCCGAGATAGTCCTCCACGTTGTCGCCAAAAATATAGAGCCCCCACATGTTAAGAAGCACGTGAGTCCAGCTTCCGTGCAGAAACATGGACGTGAAGAAGGGCAGCACAACCTGTGGCACCGAGTAGCGATGCGACCCCGCCAGAAACGCCGCCAGGTGCGCCGGCACCTCGCCAAACTGCATGGCCAACAGCTCCGAGCTCCGCCGATCCAGGGTCGCCTGAAATAAATAAATAAGAATATTCAGCACAATCAGGAACCAGGTTACATACGGCGTGCTGTAGCTCGGCTGGTCGTCTTTGAGAGGAAGCATAGGGAATCTGGTAGTTTGGTGGTTGGGGAATTGTGAGCTTGAAAACCAGCGCCATCACGGTCAGGTTTCCAGCCACAAATTACCCGGCTACCAAATTACCAAATCCGATGAACGGCGTCCTGATTATCGACAAACCCGGCGGCCTCACCTCCCATGATGTGGTCAACCGCGTGCGCCGCATCCTGCACGAGCGCTCGGTCGGCCACCTGGGGACGCTCGATCCTCTCGCCACCGGCGTTCTCCCGCTCGTCATCGGCAATCTCACCCGGCTGGCGCAGTTCTACACCGCCTCGGAGAAATCGTACGTGGGCGTGATTCGCTTCGGCTTTGCCACTGATACTTACGATGCAGAAGGCGAACCCGCCGCTCCCGCGCAGTCCGTCACGCTGAATTTCGATCAAGTCGTGACCCTCGCCGCCGACTTCCACGGCATAATCGAGCAGATGCCCCCGCCATTTTCCGCCAAGAAGATTCATGGCGTCCCTGCCTACAAACTGGCACGCAAGCACAAGGAAGTCATACTGCGGCCGGTGCAGGTCGAGATCAAGGAATTTGAAATCCTCGGCGTCGAAGGCGACCGCGCCCGCTTTCGCGCCCACGTCGCCTCGGGCACCTATATGCGCTCCGTAGCTCATGAAATGGGACAGAAACTCGGCTGCGGCGCGCATCTGGAATCGCTGCGCCGTACCTCCGTCGCGGAATTCTCCATCGCAGACGCTCACATGCTCGAAGAACTGGAAGCAGGCGGAACCATCCCGCATTCCCTGGAAAACCTTTTCGTTCACCCCCGCCTGCTGCTGCCGCAATTCCCCTGCGTCACCGCCGACGAAGCCAACACCGTCCGCATTCGCGCCGGACGCCCCGTCAACCTGCCCGAACTGTCGCGCGCCCGTCAGGTGAAAGTCTTCGCCGGCCAGAGAAATCTCATCGCCATTGCCACCCGCGTAGCCGGCACGCTATTTCACCCCAAGATCGTTCTGGCTGCCGACTAGACCGCTCGTGTAGGACACACACTCTTCTCCGTCGCCTCTGACTTTGCTCCTGCCGTTGCCTCCGGGAATTAGCTTTTCTGCAGCGCCCCCGCAACTCGCCAAAAGTTTCAAGTCCTGGCGCCGATGGCTAGCCATAAGCCAACTCTCACCACCGCCGCAAACAGGACCGCACAAACTGACCCCTGCCCCCTACCCCTGACCCCTGTTTCCCGACCCTTGACGCTTCCCACCCCCGCCCCGTACCTTGGAACGCGCCCCATGAAACTCTCCGTCGTAATGCCCGTCTACAACGAGGAGGCCACCCTCCGCGAAGTAGTAGCCCGGGTCCTGGCCGTCCCACTCGACCTCGAACTGATCTGCGTCGACGACGGTTCCAGCGACGGCTCTCGCGAAATCCTCGCCGAACTCGCCGCCGCCCATCCCCAGATCCGCGTCTCCCTTCAGCCCAAGAATACCGGCAAAGGCGCAGCCCTGCGTCTCGGCATCCAGCAAGCCACCGGAGACTTCGTCCTCATCCAGGACTCCGACTTAGAATACGATCCCGCCGACTATCCCGCGCTGCTAGGACCGCTCGTCCAGGGCAAAGCCGACGTCGTCTACGGCTCCCGCTTCCTCGGCAGTGGCCCGCACCGCGTTCTTTATTACTGGCATTCGGTAGGGAACTGGCTCCTGACGATTCTCTCCAACGCCCTCACCAACATGAACATGACAGACATGGAAACCTGCTACAAAGTCTTCCGCCGCGAGATCCTGCAAGCCATCCCCATCGAAGAGGACCGCTTCGGTTTCGAGCCCGAAATCACCGTAAAAATTGCCAAACGCAGCCTCCGCGTCTACGAAGTCGGCATCAGCTATTGGGGACGCACCTACGAAGAAGGCAAAAAAATCGGCTGGAAAGACGGCTTCCGCGCCTTGTGGTGCTTGTTAAAGTACACCTTGAAGGAACCAAGACAACGGAAGCGCTAGAAGCGCTAAATTTCCCCCACCATTGTTTGTTTTTGCTCTTGTTGTTGTCCGTGTGGTGCGGGCACTCTTGCCCGCTTACGTTTGACCTTGCCCTTGGTGTTGGTTCATGTAGGTTCATCCAGGACGGACACTCTTGTCCGTCGCCTTTGACCTGGCTGTTGCCATTCAACGAACCAAGCAAGGTTGGTGGCGAAGAAGGCTAGAGCACGAAATGGGCGACGCCAGCCGCCGCGCCCCGGGACCGGGCGTGTTTCCTGGCCTCCGTGGTCTTGATCTCAGCGTGTAACCCCAGTTTCTGTGCGTAGATCAGCAACATTTCCAAACTGAATTTGGTGTGCAGATCGGTCTTAATTTTCAAAGTGGCGGCTTCCTCGGGTGAGAAACCCAGGTCCTCGAACACGTTCGGGGTCATTTTCATACTCTCCTGTGTCGGCCCTGCGCGCGGGCCGTGAAATCTCAATGCTTCTTCGTCTTTTGTATACAAGAACTTATATAGTCCGAACGGGGGCTCTCCGTGTGTTGCAATGTCCGATAATTGGTATTATGTTAAGTACAAGAGGTGGCCGGCGTTTCCGCCTCATCCTACCAACTCGACAGCCCCTTCCACTCCCCAAGCTACGATCCTCTCGTCCATGGTCGCGAGCTTCCCTCGATGCTGGAGCGCCAACCCAAGCAGATATGCTTCGGTGATCTGTTGATGCCCCCGGAGCCGTGATCCCACGACTCCTACGGCGTCCGGAACAGCAATCGAATCCGGCCAGAACTCATGATCGGGGAGACTCAAATTGGTTTCTAGCACCCGCAATGCATTCGCCGGCGACTGCGCGTTGGGAGAAAATGCTGGATTACTCAAAATCCTGACAAACGCCGCCTGAGTGATAGGACAAGGTTGCCCATCCGGACTTGGAATGCCGGGCGGCGAACCAGCGTCCCACTTTTTCGTGAAACTCGTGCTCTGGCCAGGCCAATGCGATCAGCACATTGGCGTCGAGCAGGAAGGCTGCCACCTAGATTTCGTCCTCGAGCAGCCGTTTGATTCTTGCGGAAGTAACTTTCGGGGAATTTGGCGGCAGAACCACCGCATGGAAACCATGCACCAGGCGCGTCTCTACCGGCGCTGCCAACCCCCGGCGCACCAATTCGGACGCAGCCTTTCCGAGCGCTACGGATCTGCTTTCGGCATAGTCTTTGAGGAGTTGAAAAACGTCATCATCAAGGCTCAAAGTCGTTCTCATGTCAAAATGATGCCATGGACTAGCATTTTGATGTCAATGCATAAAATGAGCATCAAGTTACATCGAAGACATCAGCGAAAACCCTACTCACATCTTGTACTTACCCATGTCTTCGTCGTTTAGGCCTTCCAGGTACTTTCGCAGCTCGTCGCTTGAGAGCCGTTCATTGGCGCTGGCCGCCAATTTCGAATTCTTCAGCACCACCTCATCCACGAAGATGGGACAATCCACGCGCAGCGCCAGCGCCAGCGCGTCCGACGGACGCGAGTCCACGCTCACCACCTCGCCACCGCGCTCCAGCCAGATCACCGCGTAAAACGTATCTTCCCGCAGTTCCGTCACCACCACCCGGTGCACCTGAGTCTCCAGGCCAGTCAACACGTTCTTGATCAGGTCGTGCGTCATCGGACGCGGCGCGCTCACTTTCTCCATCTCCATCTGAATGGCGTGCGCTTCAAAGTGCCCCACCCAGATCGGCAGCACCTGCTCGCCGCCCACACCCTTCAGTATCACAATCGGCATCTGCGTCACGGGGTCGAGCATTAAACCGCGAATCGTCATTTCGATTTCCATCGTGCCCTCCCGGAATATCCCACGTTATATCATCTCTCCAACCAGCGAGTTCGGAAAACTATCCGTCACCCTCACCCAACAATAACTCCCCACCACAGGCTGCGTATCAACACTCAGGTCCGTTAGGGCAGGCTTGTCCGGCGCTTTTGGTTTTGCCGTTGCGGTTGCTTTTGGATCGATATCCGCCCCACCCGTCCCCGCCACAAAATTCAACGTCTTATTCTGCGAAGTGCGCCCAATCCACTGTCCGCGCCCTGCGTTGAATCCTTCAACCATTACTTCAACACTTGCCCCGATATATTTTCTGTAGCGATCAATCTGTATCTCCCGCTGCCGGCTCATAATCACTTCCAGCCGCCGCGACTTCTCTGCATCCGGAATCGCATCTTCCAAGCTCAGCGACGGAGTATTCGGCCGCGGCGAATATTTGAACGTAAACACGCTGTCGTATCCCACTTCGTCCAGCAGGCGCAACGTTTCCCCGAAGTCTGCCTCGGTTTCTCCGGGAAAGCCCACGATCACGTCCGACGTGATGCTGATGTCCCGCTTCGCCGCCTTGATCCAGGCAATGCGCTCCAGATACTGCTCGCGGTTGTAAAGCCGCTGCATCGCGTCCAGCACCCGCGTCGACCCACTCTGCACTGGCAGATGCACGTGGTCGCAAAGAGCGGGCACGGCATCGATGGCCTCCACAATATCGCGCCCAAAGTCTCGCGGATGCGACGTCGTAAAACGCACTCGCCGGATGCCCGGTACTTCGCCCACTGCCGCCAGCAATTCGGCGAACGACCGCTTCCCTGCTGGATCCTTGTACGAATTCACGTTCTGCCCCAGCAACTGAATCTCGCTGTAGCCCAGGTCGGCCATCTGCCGCGCTTCCGCCAGCACGGACTCCGCCGTGCGGCTGCGCTCCTTGCCGCGAGTAAACGGCACCACGCAATACGAACAGAACTTGTCGCACCCTTCGATGATGGTGATATATCCGCGGTAGGGATTTGTGCGCGCGGTGAATTCGGTCTCGAAACACTCGTCAGTCTGGCGATCGTCGAGCCCGGTAATGCGCACCAGCTTCGCCGTTTCGCGCTCTCCGGTTTCAGACCGCGCCGCCTCGACCTTCTTTTTCTCAACTTGCCCAGCTTCCAGTTGCGCCAGCATCTCCGGCAGCTTCCGGTACGACGCAGACCCGCACACCAGCGAGACATGCGGCGCCCGCTCGAAGATTTTTTCGCCTTCTTGTTGCGCCACGCATCCCAGCACGCCAAACGTCTTGCCCTGCGCCTGCAGCTTCTTGTAGTCGGCCAGCCGGTAAAAGACTTTCTGTTCCGCCTTATCGCGAATCGAGCAGGTGTTGTAAAGGATCAGGTCCGCCTCTTCCACGGTCCCCACCTGCCGGTACCCTTCATGCAGCAGCGTGCCAATGACTTTTTCCGAGTCATGCACATTCATCTGGCACCCAAAGGTCTCCAGATAAAACGTCTTCGCCGATTCTCGTTGAGGAACCCCAGCCATATAGGAAAGTATAGCGCTCAGCCCTCCCGCGGGACGAGTTGGGCACGATATTACCGGCTACGAAATCGGTCTCGGCTCGCGTGTAGCACACGCCCTTGCGCACAGCTCCAGCCGGTCGTGTCACCCGACACGCCAGGTGCTGCACTTCACCTGCACTCGCCAGAAGCCGAGCCCGTGGTCGATGACCTTTTTCATGGTTTTTTTCATGTTTTTTCAGGGATCTTCCAAAGTCAAGGTCAAAGGCGACGGACAAGAGTGTCCGCCCTACATATTCAAAGGCGAGAGATGCAGAGTGCCTTACTTTTTATATTGCGTGGGCTGCGGGCCTTCTTCGAGGGTTTTGCGGTCCCAGATCCAGCCATCGCGGGTGTAGCTGGCTAGTTCGAAATCCTGGGTGAGTTCGAGGGCGTCGACGGGGCAGGCGTCTTCGCAGAGGCCGCAGAACATGCAGCGGCTCAGGTCGTAGGTGAAGTTGGTGAGTTCCTTGCGGCGGGTATGCTCGTTGCGTTCGCTGGAGACGACGATGAGATTTTCCGGACAGGCCAGCGCACACAGGTCGCAGGCAATGCACATGGTCTCGTTGGTGTCGGGGTTGACGTTGAGGCGGGGAGCGCCGCGGTAACGCTCGGCCACCTGCGGCCGCTCCAGCGGGTACTGCTCGGTATAGATTTCCTTGGGATCCTGGTAGCGAAAGGTGACCTTCAGGCCCTGAAGCAGGTCGACCAGGAAGACTTTCCGGAGCAGATTGGTCATCTCCATATCGCGGTAAGCATATCACTAAAGGGCGAACGGCTTGTAGGGCGAGGTTTGGGGTGGTGTCCTAATTTCGTCAACCCCAGAGGGCACGGAGGGACTCAGGGTAAAGCGGGAATCGTGGAGGCGCGGAGAATGGCCGCAGAGAACGTCAATGTCCTGGAGATCGCGGGGTCGACTGCAGGTCGCGCGTCGACTTTTTCAGTTTTGGTTTTACTTCGATTACGCCCATCATGCCGCCATCGGCGTGCTGCAGGACGTGGCAGTGATAGGGGATTTTGCCGATGATGTTGGGGTCGCGAAAATCCATGCGCAACTTCACGCTGGGAAATGTCGGCGAGGTTCCGTCCCAGTAAGGCACGTCGATGGTGTCGCGGAAATAGGCTTCGAGGGTGGGGGTGCCGTCTGTCTCCAGAGTGGTTGCGCCGTCTCTCTCCAGAGTCAGGAAATGGAGCTGATGAACGTGGAACGCGTGCGACTCCAGCGAGCGATTCTCGATGACCCAGTCTTCCACGTCGCCGCTGCGAACGATCACGTCGGGCGCGGAATTGAGATGAAACGCCTTGCGTCTTGCGCCTTCTTCAGTAATGTAAAAAACCGTGGAGGTAGCCGGATGCTGAGGGTCGATCACTCTTTCGGAGAAATAGAATCGCCGCCGGCGAACCGGCTTCGCCTGGGCAAGCTCTGAGGCGGGAGTAGCGTGCGGCAGTTCGGGAAGCGTGGCCCGGGTTTGCGTTTCGTCGGCGTCGGGGGAGGCGATGATCTTGATCAGTTGACGGGGAGGATTGAAATCGTCGCCTTCGGGCACCGGCGAGAGGGTGCTCGATGAACGGGTTGTGGGATTGTCCTCATCGTTGGGAGGACTGGTGTCTACGCCTAAAGTGAGCAGTTCGGCGTCCACGTGCTGGGCGGGCGTGTCGAGGACGAATTCGGCGCGGCCGCCGGGAGGAATGGGAATGTCGGTCCTCCAGGCAATGCCGTCGTAGTGCCCCTTTCCCGGCCCGAGAGGCGCACCGTCGACCGCGACCAGGCCCAACTGGCGCCATTTGCCGTTGAACAGAACACCCAGATCGAGATAGGTGTCGGCACAGGCGTTGAGCACGCGCCAGAATTCGCGACGCGAAGGCCTGGTGCGGAGGATGGCCATCGGGTAGTCGGGATAAGGCACGGGGATGAAATTTACGGAGAGATCCTTGGCGGGATGCCCGGGTTCGGCATCGGGCGCGGGATTCTGATCGCGAATTACAAGGATGCGTTCGGGAAGGGATTGATTGGGCGCTTTGGTTGCTGCGTCTTTCGTTGCTTCACTTTCCTTCGTTGCCGCAGTTTCTTCCGCTGCTTCACGTTCTTTCCTTTGACGCTCTTTCGCGTGACTCTGTCTGGCTTCCCTTCCCTTCCCGGCGTCGTGTCTTTCCTCAGTCTTGGTCTCCGGCGCTTCGACGATGAGCGCTCCGGAAGCTCCCCCGAGCACCTGGGACTCACTGTGGCCGTGAATGTGGGGATGGTACCAGTACAAGCCGGTGGGTTGGCTCGCGGGGATGCGGAATTGATATTCGAAGCCAGAGTCCGCGGGTTGAATCTGAGTGGTCAACGATTCGTCCTGATGGCACGCGGGCGGGATGCTGAGGCCGTGAAAATGTAGATTGGTGGAATCGGCAGTCATTTGTGCGGGGCCACAGGGAGTTGCTGCCGGGTGGGTGTGGGCTGACGGCGTGGCGATG
>Ga0210393_10000143_pt1 | contig 73579 bp, 66 predicted proteins | sample IncBWC27OmetaG_FD_160068 | JGI IMG/M metagenome (GOLD analysis project Ga0210393, IMG submission 160068) | Forest soil microbial communities from Barre Woods Harvard Forest LTER site, Petersham, Massachusetts, United States - Inc-BW-C-27-O ... | reverse complement strand
CTGCAAGAACTGCAGCTATCTCAATAAGCAGTATGCTGTAATCTGCGAAGCATGCCGCGGGCCTTACGCCTCAAAGGCTCTTTCTTTTTCATGAAACTCATCCTCGCCTCCACTTCTCCCCGCCGCGCCGAGATTCTCCACGACGCGGGCTTTTCTTTCACTGTCGTCGCTTCGGCGGTCGACGAAACTCCCATCCCCGGCGAATCTCCGAGGGATCTAGTCCAGCGTTTAGCCAATGCCAAAGCCGAACTCGCCGCCGCCCGCGCCATAGGCCCCGCCATCATACTTGCCGCCGACACCGTCGTAGCCCTTGAGGGTCACATCTTCGGCAAGCCCCGCTCGAGCGAAGACGCCCGCCATATGCTCGAAAGTCTTTCCGGCCGAACCCATGCGGTCGTAACCGCAGTTACACTGATCCGCCTGCCAGACGCCGAGCGCCGCACCTTCGTCGAATCCACGCTGGTCCATTTCGCCCAGCTCTCCGGCGAAGAAATCACGCGTTACCTCGCCACCGAAGAACCGCACGACAAGGCCGGCGCCTACGCCATCCAGGGCCGCGCCGGCCGCTACATCCCGCGCATTGAAGGCGACTACTTCAACGTCGTCGGCTTGCCCCTCGCACACGTCACCCAGGCCCTGGCCGAACTCGGTTGGTCCGAGGACTAACTCTTCCGTCCCCTCGACCGCTCTCGTCTTGGCCATAACCGTCCTGCTGACACGCTTCAAATTTAGACTGCAGGTACAGCGACCAATTCCGGCCGCCAAGCTCATTTCTGCGATCCGCCCGGCGACAGGGACGCGGGCGCATCATGCCTGGTCATTTCCGTGCCGGTGATCACCGCGTTTCGGATCTGACTAAACAAATCCGTCAACGTATTTGGCGTATGCGGTATCAAGACGGTGTTGGTGCGATCGTTAGCGGCAATATCCTTCAGCGTGTCGAAATACTGCGTCATAAGCACGAGTTGCATGACGTCCTGCGGCGTCGAACCTGGAACTGTCTTCGCAAAGTCTTCCACCGAGTCTTTCAAGCCTGAAATGATGGCTTTGCGTTGGTTGGCGATGCCTTCGCCTTGCAGCCGCTTTGATTCGGCTTCTGCTTCCGCCTGCTTCACGAGGAGCAACTTGTTCGTTTCCGCCCGCGATACCGTCGCTTCGCGTTCCCGTTGCGCGGCGTTAATGTCGTTCATCGCGGCTTTCACTTTTTGATCCGGCACGATGTCGGAGATCAGCACTTTCACGATCGAGTAGCCGTACTCCTTCATCGAGCCGTCCAGGCTGTCGCGCAAATCATTGGCGATCGCTGCCTGATTCAGAAACGTATCGTCCAGCTTCATTTTCGGAACGTGCCCCAGCACCACGTTGTAGACCATGGATTCGATCTGCTTCACCGGATCGGTCAGTTTGTAAAACGCCGCTTCCACGGAATCCGGTATCACTTTGTATTGGATCGAGACAGGGATTTGTACGAACACGTTGTCCTGCGTCTTCGTTTCCACTTTCACGTCAAACTGCTGGACCTTCATGCTCATGCGCCGGACGACTGTCTCGATAAATGGTGTTTTCCAATTAAGCCCCGGGCCTGCAACGCGTGCAAATTTACCGAGTCGCTGCACGATGGCCACCTGCGCCGTCTCCACGGTAAAGAACGAACCGAACACCAAGCCCAAGACAAGAATTACAAAGATCACACCGAAAATCGTGAGCACACCGCCCATCGAATCCATCCGTACCCTCCTCGATCGCTCCACAGTGAGCCTGACGAACCGTGCTGCCCTCCCGGCCTCTAGACACTCGCGTGGTCAGCAGCTGTCGTTCGTCAAAGCTCACAGGCAATTGACGGGCGCCAATCTAACATGCCGCGCGGCCCTCTGTGTGTTAATCCTTGGCAGAGCAGATGGTTTTCCTGGTTCGGTGAGTTATACGCTTCACAGCGTCTGGCAGGCACGCCTCGTGAATTCGTCCGCTCGCAGATTTGCGCGCGTCTTGGACCGCGGCGGCCTCATTTCAGCGCACCCGCTCCATACGCTTTCAATAGCTCATCAACTTCCGCATAACCCGACGGATACTCGACGCCGCGAGTGGACGCGCCCGCCTTGAGCAGTGCCTCAACCGATTCGGGCGTGCGCCGTTGTTTCCAATACGAATCCACGCAAGCCCGCACCGCAAGCGCCAGAGCCGTGCGCCCCTTCCCGTCCAGTGCATCTACACGCGCCCCGCGTTCAAGAAGAATCTTTACCGTCCGGGGCCACCCTCGCCACGCCGCCGAGTGCAGGGCGGTGCTGCTCTTGGCCACATCAAAATACGGATCGCCCTCTTCGGTCAACGTGTTCACGTCAATGCCGAGATCGAGCAACTGCCCGACACCTTCCGTATTCCCGACGCCAGCAAATTCCGCAAGCAGCTTGCTTCCCTGCTGCACCAATTCGCGCACCAGTTCGGGCTCCTCGTCCTGAATGCCCCGCACGCCAGCCGAATCGTTCCTGGCGCAAGCGGCAATTAGCCTCTCGACCCCCTCTAACTTAATCGCCATCCCGCGTCGTTCGATCAAACCCAGCACGTCGCCTCGTCCTCTTCGCGCCGCCATCGCCACCGCCGACAAACCGGGACCATCCGTCTGCTGCAGGTTCCGACGCTCCGCCACAAGCGTTGGATCCGCGCCGTGTTCCAGCAACAGCTCGATGATGTCGATGCCGTTGTCGCGCGACACGGCATGGTGGAACGCCGTTCTCCCCCAACGCGTCGTGCGATTCGGATCGGCCCCGTGCTCAAGCAGCCATTTAATCCCATCGAGATCGTGCCAGTCGGTCTTGCGCAACAGCAAAGTCGTCATGCTTGTCTCATTCAGGTTGCCCTTCTCCACCAGAATCTTCATCACCGTGTTGTCGTAAGTCTCCGGCACATGGTAAGGAGTCTCGCCATCGTTCGGATCGGCTCCCCGTTCCAGCAGCAACCGCGTCAGCTCCGGATGCTGCGCAATGCCGGCGGCACCGTAGATTGCGGCTTCCCACGTGGGTCGTGGGTCATGCTCCGTTTCCATCCAACCTGTATTCGGGCTCGCGCCCGCTTCCAAAAGCGACTTCGCCGCCCGAACGAAGCCCTCGGACCTCGTACGATCGAGCCGCAGATACCTAGAGAAACACAAGTGTGTCAGCGCATCCCAGCCATATGGCCCGCCCTTCGCGGTTACGTTATGCCGATCGAGCATCAGAAATCTCCGCACACCGGCCGCATCGCCAAGAACGGCCGCAGTATAAATGTCGGCATTCGCGACCGAAGGATGAGCGGCAAGAATCGCCTCCGCCCGCTCGAGTGTCCCCGAGCTATGCCACGCGTCGCGCGGAACACACGCCGCCTCAAGGAATGCGGTCACAGGATCCTTCACGGAAGCCGCGAAGCTCGCCATTGCCAGCGCTTCTACGTGCTTGGCAAACTTCGGCCAGCTCTCAAATCCATGTTCGCGCGCGATCACAAACTGCGCATCAGCCAACACAAATTTCGTTTGTGCCATTTCGGCCTCAGAAAGCGCATCAAAGCGCGGATGCTGCTTGACTCGCTGAATTATTTCGGATGGAACCACTTCGGAATCAGTGGACTTCGGGGATTGCACTCTGCGAAAGACCTTCACCAGCTCTTTCGCTTGCTTCTTATACTGCTCGAGGCTCGGGCAAGCCGGTAGCGTCTTGGCATCCATTACGACCTTCCTTTCGTAAATGCGCCCGGAGTCCGCCCGAATCAGGCTGAAAGAAGGTTCGTAACACTACTCGAACACTGAAGGTGGGCACGGCCCTTTCCGCGGACTGGATGCGCCCTTCGCGCTAACCGAAACTCTAACGCTCTCCGCCCACCGCGTCAATCCGCGCAGTAACAGGCAGCGGGTCAGTTTCCGGTAACGGCTGCCAGGCACTGACAATTCAAGACGAAGGTTCGAACCATCCTGCTGGAATCTATAATTGGTATATTGTCCTGATATGTTTTGCCCGAAATGCAGAACTGAGCACCACCACGGCTTCGCTCGTTGTGCGGATTGCGACTTATGAACAGTCCAATTGAGAGAATCGGTCAACATCTGTTTCCGGAAAAGATTAGGCGCTACCTCACATTCCGTCTAATGACCGTTTTTGTTGTACTCCTTTTTCTCGTTAATTTCGCCCTCAACGTACTAAACGAGCCCGAACCGTACTCCGATGTTGCCCTGCGACTTAGCAAGATTCGCGGTCTGGTTCACTTGCCTATATATCTAATCTTCCAGAATGTCGGCTTAGCTCTGGGTTTCTGGTTGGTCTACGCAACGAGGGAAAAGAAGCAATATTACTGGCTCAGAGTGGTCTTTTACGGGATGCTGCTAGGCGGCCTTCTCGGCGAAATCGTCAGCTTCTTGTTACCTATCCACCAGCCTTGGTGGAATTCCCGATGAGACTTGGTGTCAAAACTGGCGCTACAAAAACAAAAAAAGCGCTCCGACCTGGCCGGAGCGCCTCGAAACCAATAAATTGCGGCTAAGCCGTTCCTACGACTTCTTCTCTTCCGCAGGCTTCTCCGCAGGAGCAGCCGCTGGCGGAGGAGGTGTCGTCGAGGAAGATTGCGCTCCGGACATGCCTTCCTTGAATCCGCGCACACCTTCACCCAAGCCACGCATCAACTCCGGAATCTTACGCCCCCCGAAAAGCACGAGAATGACGATCGCAACGATCAACAAATGCATTGGGCTGTCCCACATAGGACACCTACCTTTCACTCGCAGGCTAAACGCACCCGCGCACCGGGGCTACGCACTACATACACTCAAAGTATAACACGCTCATCCCCGGCCCGCCGCGTCACCCGTTCCCGGTCCAGGTATTCGAGCAAGGGAATCGCATACTTGCGTGTTATCCCCGTCAGATCCTTGAATATGGGCACGGAGATTCGCTCCCCCTTCGCCTTTTTATATACAGCAAGCTCCTGCTTCAAATGCGCCAGCGCTTCGCGGTGAAAAATCAGTTCCGCGCTTACTCGCACCAGATTTTTCTCGCGCAGCAAAATTTGCAGCAGCTTTTCCGCCCGCCTGGCCTCCACCGAAAGCCTCGCCAGCACTTCCTTCACCGATGGCACGGCCAGACCTGCTTCCAGAAAGGCCTTCTCGATCTCCCGCTTGGCTTGCACTTCTTCCGGCTGCAGCGAAATCTCGGATCCCGCCCGCTTCACGAGCTCACCCTGGACATCCAATTTCTTCTCTCGCGCCAGCTCTTCGACCGCCGCGCGAAACGTCTCTTCTCTCACGCGCTTTCCGAGGCTTGCGCGCAAATCTTCTCGCGCAATTGCCGGAGACAGCGGATTCTCCTTGTGAAACCGCTCCACCCGCTCGGCGATTTTCCGCCGCAGATCGTCGAACGCCTTTCGTCCCAACAGAATCAGCGGCTCCGACGAGACGACCTTGATTCTGCTGGCGGTGACAAGTCTCTGGGCCGTCTCTTGAATCTCCTCTTCGAGCCAGCCCGTCCGCGCCACAATCTCCCGGAATGGCAGCCCCAGCAATGCGCGCTCCGTCATGGCGGCAAGCCCCTCTTCGCGTTTCCCGCTTTCGAGTACTTCGAGAAATGCCGCGCGTCCCGCGTCGCGCAACCTAGGCCGCTCGGCTAGCGGATCCAAAACCACGCCGCCGCCAATGGTCACGACCGGCGAAAATTGCCGCACGATGAACCGGTCGCCGGACAGCAGCAACACCTCATCCTGTAGCCGCAGATGGCCCAAGGCGCTCTGTCCCGGCGAAAGCACGCTTTCGCCATACAGAAGAATCTCTCCAATCGTCTCCGCGGTTCCTGCATGAAAGTGTACCCGCGCGCGATGCTTCAGTTTCCGCGCCGAAGGAAGCACGGTAAGCCGCACGTCCGCTCGGCGCGTGGTCCGCAATTGTCCCGGCGCAGCCAGTGTCATCCCGCGCTTCACTTCGGCGTGGTCTATCCCCGCAAGATTCACCGCCGTGCGCTGCCCCGCGATCGCTCGTTCCATGGCTTTTCCACCAGACTGCACACCGCGCACGCGCAGACGCTGGCCCCCAGGAAAAAGTTCGACTTCATCTTCCGCGCCGATGCTCCCCGAAATCAGCGTGCCCGTAACCACCGTTCCAAAACCCTTCATCGCAAACGCCCGGTCGATCGGCAGCCGAAAGTATCGGGCGGCATCTTTTCCCGGAATTTCGGCGGCAACTGTGTGCAGCGCCTTCTTCAACTCGGCAAGCCCCGCTCCTGTCTTTGCACTCACCGGAACAACTGGCGCCCGCTCCAGATACGAGCCGCGCAGATACTCTTCCACCTCGAGCCGCACTAGACCGAGCATGTCCGGATCGACCAAATCGCTCTTCGTTAGCGCCACAACGCCGCGCGTAACGCCCAGTAACCGGCAAATGTCGAAGTGCTCCCGCGTCTGCGGCTTGATCGACTCGTCCGCAGCAATCACCAATAGCACGACGTCGATCCCCGCCGCGCCTGCCAGCATGTTGCTCACAAAGCGCTCATGCCCCGGCACGTCTACAAGACCGAACCTGACGCCATTTTCTTCCAGAAACGCAAAGCCAATATCGATGGTAATCCCGCGCCGTTTCTCTTCCGCGAGCCGGTCGGGATGCGTCCCCGTCAGCGCCTCCACAAGGGCCGACTTGCCATGATCAATGTGGCCAGCGGTCCCAACAATCACACTTTTCAGTGAACTCTGCATAGACTGGAATGTATTAAGTCGTGGATCCCATTGTGATGCTAGCGGAGGAACTGAAACCGCGCAAACCCGGGCGGCCGAACTCGGCCAGGCGCAGCTATTCTTCTCCAGCTGGTCCAAGAAGATTCAAGCGCATTAAAAACAATGGTTCGAGAAGAGGAGGAGGAACTCCCAAGAATTCCTACTTGGCATCAGCGATTTCGTCGACGATGGCTTGCGCGGCGGCGCGGGGATCTTCCGCAGTAAGGACGGGCCTGCCAACAACAATGAAGTCCGCACCCGCTTTGATCGCTTCCGTCGGAGTCGCCGTCCGCGCCTGATCATCACGTTTTGTCTCTCGGCCATTCTTATCCGTGGGCCGCACGCCCGGCGTAACAATCAGAAAATCTCGCCCGCAGGCTTTGCGGATCGCTCGCGCTTCCTGCACCGACGCCACGACGCCGTCTACGCCGGACTTTTTGGCAAGCTGTGCCAGCTTCACAACGCGCGTTTTTGGCTCGCCGCCGATGCCGACTTCCTTCATGGCCTTGTGGTCCATGCTGGTTAGAAGCGTTACCGCCAGCAGGCGAGGACGGTCCGCACCCATGGGGACGCCTGCACTGATGGCCTGCACCGCTGCTTCCAGCATTGCGTGGCCTCCCATCGCGTGGACGTTGACGAGCTGCACGCCGGTCATCGCCGCCGCCGAAAGCACCGCTCCTGCAACCGTGTTCGGAATGTCGTGGAATTTTAGGTCGAGAAAAATGCCCGGCCCAAGCGCGCTAATTTCCTTTACCGCCGCCGGGCCAGCAGCCGTAAACAGCTGGTTTCCGATCTTGAACATCCCCACCAGATCGGAAATTTGTTTTGCGAATCTAGCGGCAGAGGACAACGAATCAAAATCCAGTGCCACGATCAAGCTGCTGCGAGGATGGGCGTCGAAGCTCAAGGTCATGTGAGACCCCGGTTTCGGCGGGGTCAGTGCTTTTGTGGCAATTCCATCAATTCGAGCCGAACCTGGTTCACGCCCGAATGGATCAGCCCGATCTTCCGGGCTACGCGATAGGATACATCAATTTCGCGTCCTTCTTGATAGGGACCTCGGTCATTGATGCGTACTAGTTCAAACTTCCCGTTCCGGGGGTTCACTACCCGTACGATGGACCCGAAAGGCAGGTTCGGGTGTGCAGCGGTCAGCGCCTCGCAGTCGAAGTGCTCCCCGTTTGCGGTCTTCTTTCCATTGAAGCCGGGGCCATACCAGCTGGCGTTCCCAACCCAAGTCTTCACCGGCTTTACCGGAGCGCTCAAGTGGGCCACCAGAGGGGCGTCCATCACTGGAACGATGAGGAACATTAGGAGCACCCATCGGAAAGCGGCCCAGAAAACAAACAGTGGTCGTCTCATAGTGTGTTCTTTGTGCTACTCATATCCAAAAAAGTGTATCGCAAAATCGTCGTTATGTCAACCAAAATCTGTAGAAATTTTACCTCTTATCTCATTGACAGTAAACGTCTTAGCTCTGAAAAGAGCCCTCTCTAACCCCTCTACAAGTCGCTGACTGACCGTAGGGTCAGTAAAGCTGGCCGTCCCTACCTGTACAGCAGTCGCGCCCACGGCTAGATATTGAAGCACGTCCTCGACCGACTCAATACCACCAACACCTAAGATTGGAGCCTTTATCACCTTATACGTTTCCCATACCAATCGTAGAGTGATCGGCTTTATAGAAGGTCCCGAAAGCCCCCCCGTTTGGTTCCCCAGGCAGGACTTCCCCGTCAGCGGGTCAATCGCCATGGCTGGATAGGTGTTCGCCACCGTCAGGGCATCGGCTCCAGCACCTTCCGCTGTACGGGCAATAAGTCCAATGTCTGCTACCATCGGCGTCAGCTTTACCCAGAGAGGCCGCCTGAGTGCCGCCCTCCTCGCCGCTCCCACCACCTCCGCTACCAGGGCCGGATCGCCGCCAAACTGCATCCCCCCCTTCTTGACGTTAGGGCAGGAGATGTTCAGCTCATAGGCCGCCAGACCTTCGGCGTCCTCCAGGACATGGATGACCTCGACGTAGTCCTCGACGCTGTATCCAAAGACATTAGCTATGATCGCCGTATCATATTTTCGCAGTGCTGGCAGTTTTTCCAGTACGAACGCCCGGACCCCGATATTCTGAAGCCCAACAGCGTTCAGCATTCCGGAGGGGGTCTCGCACAGCCGGGGGGCGGGGGCGCCTTCCATGGGTTCGCGGGAGAGGCCTTTGACGACTATGCCTCCAAGGCGGTTCAGATCAACTAGGTGGGCAAATTCGACGCCGTAACCGAAGGTTCCGCTCGCTGCGAGAATGGGATTCCGCAGGCGCACCGCGCCGACTTCTACGGCCAGGTCAACGGCGACTGCGGAGGTCACTTCGCGCAAAAGAATAGCATGAACGGATTGTAATGGGCCATGATTTCCGGGTTGTCGATTCGAAGCCCGAATCCGGGTAAGTTTTCGCGCTCTCGGGACAAACCCGTAACAAAACCTTATTTTCCCTTTGGCTTGCTCTCGGCTGGCATTCGCTCAGCCAGCGCTTCACCCAGCAGGTGCCCGTCGCGCGGCGCTAGAGTTATCCCGCAAAGTGCGGCCAGAGTCGGCGCGATGTCCGCGGGTGTCACCTCTCTATAATACTGGCCGGGCCGAATACCAAATCCCATCAGAAGAATCGGCACATGCTGGTCGTAGTTGTACGGTGTCCCGTGCCCTGTGCCGTACGAGCGCGCCTTTCCAGCCGCCGTCCCATCCATAAGCCAATAGGCCTTTGGGACAACGAACAAATCTCCACTGCGCCCAGCCATATAACTTTCTGCCATCGCCTCCAGCAGCGGGCTATGAGTGGCGGGACGGCCGGCCAGCTGTTCAGCTCGAAAAACCTCGGCAACGCCCGGCGCGCCCTTGATCGCATCCAGCACGGCGTTCATGGCGGCCTTTTCACCCTTCAGTTTTTCGTAAACGCCTGGCGCAAAATAAATGTCGCTTCCGGTGATTCGCGCAACTGCCGGCTTCGGATAATTCAGACCCTCGAGGGCTTTTTCGATCCGCTCCTGGATGTCAGGCAGGTGTAGAACTCCGGCATCAGCGCCGGTTCTTTGCATATCTTCCGGCACAGGCACAACGCCGTGGTCCGCGCTCAGCGCTACCACGTAATTCCCGCGTCCGACCTTCTTGTCCAAGATCCTGAATAGTTCGCCAAGATCCTGATCCAGCCGCGCCAAAACATCTTGAATCTCCCAGCTACGCGGCCCAAAAGCGTGCCCCACGTAGTCAGGGGAGGAGTAGCTCACGCCCAAATAATCCACACCGGCGCCTTTACCCAGTCCGAGCGAATTTACGGCGTCTTCCGCGAGATTGGTCAAATACGTATCTGCAAATGGGCTCGCAGACCATTGTTGGTAGAACGCGTCGTCTGGCTCGGTGCCCGCGGCCTTTCCTCGCAGTGGATGAGGAAAAGTGAGCTCCCAACCCTGGGGCGGCACCGCCCCGGTTGCCTTCTCGTCATACCAATATGCGCTCACCGGGAGTGACGTCGTCCAAGTCTTTCCGTAGTCGGCCCTGACCGGCTGCGCGGCTGCATAGGCTTCAATGAACGGCATCGTTCCATAAGCGCTGGAGGTCACTAGTCCGCCCCCATCGACCCAGGTCGCCGCGTCTGCTTTGTGCCCCGCCATTGTGATGGCCGCGCGTGCCTTTAGGGAGAACGTCACCACCCGCGTCGCGTTGCCAGTCTGGAATTTCAGTTCTTCCGCAAACGACGGAACCTGCATTCGCCAGGCGGAATCTCCCCCCTTCGCGCTGACTCCCGCATACCCCGTGTTCGTGGCCTTGGGATCTTCCGTGCAAGTTACCATTTTCTGGGCATCGCGGTCCCACCAGGCATTGGCCACCATTCCATGCGTCACCGGAAACGCTCCCGTTGAAATTGTCGAGTGACCCACGCATGTCTCGGTCGCGGCGTATGGATACGCGGCGTCGCGAAACCATGCTCCTTCTTCCACCAGCCGCTTCAATCCCCCTGTCCATTGCCCTTGAAACTTGTCCACGTAATCCCCGCGCATCTGGTCTACCACCAGCATAACTACCAGCTTGGGCCGCGCCGGAGCTTTCGTTTCAGCAGGCTTCGGTGCCTCGGCGCCGGCACGCTCGAAGCATGCCGCAGCGGCCGACAGGAGCAAAAACAATCCGCAAAACGCCCTCACCGTTCTCCACTTCCTGCCGAACGCGTCTATAACAAGCATGTTCACCTCGCCCAATATGTCTATGTCGCGCCGCAGTTTATCATGCTGCCCGGCGCCCGCCCGGTGGGACCGGCATTCTTGCCTGTCTCGCTTCTCTGCTGGCCTCAGCCGCCTCCCCTCCTACTCCTCCCAAAAATGACCCACAAGAATGTCTGTCCCACCTGCACACCCGAAGAGGCTGTGCTAGGATTACGCGACCATGCGCATCGTCGAAAAAGCCCAATTGATGTCCGCCCCGGAGATCGATCGCACCCTGCGCCGTCTGGCCCATCAAATCGTTGAAAAGAGCGGCGGCACCAAACATCTTGCCCTGATAGGCATCCGCCGCCGCGGCGTCCCTCTGGCCCAACGCATCTCGCAAGCCATGCGCGGCATTGATGGCGTGGACGTCCCCGTCGGCACTCTGGACATTACCCTCTATCGCGACGACCTCTCGAAGGTCGCGCCCCAGGCCGTTCTGCAGTCTTCCGACATTACCTTCGGCGTCGACCAGATGGACCTCGTCCTCGTCGACGACGTGCTTTACACCGGTCGCACCATCCGCGCCGCCATGAACGGCCTCTTCGATCTCGGCCGGCCCAAGCGCGTTTCTCTCTGCGTGCTGATCGACCGAGGCCATCGCGAAATGCCCATCGAAGCCCAGTTTGTCGGCCGCACGGTGCAAACCAGTGACACCGAAATCATCGAGGTGCGGCTCCGCGAGATCGATAATGAAGAGCGCGTCGTTCTCGTCGACCGGCAGGAGCCGTAGTTGAAAAGAGATTTATCGCCGTCCGTTCGAAGAGTGCAAATGTGACCTTTCGCTTCCGCGATCTCCTGGCGCTTGAACCGCTCTCCGCGGAGGAACTCGCTTTTCTTCTCGATCAAAGCCGGCCCTTTCAGACCATCCAGCGCAACCCCCTCAAAAAACTCGCCACCCTTCGCGGCAAAACCGTAGCCCTAGCGTTCTTTGAAAACTCCACACGCACACGCATCAGCTTCGGCACCGCTGCCTCGCGCCTGGGCGCCGACACCATGAACCTCCAAGCCGAAGCTTCCAGCCTGAAAAAAGGCGAGTCCCTCCTCGACACGGTGCAAACGCTCAACGCCATGAAACCCGATTGCCTGGTCATGCGCCACGCGTCCTCCGGCGCCGCCGACTTCGTTGCGCGTCACCTTGACATCCCCGTCATCAACGCCGGCGACGGCACGCACGAACATCCCTCGCAAGGCCTTCTTGACGCGCTGACCATCCGCGACCGCCTCGGCAAAATAGACAATCTCAACGTCACCATCCTCGGCGACCTTCAGCACAGCCGCGTCGCTCGCTCGAACATTCATCTCCTAGGAAAATTCGGCTGCCGCTTCACGCTGTGCGGCCCGGCAATGTGGGTTCCCGAAGAACTCGAAAAAATCGGCGCACCCGGCGTCTCCATTCGCCGCGTTTTCCGCCTCGAAGAAGCTCTCGAAGACGCCGACGTCATCCTGGTCCTCCGCGTGCAAACCGAACGCATGCACGAACCCTCGATCTCCAACGAAGACTACGTTCTCGGTTATCAGCTCAACGCCGAGCGCCTGCGCCGCGCGAAGCCCAATGCGCTCGTTCTCCATCCCGGCCCCATGAATCGCGGCAGTGAAATCACGCCGGAAGTCGCCGATGGCCCGCAGTCCTGTGTTCTCGAACAAGTCACCAACGGCATCGCCGTCCGCATGGCCCTTCTCTACCTACTGATTTCCGGCGCGCCGGAAGATGGCCCGGATCCCGTTAGCGCCACAAAAGAAGAGCCGCCGCCCGAACGAAACCGCCGCTCCACTGATAAAAAGGACCTCTCGCATGCTTCTGATTAAAAACGGCCGCGTCCTCGACCCCGCATCGAAAACCGATGCCGCCGAGGACATCCTTCTGGACGGCGAAAAAATTGTCGAACTGGCCGCGCCCGGAAAACTCACGAGCGATCACAAAAACGCCGAGGTCTTCGATGCCGCCGGGCTCATCGTAGCGCCTGGCTTCATCGACCTTCACGCGCATCTCCGCGAGCCCGGCCAGGAATCCTCGGAAACCATCGAGACCGGTACACGCTCCGCAGCCCGCGGCGGATTCACGGCCGTCTGCTGCATGCCGAACACAAAACCCGTCAACGACAACGCCAGCGTCACGCGCTTTATCCTCGACCGCGCCAAAACCGCCGCCGGCGTTCGCGTCTGGCCCATCGGCGCGGCCAGCGTCGGCAGCAAAGGCGAAGCCATCGCCGAAATCGCCGCCATGAAAGAAGCCGGCATCGTCGCCGTATCCGACGACGGTAAACCCATCGCCACGGCAAAGCTTACTCGTCAGGTGATGGAATATTGCCGCTCACTCGATCTTCCCGTCATCGAGCACTCCGAAGATGTTTCGCTGGCTGCCGGAGCCGTCATGCGCGAAGGCGTCACCTCATCGCGTCTCGGCCTGCGCGGAATGCCCGCCGCCGCCGAATCCGTCTGCGTCGCCCGCGACGTTCAACTCACCGAACTCACCGGCGCGCGTCTTCACGTCGCGCATCTTTCTGCAAAAGCTTCGCTCGAACAAGTCCGCTGGGCCAAACAGCGCGGCTTGCCGGTCACCTGCGAAGCGACACCCCACCATTTCACTTTGATCGATGAAGACGTCCAATACGACTCGCGCTACAAAATGAATCCGCCGCTGGCGGCGCGCGAAGACCGCGAAGCCCTCATCACGGGCCTGGCCGACGGCTCCGTCGATGCCATCGCCACCGATCACGCCCCCCACGAGCCCGCCCTCAAGGACGTCGAGTTCGACAAAGCTCCCTTCGGCATCCTCGGCTTCGAAACCGCCCTGGCCCTTGCGCTCGAACAACTCGTCCACTCCGGCCGCCTCTCGCTCATGCGCATGGTCGAACTTTTCGCCACCGGCCCCGCCCGCATCCTCGGCATCGAACGCAAAATCGCCCCCCACGAGCCTGCCGACCTAACCATTTTCTCCACCACTCACGAATGGACCTACAAGGTAAACCAATCCCCCAGCAAATCCCGCAACTCCCCCTTCGACGCCCGCACCTTCAAAGGCGCACCCATCGCCACCATCGTCGCCGGCCGCATCCTCTATAAAATGTAATCTAGGAAACGCAAGCGCCGGGGTCCTGCCCGGCATTTTTCGCCTGTTTTAATAAATTCCTAACAAACCCCTCAGGATTTTCTTGCCCGTCCGGCCCTACTCTGCCCTTTGTGCGGACAGCCCATGCCCATCCGCCGAGAGCGAGCTAATTATGTCGGCTACAATATTCCTGGCGTTTTGCGTTCTCGGATGCGACTTTCTTTTGTATGTTTTGTACCAATTCACTTACGGCGAAAAACGCAGAGGCTTCTCCCGCAAATCTACAGCTAGGAAACGCGCGGCCATGAATCAACCGGACGCTCGGCCGTTTTTGGTCGCTTCCCGCAGACAGACTTCAGCAAGGAAGCGCCACTTTCCGAGTGAGCGCCAGAGGACGATTGAAAGCGAACCTGCCGGCCCTGGCCTCTACGGCGAAACCCGCGCCTACCGCCGGATCGCGCAGTCGTTCGCGCAAGTTAAACGCTAATCGGCCCGCTTCCTATTTGCCTGCCGAAAGCGCCACCCACGCCGCCAAAGCCGCTAGCTTTTCTTCCGCTCGCCAGGAACCTTGATGCGCTTCGCCAAGCCTCGCAATCCATCGTTTTGCGACAGCCGCGGATTTGCGCAACCGAGGCGACGCCGCCAGGTAGGCCCCCTTTTCTAGAAGCACCAGTGTCGAAATACCACGCTCGCCAAGCGCATCCTCGAGAACCGTTCGAAACAACTGACCTTCCAGCCCGTGCGCGCGAATGTGTTCGTTGTGAAGTGTGGCGGGGTCTACCAGACTGCCAACCACCAAACCTGCTCCACTCACTTCGTAGCCCGCTGCCTTGGCCTGCTCCAATAGCTCACGAACAGATTCTTTCGCAGCATCAGCCACAATTTTCCGCAGTTTTTTTGAAACGGTCTTTGCTTCCTTTTCGGGAAGTTTCAGCGCCGCGTGAAGAGGTTGCTTCGATTGTGGAATCTTCGGATCAGAAAGCAGCACCGTCTGGCATTTGATCAGTCTCGGCGCGTTCGAGGGGCCAACAAGCAACACCGCCATCGTCCAACCGGACTTCACTCGGAATCCGAGCGCCGCAGGGACCGGCTTGGCTGTTCGCTCCAAGGCTTTCGCCCCCTAAGGAAACGCTTCAGGAAAGAAAATTCACGCCCGCGCGGCCGAAGCCAGAAATCTAGTCAGACACCACTCTGTTCCGCCTGATATCAGAAGGTAGCGCAAGCCTCAACAAGTTCAGTGCGCCGCAGGCTCCGCCGCCGGATGAAGTCCGTGCTGTGGCACTTCGTGGATGCCGCGCGCTGGCGGCTCAATCCTCTGCCGGTAAAAGTGGTCTAGAGGCAATCGGCCTTTCCCGACCGGGTACGCCTTCTCAATCGCTTTTGTCGCGTACGCCTTGGCAAGCGTAGCCGCTTCGAGCAATCCCCGGCCAACCGCCAGATGCGCCGCCAGCGCCGAAGCGAACGTGCAGCCTGTTCCGTGCAGTTGCTCTTCGTTCACGCGCTCGCCGGGCAGCGTCACCATCTCCGTGCCGTCGAAAAGCACGTCGGTCGGCCGCCCCATGTGCCCGCCCTTGACGATCACCGCACGCGCGCCCATCTCGGCAATCTTCCTCGCCGCCGCTTCCATGTCCGCCAGATCTTTAATCGTCAATCCACTCAAAATCTCCGCTTCCGGCACGTTCGGCGTAATCACGCTCGCGCGCTTCAGCAACTCCGTCGCCAAAAACTTCACCCCAGCCGGGTCCAGCAATTCTCGCCCGCTCGACGATTTCATCACCGGATCGTGCACCACTTGCGCAAAGGTGTGCGCATCCAAAAATTCCGCCACGGTCACAGCATTGCCGCGGTTGCCCAGCATTCCGATCTTCACCGCCGCAATGTTGCAATCCTTCGCCAGCACATCGAGCTGCGCCTTCAGCGTCGCGCTCGGAATATTGTGCACATCTTCCACGCCCTGGGTGTTCTGCACGGTCAGGGCCGTAATCGCCGCCACGCCGTAACATCCTTGCGCCGCGAAGGTCTTCAAATCCGCCGCCGTCCCCGCTCCACATGACGGATCGAATCCCGAAATCGTCAGCAAAATCGGCGGTGCCGCATGTCCATGTCCGTTCGTACTCATTTTTCGCGCTCCGCAGCACCCCTCGAAGAAAATTGCCGGTCGCGCCACACGGGCGCACCGGCATTTGCGAATGTACGCGCGTCTACCGCACCATGCAAGAAAAAATTTGATGCCTACCGGGCTACCTGTCAGAATCCGGGGCGTCGATCGTCGAACTCTGTTCCGGCCAACAATTTCAAAGTAGGAGCCACCAGGAAATGAGACGCCTCTCGATCGCATTTCTCTCTCTACTAGCGGTTACGGTCCTCCCAGCCAAGGCCCAGACAAAAGCGGACGAGGAAGCCGTCCGCAAGCTGCCTCAAGCTTTCAGCGATGCTTGGGCCAAGCACGACGGCCACGAACTGGCAAAACTGATGGCCGACGACGCCGACTTCGTGACGGTTGCCACCACTTACCTGCACGGCCAGTCGGACTTTGAGAAATTTCATGTGCGTCTGCTCAGTGGACGCTTTAAGGACTCAACGATCACACCACTCGAGACAACTGTGCGTTTCCTCGGTCCGAATATGGGAGTGGTTCACTGGAGCTGGAAGATCGCGGGTGATAAAAATCCGGATGGAACGCCGCGCGAGCCACGCTACGGCATGATGACCCTGGTCGCTCAGAAGCGGGGCGGCCATTGGCTCGTTGTCGTCGGCCAGAATACCAACGCCATTCTCGGTATACCACCCGAGCTCCAAGACATTAAGACACCGATAGCGATCCCCGGCACGGCTCCAGGGCCGCAATGATCGGCCTCCGTTAGCGGCAAATCGCGTCGAGCTTTTCCATGGGTCTATCTGTGTGGGGAGGATAGTTCAGGTGCTTGGCCTCGGTCAGTTGCTCCAAGAACGTGCCGCCATTTAGCAGCGCTGCCTCCGGATCGCTTTGGTAGGCCGGATCCTTTTCCGCTTCTTCGAGCGAAACAAAATCAAATCCCTGCTTCTTGAGAAGGTCCAGCAGGTCTGGAAGCATGATGCTGTCGAGCGCGCCGATGTGCAGCAGCAACACATGCTTGATATCTCTTCCGAAAAGCATCACCGACAATTTCCGGTCGAGCGCGATGTCACTGGAGGCCGTGCTGAGGTAACTGGATTTCAGCCACTCGATCGCTTGCGTGTCCTGCTTTGCCACACATCGCGCATAAGGGTTGTTCCAGGCGTAGTCCCCGAAATCCAGCGTCACCTGCGCGATTTTGTATCCGTGATCGCCCAGGTATTTTCTAACCGCGCGTCTTTTTTCGAGCGTATCGCCTTCGTGCAAATAGGGATAACGGAACCAGTGCCAGTCGCGCGTGCCCATGAACCCCCGCAGCGTAGCTTCATTCATGGCAATCTCTTCTTCGAAGGCTTCTACGCTCGCGGTGTTCAAATCGATGTGGGAGAACGTGTGATTGCCAAGCGGAAATCGGGAATTGGCCCAGGTCGCCAGCACATCGGCCTTTTCTTGGTCCCCGCCGATATTCTTTGCGTTCACAAACCCGTAAACGCCCGGCACGCCCTTGGCCTTGAAAGCCTCGATCATTTTCTTTGCGATTTCGGCGCGCGTCATTGTGGAAGGCAAATCGCCGTGAACAGGAAGATCGTCGACGGTGATGGCGACTTCGGCGCCCTGCTGCCCGGCGGCCGAGGAAATCGCTAAAGCAGCGAGTATCGGTAGACATAGCCCGCGCACGAAAACGCGAAGGCCGCCGCCGCATTTGGATTTTGTGTAGTTCAAAGTAAAAATCAGGGGAACAGCCCGCGCACGAGAGTCGCTTCCGCCACGCGCCCAACCGCCAATATCATCGCGCCTGCACGCGGCGGCACATGGTGCTTCCGCATAGTTTCCACCATTTCGTGGAACGCCTTCACCATGCTCTTCTGCAAACGCGCGTTCACTTCCTCCGCGTCCCACATGAGCCCTTCCATATTCTGCACCCATTCGAAGTAGCTCACCGTCACGCCGCCCGCATTCGCCAGAATGTCCGGCAACACGGTAATCCCGCGCCGCGCCAGAATCTCATCCGCGTGCGGGGTGGTCGGTCCGTTCGCGGCCTCGGCCACAATCCGCGCCTTGATCGCTTCCGCATTGTGCAGCGTAATCACATTCTCGAGCGCCGCCGGCACCAGAATGTCGCACTTCATGGTCAGCAGGTCGTCGTTCGTCATCCGCGACGCGCCGGGCATCCCCACCACCGTCCCCGACCGCTCCTTATACCGAATCGCCTTGACCGGATCGATCCCGCGCGAGTTTGTCACCGCGCCCCGGGTATCGCTCAGCGCAATAATCTTCGCCTTTTTCTCCGCAAACAACCGCGCCGCCGTGGCCCCCGCATTGCCAAATCCCTGGATCGCCACCGTCGCCCCGCGCAGCGGAATCTTCTTCAACTTGCAGGCCTCTTCCACGACGAACAGCAACCCGCGCGCCGTCGCCTCGCTCCGCCCCTCCGACCCGCCAATCGACACGGGCTTCCCCGTCACCACCCCATGCACCGAATGTCCCACCGTCATCGCGTACGTGTCCATAATCCACGCCATCGTCTGCGCGTCCGTGTACACATCCGGCGCCGGTATATCCATCGACGGCCCGATGATCGGCAAAATCTCGCTCGCGTACCGCCGCGTCATCCGCTCCAGCTCGGTCTTCGACATGCGCTTCGGGTCGCAGATCACTCCGCCCTTCGCACCGCCAAAAGGCACGTTCAGCACAGCGGTCTTCCACGTCATCCACGCCGCCAGCGCCTTCACTTCATCCAGCGTCACGTTGGGGTGATACCGAATCCCGCCTTTGCCCGGCCCGCGCGAAATATTGTGCTGCACGCGAAACCCGGTATGGACTTTCACCTGTCCGTTGTCCATCTTCGTCGGAATGGAAACTTCCAGCACGCGCTTCGGCGTCCGCAAAATCTGCCGCAGTCCCGGCTCCAATTTCAAAAACTCCGCCGCCATATCAAACTGGATCTGCGCAATCCGAAACGGATTCAAATCTTCCCGCGGAGCAATGCGCGGCACCATTGGCGGCGCACCTATCTGTCTCAGCGGCCCTGTGGGCTTTACGACCGTGGCCATCGGCGTCGGTCCTTTCCTCTACACATCTAGTCTCGACTTCTCGATCCATCAAAAATTAAAAGTTTTCAACTACCCGGGGTTTGAAATCCGCGCTACCGCTCGTTGCTAACCGTTTGCCGCCATCCGTTCGGTGCTGCTCACATATTTGTCCCGGCACGCGGTCGAACAGAAATGCACCAGCTCCCCACTCTCCCGCAGCGGCACGGCCAGCACTTCCGCCACATGCATTCCACAAACCGGATCGCGCACTAGCCGCCGCGCCGTCACTCCACTCTCGGTGTCGCCCGACTCCGTCCAGACTCCCGCGCCAGCCGATGAAACCTTCGCACCGTGTCCCGTCTCTCGAGAGATCGCCCCGCGCATCATCCGCGCCAATACCCGCCGCAGCAGCGCCACGCTCCACGACACGATCAGCAACCAAAACAAAAACTTAAAAATGCGTCCCAAAAAGTCCATCAATTCTTCCACCTGGCCCCAAACTCCCCCGGGGCCAACTCTCTCGTCTATCTCCTCGGTTCGGGGTTGGTCTCTTCACCTGACCCGTAAATCCCCCAGGGTCTATTACATTGCTCTGCCCGATTCGTGTGCCCAAGAGCACTGAGGCGAGTGTATGCAAGGCCAAAACCCCGAGTCAAACGAAAACACGTACTTTCAACAGTTTGCGCGGCGTAAAAGCCTCTTCGAAAGGTACTAAATTGGCACTATTTTAGACTTAAACGTTCTATTATCAGCGGCTTACGGCGAATTGGCCGCAAACCGCGCCCTTATAACTTTAAACCTGTGCCTCTGCCGGTATCCTCTCAATCCCCATATACGGCCGCAAAACCTCCGGGACCACAATCGACCCATCCGCCTGCTGATAATTCTCGACGACCGCAATCCACGTCCGCCCCACCGCTAGTCCCGACCCATTCAGCGTATGCACGAAATCGCTCTTCCCTCCGCCTTTCGGCTTAAACCGTATCCCCGCTCGCCTAGCCTGAAACGCCTCGCAATTCGAGCACGACGAAATCTCGCGAAACTCTCCGCTCGACGGCAGCCACACCTCGATGTCATACGTCTTCGCCGACGCAAATCCCATATCCCCCGTCGACAGCAGCATCGTCCGATAGTGCAACCCGAGCTTCTCTAGAATCGTCTCCGCATTCGCCAGCAACTTCTCGTGCTCCTCGTAACTCTTTTCCGGATGCGTGAACTTAAACAGCTCCACCTTCTGAAACTGGTGCTGCCGCAAAATCCCGCGCGTATCCTTGCCCGCCGCACCAGCCTCCGACCGAAAACACGCCGTCCAGGCCGTCACGTAAATCGGCAGCTTCTCTTCCGCAATCGTCTCGTCGCGGTGCAAATTGTGCAGCTCCACTTCCGAAGTCGGCGTCAACCAAAAATCCGTCCCCTCCACGCGAAACAAATCCGCCGCAAACTTCGGCAATTGACCTGCCCCCGTCAGCGAAGCCGTATTGACCAAAAACGGCGGCAAAATCTCCGTATACCCGTGGTCCCGCGTGTGCACATCCAAGAAAAAATTCGCCAGCGCGCGTTCCAGCCGCGCTCCCCAGCCTTTATAAACCGCAAACCTCGCCCCGGTAATCTTCGTAGCCACCGCCAAATCCAAAATCCCCGCCCTCTCTCCCACTTCCCAATGCGGCTTCGCCACAAAATCAAACTTCGGCGGCGTCCCCCACCGCCGCACCTCCACATTCTCTTCCGCGCTATGCCCCACCGGCACCGACGCGTGCGGCACATTCGGAATCGTCAGCATCAACTCGCTCTGCGTAGCATTCAACTGCGCAATGCGCTCGTCCGCCTCCTTAATGCGCTCCGAAACCGCCTTCATCTCTCCAATCAGGCTATCCGCGTCCTCTTTCGCCTTCTTCCGCCGCGCAATTTCCTCGCTAGCCTTGTTCCTCTGCGCCTTCAACGCCTCCGTCGCCGTGATCAACTCCCGCCGCTGCGCATCCAAAACGCGAAACGCATCCAAGTGCAGCAGCGTCCCCCGCTTCTCCGCCATCGCCGCAAACACATCCAAGTGGTCCCTGAAGTAATTTAAGTCATGCATAGTCGAAGTAGTCTAGCAAAGGAAGGCGGCTTTTATCTCTTCTTCGGAATGCCAAGAGCGAAACACGTTTATCTCCGGCGAGCTAGTGAGCCCTGGCACCGCTTTATTAACCTCTAAAAGTTTCGCCTCTTCCAGTGCTTAGCTTGCCGTACGGTTCAGCGCGTCGTCCTCATTCCATAACGATGAGATCACGTTTGTGTCTATGGCGGTCGTCACTCGTCGTCCAATTTACCCCGAAGTTCGCGCAGCCATTTCTGTATGCCCTTCCGCCCTTTTCCGATTCCCGGCGTCCCGATTCCCCTGTATTTTTCGAAAACGCCTTTCTTCCGCACTGCCGTCACTCGCACCCCGTTTCGATCGTCCTCAAACTCCAACCCTTATCATAGTATTCCTTACTTTTCCTTCGCATTTCGGGGAGCAGCCAATTCTTCCTCGCCCGCCCTGTCCCAGTCTTCGCTTCAAAGGCGGTGGGTTTTGATTGGGGTTATACCCTTGGCGATTCGTGATGCGTTCTAGTACTGAGGCAACTTTCCAGCAACACACCCGCCTCAACCGTGTTTCACAAGTAGGAGGACCTAAACCATGCGCAAAACAATGCACTGGCTTTCGATCGCATTAGCATGTGCCATAACTGGGGGTCTTCTTCTCGGTGTGGCACCGGCTTCTTCAGCACAGCGAATCAGAGGTCGCGTGGTGATTGTGGGGCCAGGACCGTTCTTTGGCCCCTTCTATCCCTACTATGGCTACTATCCGTATCCGCCGGCCTACATGGCAGCGAACTTCGGCGAAGTCGAGTTCAAAACTCACCTGAAGAACGCAGAAGTGTATATAGACGGCGGCTATGCGGCTCAAATCAAAGAGACCAAGAAGTTCGCGCTTCGACCGGGCAATCACGATATCGAATTGCGCGATCTGGACGGCCAGACCTTTTATCAGGAGCGGGTTGCGGTAACGATTGGGCAGACTACCAAACTCCACGTTTCCTGATCGGGTTCGAGGAACCACGACTCCGCGGCTCATTTTCGCCGTGCTAATTCGCCGCCGCTGCCTTCGGGAATTCCCCGCAGCGGTGGCGATTACTATCTCACCGCCAGATCCGGAACAACCGGTCCCTTCGTCCGTTCTTTTGCGCCTCCGATCGCACGCCTCTCTGCCGGCGAGAGCTCCTACGCCTCGGCCGCACGCGGCACTTCGCTCATCAGCTGGTGAATGTTTCCTTCGCCGTCCTTGAATGCCGTCATCCACAAATCGTGCGTCGGCATCGGGGCAATCAGCCGAGGCGGCGCAACAATCTCCACGCCGTGCCGCATCAGCCGCTGGTATCCCGCCTGAATCTCCGGCACGCGAAAATAGAAAATCGAACTCGGATGGTCGTATTCCGGCGACGAAGCCGTCCCGAGCATCAGCCGCACCCCGCCGCAATCAAAAAACGCCATGCTCGGCACCGTGAACAGCAGCCGCAAACCCAGCACGTCGCGGTAGAACACCGTCGCGCGTTCCACATCCTTCACGATGATCGAAATCTGCCCGATATTCTGAATTCCCAGTGTTTCCGCTTGAGCGCTCATTTGTCTTTACCTCCGCGAGAAGATTAGTTAGCATAGCTAACTATCTTCCATGCCTCCTGTCAAGCCCAAAGACGTCAAGTCCAAAAAAACGCCTTCCCGAAAATCGCCTCCGGTAGTGGACGCTGCTCTGTCGGCATCAGCCGGCCTTTCTTCAGCAGTCGCCCTAACCGCTCACTCGCCGACCCCGAAAGAGGCCAAGCCGTCGCCGTTTCGCGAGGCAAATTCGGCGGCCACGAGTCTGGCGCCTGCCGCGACACCGACGGCGGTCGCCGATCAGCTCCACTCCGCTGCCATACACCTGCTTCGCCGGCTGCGCGTCCGCGATCGAGAGAGCGGCATCGGCCCCGCCCAGCTTTCCGCCCTGTCCGTCCTCGTGTTCGGCGGCCCGAAATCGCTCGGCGAACTTGCCGGCGCCGAGCAAGTTCGCCCGCCGACCATGAGCCGCATCGTCGCCAGCCTCGAACGCTCAGGCCTGGTCCGCCGGCACTCGACCGAAGACGGCCGCCGCGTGCGCCTCGAGACCACTCCGAAAGGTGTCAGCCTGATGTGGGAAGGACGCCAGCGCCGCGTGGAATCCCTAGCTGGTGCCTTAGGCGCACTGCCGGTAAAGGAAAGGCAGCAACTCGGAGATGCCATTGCCTTGCTACAGCAGGTCATTCGAAATCTTTAGCAGGCCGGTTCCGCAGTCCTTCTTTCCCAGGAGAATCGCGCTGAGTTGGCGAGCGAGAAGAGTGATTCAGAAAGATGCTTTGGCGGAGGATGGCTTGACGTATTCGACGCCGTAGCGGAAAACCAGGCCGCCAGAGAGCGGTTCGACGCGCTTGATCTGGGCCGGGACAAAAAGAGCTTTCTCTCCTGGCGAATACGGCGCTGCAATTTCTATCAACGAACCCAGCTCGTATTGCTCGAGGCTGTGGAAGCAAACGCCGCCTTTCGAAACATTTTCACATTCGACCACTTCGTCCGCGTGCGCCTGGTGGCGAACGCACGCGCTGAAGCTCACTCGAATGCGAACGTGGCGCCGCTTGTTAACGGGCCGCCCGTTGGCACCCAGTTCGCGAACGGTCCGAGCGGAAGACACCGCCGCAGACGGCGTGGCCTGTGATGGCGCGATAGGCGATGCATTTGGAGCAGCCGCGGTCTCGGGCGCCGGCAGCACGGCCGTGGCGCTGGCCCCGACTGGCGAAACCTGAACTTCGGCCATGGTGGCAAACTCAGAAACGGCCGAAGCCGCGGAATACGATGACACCGGCGGAGCGGAGACGTTCAAGGGCGAGTCGGAGATCCCAAGCTCAAAGGACTCCGTAAACGAAGCGGCAGGCACGCCTGAAGTTGGCTTCGTTGAAACCGGCCGGGGCAAGGTCGGAGCTTCGTTGAAACTTCGTTTGGCTGGGCTGACGGCGTGAGCAGGAGCGGGATGAAACCCCAGATCCGAAGACCCGAGCGCCGGCCTCGCCGGAAGTACGGCGGGACCAGGAGGAGGCTCCGCGCTGGCCTTTTTCCAAGGCGTTGACGTGCCGCACTCGGCACAAAAGCGGAGGATGTTTCCGTTGACGGAGTAAACGTCCTCTTCGATGTCACCTTGTTCCACCTCCTGACGCGCCTGGCACAGACTGCATTCGAGTGCAATCCGCTGGCTGGCCGGTTCGAAGGGATCCGAAGGAGGAAACTCCATCGGCCAGAAGTCTGGATCAGGATCGACGAACGCAACGCCGTAAACGTAGCGGCCCGATTCACCGCCAATCTGTCCGACGAGACGGATCGCGGCCTCCTTGGCGGAACCGGGGAGCCGCAGCGTCAGGAGTTCGTCCGGCGAGAATCGATGTCGCGTGACAACTCCGGCGCCGTGGCGGCTGAGGACGACGGTTTTCGTTTGTTCTGAAAATACTTTTCCGGTTGTGTCCGTTCCGAGCAGGACGATATCGAGTTCCTTCGCGATGCGTCCGCTTCGGCGTTTTCGCTGCATAGGCCAGTTTAGGCTCCTGGAATGATGAGAATCCTGTTAGGTTTAGCGGCCGCGGGGTTCGAAGCTTTAGCGGCTCAAATCGCTATGCGTTAAAACGCAATGGTGGACGCGCGATTCAGAGAGAGGAGCGAAGAGCTTGCGTAAGTACATAGGTACTAAAAAGAGTCTCCAAGGGATAGCGGGAAGTACTGAGAAGAATGAACCTGGCGGGCTATCGACGGGCGGAAGCGTGGAGCAGAGAATCGTAACTGTAATCGGGAGTTGGTTGCGGCTTCCGGAGTAAAAAGGTTTGGGCCTGATTGCTCCTGTATCTCGTTCTGCTGCTCGCGAGCGCAGCAGAACGGTCGGAAGAACTGAACTGGCTTCAGGTTGCAAGACCCTCCATCCCCCACGCCCGAGCGGCCGGTCCCCCCACCGGCCGCTCATTTTTTTTAGAAGAAGTCCACAGTCGACAGTTGAAAGTTCAAAGTTAAAGAGCCGGCGGCGATCGGTGTCGGCGATCTGCGCGCCGCATTGTTTCGCATCCAGGCGGTAGATATGCGGTGGATCGTGCCTTAAGTTTTAAATGGCAGGTTGAGACATGCGACGGACGGGCTCGGTATGCCGTGCCCCTCGGAACTGAGGCGAACCCGAATGGGGCCGCGCAAAATAAAAAGAGGGCCCTAACGGTCTAGGCCCCCGGAACTGAACCACTTCGATGACACACTCGCGGGAAACGTAGCTTGCTCGCCAACCACCACGAGCAAGAACGGCCGAAATGAAAAAGGGGGCTGGTGCAAGCCCCCTTTTTGAACTGACCCCCCAAAAAACCGGAACCGAGTCGAGGTTCGGATCCGGCCACCCCGGGAAGCCAATCTTGTAAGTTGCACTGGAAGAGAGCAATAGTTGTGCCAGCCGGGGAACGAGTTCGCGTACTTCTAGAGGTGTATGATTCAAAAGAATTTAGGGGAAATGTTAACGCGAGCGCAGAAAAAACGCCGCAACGTATCTACAAAATCTCACAGAAATCGCGGAATCCCCTCCATTCTTTAGGAGTATTGCATCGAAAAAAACGATGGGGCGAGCGGAATGAGGGATGGGTGCCTCGGCAACGAACACATCACCTTTTACGCGAAACGAAAGAGCCACGTAGTCGAAAGACGATTCCTCGGTGATTCAGTGGAAGTCGGTAACGTTAACGCGAGTCATCTGAGATTGAAGAACAGGGCGTTCGGAATGCCGCTTGTGAGTTAAGGGAAACCAGCCTCTCGGCTTCGTTCTGCGGCTGGTTGTTCCTCTATTCTTTCGATGGAAATCTCGCGTGGTTAAGAAACTAGCGGTAGGCCGGCGCGCGAATCAAGATTCAGGAAGGGGTGCAATGTGTGGCGGCGGAACTCTTTTGGCAGGGGCAGCAATTCCCCTGCGTCTTTCGAGGCCAGCGCCCATTCCACCAAAGATCGGTATTGCTGGAATTCCCGGATTTGCCCCAGCCAAAGCGTACCGGCTTCGTTTGAAATAGTAACGACATTAGGAACGTCGCAAGGCCCCAAGCAGCCGCTGATGCTGAGATGGATGCGTTTCAAGAGTCCCCTGGCGCGCCATTCCTTTTTCAGCCATTCGACGGGCACCGGAGGTCTGCCGTTTGCCGTATTTCCGCAGCAGCATCCCTGGCAAACGCTGACGTGCCCCAGTACAAGCCGGTTCGTGGTTAGAGGGAATTTATCCATAGCAGGCACTCGGCCGTTGCCCCCCGCCAACTAGCTTGTTGTCGAAGGCGATTGCGAAAGGGTCCCGCGAACGAATTGATTCGCCGAAGAACCTCGCGGAAGCAGTCTGGCGGAATTCAGGATGAAAGCCATTTCGGAGGAGACGTGAATGAAAGCCGCCAGCAGTGGATTGAGAAATCCGAAAGCCGCGAGGGCGACCCCAATGCTGTCGACCACAAGTGTTCCGGCGAAGTTCTCGAGGATCGTGCGGCGGCAGCGCCGCGCCGTCCGGAAGGTCTCGACGAGCTTCGATAGATCGCTGCCAATCAAGACAATATCGGCGCTTTCGCGAGCGACGTCTGTTCCCGAGCCCATAGCCACGCCGACGGACGCCTCGATCAAGGCGGGCGCGTCATTTATGCCGTCTCCGACCATCGCGACCTTGTGTCCGGCTTCGGTCAGTTTCTTCACGAAGAGCGATTTATCTTCCGGCAGAAGCTCCGCGGCAATTTCGTCCACGCCGAGTTTTCGACCGACTTCTTCCGCGACGGACTTGGCATCGCCCGTGAGCAGCACCGTCCGCAAGCGCATTGATTTCAAGGATTGAATTGCATCTTTTGCTTCGGGCCGAAGCGTGTCGGCGATTTCGAGCGTTCCGAGGAATCGCCCGCCACGGGCTACAAAAATTTCCGAGCCCGTTACGGCGCAGTTCGTTTGATCAAGAGCCACACCGCGCTCGAGCAAGAAATGCTGGTTTCCGACAATGATTTCGTCGCCCTCGCTGCTGGCGACAATTCCTTTGCCCGGCGTATATTGAAATTGGCCAGGATCTTCGACGGCAACGCCCAATTGCGCCGCTTTCCTGAGAATTGCCTTGGCGATCGAGTGTTCAGAACGCGATTCCGCAATCGCCGCGGTTTTTAGCAGAACGGTCGCAGATGTCCCGGGCGCGGGGTGCACGTCCAGAAGCTCGGGAGTTCCGAAGGTGAGAGTGCCGGTTTTGTCGAGAAGAATGGTGTCGACTTCGCCCAGTTTTTCGAGGTAAAGCCCGCCCTTGATGATGGCGCCTTGCTGGGCCGCTCGCCCAATCGATCCGAGGATTGCCAGCGGAGTTCCGGCTGCGATGCCGCAAGCGCCGGCTACGATAACCACGGAAATGGTCGAGCGAATGTTGTGGCTGATCAGAAAAGTCAGAGCCGCCCCGGCCAGTGCAAAATAGACAAGATAGCCTGCAAGCCGATCCGCAATTCCTTGAATCGGAGCACGGGACTTCTCCGCTGTTTCCACTGCTTGAATAATTTTGCCAAACGTAGTGTCCCGGCCGAGGCGCTCCACGCGAACCTCGATCGCGCCTGATTGATTGATGGTGCCGGCATAAACTATTGCTCCGGGATGTTTTTCAACGGGCATCGACTCCCCCGTGATTGGCGCCTGATCGACGAAAGAATGTCCTCCCACCACTTTTCCATCCACCGGGATGCGCGCCCCAGGCCGAACGAGCACTTCGTCACTCGCCGAGACCCGCGAAATCTCTACTTCCGCCCATCGTCCGTTCTGACGAACGGTCGCCGTGCTGGGCAGCAGCTCCACTAAATGTTGAATCGCCTTGCGGCCTCGGCCGACCGTAAGGCCCTCGAGGATCTCGGCGACGAGGACGAAGAGCGTAATGACCAGAGCCGTAAAAATTTCGCGAATCGCCAGAGCGGCCACGATGGCGATGGCCATCGAGAGTTCCATGGTCATGCGGCGCTCAGCAATATTCTCGTAGGCCTCATGGAAGATCGGGAAGCCGCCGACAATGGCGCAAATCACGCCGATCGCCGTAATGTACGGATTCGTTGACCGGCCTAGAAACCATATGGCGCCTGCCGCGGCGGCGACAAAGAGGACGCGGTTCATTTCGCGCCAATTGAGCGCGTGCTCGTGATCATGGTCGCCTTCTTCGCCGGCATGGCGCGAGGGGATGTTCTGCTCGCCAGCGTCCGGAAGCTTTTTCGCATCCGATGCTTTTCTGTTGGATGGACTCATGGCAGCATCACCTCTCGCGGAATCTTTGAATCTTCCAGCGCTATTTCAAGTAGGCGCGCACTACGTCGATCAGTTCCTCAGCCGCTTCCATCTGGGGAGAATTCTTGCCGCTGTCCGGGGACATGACGTGGAAACGGATATGACCTTCCATGACCTCGGCCATGAGCCCGTTCAGGGCTCCACGGCAAGCAGCCATGAGTTGCAGGACGCCAGAGCATTCCTGCTCGGAGTCGAGCGCCCTCTCGATGGCATCGACTTGTCCGCGAATCCTTCGAACGCGGGTGAGAAGCTTGTTTTTGTCTTTGGTGGTGTGGGCCATTCGCGCTCCTGGGAGCTAACACTATACTCCAGTATAGTATATTGGAGATTCCCTAGCAACCGGGAACTCGGGCTTCGCCAAAACGTCTTATACGGAAATGCCGGAACGAGCGCTTAGATTGCGGCGGAGGCGCGACGCCAGCGGCGCCAGAGTATCGCTGCCGGAAGTGCGAGCACGAGAAACCAGAAGATTAGGACTGGGCCGTATTCGGCGAAGAAGAGAAGAATCGAGAGAAGAGTATCAGCTACGTTGCGGTAGCCATTGACGGCCGCGTTGTGGATGAGCGTCGAGATCGCCGGGGCCGGCGGTTCGAGCTGGGCTTTGTATTCCTCCAAGAGATTAAGATCAATGGTGACAAAATCAACCCGGTGCTCCAGGTTTTTTTGTTCGGCTTCCATTCGCTCGATTTCGCCGCGGACGCGGGCGATTTCCTGTTCCGCGGCGAGGACTTCGCCAATATTTCCGGTGCGCTCTTTGAGCATCGCCTGGATACGGCCCTCGGTTTCGTGAGCGTTCTTGAGCCGCGCGACGAGGTCGGCGTGCGGTTGAGTGACTTCCTCGCCACTTTGCGTTTCGATTTCAACGCGTCCGAGAGATTTTAATTCGATGACCGCAGCAGGAAGTTGCGGCGCGGGAATGCGCAACGATGCCTGAAGGGAACGCCCCGCGCCTTGCGGCGTGTTAACGGCAAGGCTGGCCGAGTAGCCGCTACGGCGAACGAGGATTGCGTCGAGCGAAGCCCGAGCGGCGTCGAAACCTTTCGCGACGATCGAGAGTGAAATAGTGCGGGCGATCATGGGTCCCGGGAAAACACGAGATTGCTGATCGGTCTTCGGCTGGCTATCCCCGGAAAAGGAGTTCTCGACGTGATCACCGAGGCTGTGAAGGAGTCCGTTCGAGTCCCGAACCGCTCCGGGCGGCGCGAGCGTCACAAGCTTGTTCAGTGAGGAACTACCGCCTTCGAGCGGGGCCCCCGCGGGCGGGATCTGATTGGAAAAAACCTTGCCTTGCGTATCGGCGGCAGGCGGTTCGTCCACGTTGACAGGTTCAGCCTGAGGCTGACTCTTCACAGTCAGCTCGCGTCGCTGGGGCCCTCTGGCGGCCGCTTGGTTGGCTGCTATGCGTGAGCGCAGCCGATTCGGAGTAGCAGCGAAGACGAGAACTAGGAACGCCGCGGCGATGGCGGCGAGACCTCCGATCCATTGCTTACGAGTCCAGCGGTGACTGAGTAGAGACCAGGCTGATCCCGAAAACGGAGCATTCGAAAAGGACTTCGAGCTGGCATAGATAACCTTGCTATCCAGCGCCGCCGGGACTCGGCTGACGGTCCAGTTCGAGAGGGAGTGTGAGGTGTTCTGGAGTGTGGTGACAACGGCCTGGCAGGCGCAGCAGGACTCGAGGTGAGAGGAGACGGATTCGGCCCGGCTGGCAGAGAGTTCGCCGTCGAAATGGGCCATGATCTCTTCTGGCGCGATGGGATGCGGAGTGGTGCTCATAGACGAATGCCTTTCTGCGGAGTGGCTTCGGCCGGAGTTGAGGGCGCGACTTGTTCGGCGGAGGACGCGGCTGCGCGTGAAGCGGGGGCCGCGCCAGGCTCGAGCAAATTGCGAAGGGCGGCGCGGGCGCGGAAGAGGCGGGAGCGGACCGTGTTGATGGGGAGCTCGATGAGGTCGGCGATTTCGGCGTAGCTGAATTGCTCGAATTCGCGGAGGAGGAGGATTTCGCGGTCGATGGGGTCGAGCTTTTCGACGGCACGGCGGACCCACAGGGCGGATTCGGTGGCGTCTTGTTTGGCGGGATCAGGGATGCTTTGGGGCTGGCCGAAGAAGGTGGCGCGGAAGGCGGCTTTGCGGCGGTGGGCGCGCAGGATTTTGAAGGCGATGGCGTAGAGGTAGGTGCGGAAGAGGGCGCGGGGTTCGTAGCGAGAGGCGGCGCGGAGGAGGACGAGGAAGGTCTCTTGAGAGAGTTCTTCGGCGTGATGGGGATCGGCGACGCGGCGGCGAAAGAAGCCGTAGATGGATTGTTTGTAGCGGAGGAAGAGTTCGTTGAAGGATTCGGCGGAACCTTTCAAGAAGTCGAGCATGAGGTGCTCGTCGCTCGAGGGACTGGCTGCCGAAGCGGGGGTGGGCAGCGTGTCGTTCATGGCGGTGCTCGGGATAGCCTCCAAGTTTAGAACGAGAGCTGGGAGCGCGTCTTGCATGAAGGGCGGCTTCGGCCTCCACTAAGGGTAATGTCGCGAGCGGGGGAAAAGTTCCCTCGGAGAAAGACAAAAGATAGCGCAGCGAGGCGAAAAATAGTGCTTGACATATTCCCATATAGGTATGTATTGTCGACCCATGCCACGAGCGGCAACAACTTCGGATTCTTTTAATGCTGTGGCGGAACCGCGGCGGAGAGAGATACTCAACTATCTGGCGCTCGAGGAGCGGCCGGTGCGGGAGATTGTGGATGCTTTGGAGATGGAGCAGCCTTCCGTTTCAAAGCATTTGCGCGTCTTAAAGGATGTAGGGCTCGTGCATCGACGGCGGGACGGGCGGCAGATCTTTTATCGGACGAACGGGGAAGCCATCCGGCCGCTGCATGACTGGGCGGAGACGTTTGAGCGGTATTGGGAGCATCAGCTCGTCCGGGTGAAGGAACGGGCCGAGGAGAAGAGCGGAGCGGTCGAGAAGGATTGATGGATTTCGAACCGGGCTGGGAAAAATCAACTCTTTGAGGAGGAACGATGAGTTCGACGGCAGCGGCAGTGGTGGCACTCGATAGCTTGACGTTAAATATTGTGCAGGAAATTTATGTGAAGGCTTCTCTCGAAGTGACGTTCGAGACGCTGCTCGAGCAGCTTGGGCCGGGGAACGAGGTGTCGAACGGAACCGCTATGCCGATGAAGCTGGAGGCTTGGCCGGGCGGGAGGTGGTTCCGGGATTTGGGCGATGGGAACGGGCACTTCTGGGGGCATGTGCAGGCCATCAAGCGACCGACGCTGCTGGAGTTTACCGGACCGATGTTCATGTCGTATCCCGTGGCTTCGAATGTGCAGTACCGGTTGAGCGAGACCGGTGGCGGGACGTTGATCAAGTTTCATCACACGGCGCTCGGATTGATTCTGGATGAGCATCGAAAAGGCGTGACGGGCGGCTGGGGAACGATCAACGAGCGGGTGCGGAAAGCGGCAGAGGCGCATGGATTGTTCAGAGCCGACGGCGGGAAAAAGCAGTAGCCAGCAGCGGGATCGGCTTCGAGATCCGCTTAGGGACAATAGGGATTCATTTCCCGAACAACAGGAGAACTAACGTGTCGATTGCAGAAGCAATGCTCAGAGAGTTTGAAGTACAAGCACCGGTCACACGGAGATTTCTGGAGCGGCTTCCGGAAGATAAGTTGGGATGGAAGCCGCATGAGAGATCCATGTCCGCAGGGCAGCTCGCCCACCACATCGCCGCGGTGCCTGGGGGAATCATTCGATTCGTGCAAAACAATCCGGCCGAGGCTCCGGAGTCTTTTCATTTTCCGCAGCCAGCGAGCCGCGAGGAGATCCTCAAGGCGTTTGACGAAAGTATCACGGCAGTGCGCAGCCTATTGCCCAAGTTCGATGACGCGGCAATGAAGGAAACCTGGCGCATGATTGCCGGCGGACGGGAAGTCTTGAAGCAACCACGAGCGGAGTGTCTGCGCGACCTGATGCTGAGCCACTGGTACCAGCATCGCGGCCAATTCAGCGTGTACTTGCGAATGCTCGACGTGGCCGTGCCGGCGAGCTGGGGACCGAGCGGGGACGAGCCTCCCGTGTTCGTGCAAATGGCTCGATCGGCCTAGCCGGTCGGCGTTCAGGAGGAAACGATGTGTCCTGCGTGCATGGCGATAACGGCAGTGCTGATAGCATCGGCCGTTTCAACCGGCGGAGCGGCGGCAGTGCTGGCAGAGAAGCTTCTGGGGAAAAAGATCGTGACCGTGACGAAGGTATTTCGAAAACAACAAAAGGAGGAGAGATCATGAGTCAGAGCACCATGGAAAATCGAAAAGTAGTGGCCCGAGACGAATGGATCGCGGCACGAAAACAACTGCTGGCAAAAGAGAAGGCTTTGACGCGGCAGAGGGACGCGCTGGCCGAGGAACGGCTCGAGTTTCCGTGGCTGAAGGTCGAGAAGAATTATCTGTTCGACACACCGGCCGGGAAGAAGCCCCTGGCGGACCTTTTCGGCGGGAAAAACCAGCTGGCGATTTACCACTTCATGCTGGGAGTGGATTGGGAGGCGGGGTGCCCGAGCTGCTCGCTGATTACGGACCAGATGGATCCGATGGCGATCCATCTGGCACAGCGGGACGTGCGGCTCGTGCTCGTGTCGCATGCGCCGCTCAGGAAGATCGAGGAGTTCAAGAAGCGGATGGGATGGAAGCTGCCGTGGGCTTCGTCGTTTGGGAGCGACTTCAATTTTGACTACGAAGTGTCGGTGAAGAAGGAAGATGCTGGGAAAGAGAGCACTTACAACTACGCAGTGACGAAGTTTCCGAGCGAGGAACGGCCGGGCATGAGCATTTTCTACAAGGATGCGAACGGCGAAATCTTCCACACCTTCTCCGTGTATGGGCGCGGGCTAGAGGAGTTCATGGGCATCTACGCCATTCTGGACCACGTGCCGAAAGGGCGGGACGAGGGTACGCACGGAATGTCGTGGGTGCGGCACCACGACCGGTATCCGGAGAGCAGCATCGTGGAGGTCAAGGCCGCCAAGACATAGCGGACGATTCAGAAGTCGGAAGACTAAGAACGAAGAACGCGGCGGTTTGCACCGGCAAAAGCTGGGGCAAACCGCCGCACTTCTTTGTGCTGGCACCAGAAAGCCGGCAGGAGAGCGGCGAGAGTGTCTCGTAAAAAAACGCTAGGCGCCGATCGAGGAGCGTAGGGCGTTGGCGAGCGATTGGCTGAAGCGCTGCACGTCGGCGTCGTGTTCGGCTTCGACCATGACGCGGGCGAGTTGCTCGGTGCCGGAATACCGGAGAACGACGCGGCCGTTTTCGCCGAGAGCGGATTGAGCTTCGGCTAGGGCGCGGGAGACTTCGGGGAGCGTTTCAAGCGGCGGCTTGGATTTTACTTTGACGTTGACGATGACTTGCGGGTAGTCCTTGAGGCCTTCGACCAGCGATTCGATTTTGCCGTGCATGGAGACGAGCGAGGCGATTTTCAGAGCGGTGAGCAGGCCGTCGCCAGCGGGGCTGTCTTCGAGAAAAATGACGTGGCCGGATTGCTCGCCACCGATGACGTTGCCGCTGCGAAGCATCTCTTCGAGGACGTAGCGATCGCCGACCGAAGCCCGGGCGAGAGAGATGCCTTCGCGGGCCAGGACGCGCTCGAGACCTAGATTGGACATGGACGTGGCGACGACGCGATCACCTTTGAGCTTGTTCTCGGATTTAAGGTGACGCGCGACAGCCAGGAGAACACCATCGCCGTTGACGATTTTCCCCGTTTCGCAGACGAAGAGCGCGCGATCGGCATCGCCATCGAAAGCCACGCCGAGTTGAGCTCGCTCAGAGAGCATGCGTTTTTGCAAGCCATCGAGATGAAGCGAGCCACAGCCGGCATTGATGTTGCGGCCATCCGGCGAAACGCCCATCGAGACGACTTTGGCGCCAAGAGAATGGAAGAGTTCGGGGCCGAGTTTGTAGGCGGCGCCGTTGGCGCAGTCGAGGACGATGCGGAAGCCGGAGAGCTTCGCGCCGTCGACGATGCGGCTGCGAAGAAAATCGAGATATTCGGCGTCGAGAGAGGCGTCGGCAACGAGCGGAGGGGGATTCTTCGGCGGTGGATCGGATCGATGTTTGAAAATGTCGGCTTCGAGCATTTCTTCGACGGAATCGGGGAACTTCATGCCAGCGTGAGAGAAAAGCTTTACGCCATTGTCGTGGTAAGGATTGTGCGAGGCGGAAATGACGACGCCCGCTTGAAAATCATTTTGGCGAACAAGACAAGCGACGCCGGGCGTAGTGATAACGCCTGCAAAGGCTACGGACGCGCCAGCTTTCGCCAATCCCGCGGCTAGTAGAGCGGCAATGTGGGGGCCGGATTCGCGGGTGTCCAAGCCGATAAGTACGTGAGCTGAGGAGTGCTGGCGGAGCAGATAGGCGGCCAGAGCGCGGCCGGTGGCAAACAGAGTGGCGTCGTCGAGCGGCGCTGTGCCTGGGACGCCGCGAATACCATCGGTTCCGAAAAGTTCTTTGGGCATGAGAGGTTAGCGGCCAAAACCTGAAGGACCGACCATAGGAAAGTTTAGCACACGCTCAGAGGAGGCTCGGAGCGGCGGTTCTCGGGGTTCGCCTCGGTAAACAGGCAGCCGGAACGGGACGAGGAACGGGCATTGCCGACCGCGATGATTGGAAATGCGAAACGCGAGCGAGCGATGTGGCCACGAGCTTCGACGAGTATGCTAACGTGAAGGGAACGGAGTGCCTCGTGTCCGAGATAGAGACGCCAACATCCACAGTTCGAATCGCCGGATCCACCTTTAGCCTGCGATTGCTTGCCGCGGCGATCGTTCTCTTGTTTTTCTATTATGCAGCGGGAGTGGTGATTACGGTGTTGCTCTCGATCTTGCTGGCGTATTTCCTCGACCCGGCGGTGGAATTGCTGGAGAGAATGCACTTGCCGCGCACGGTGGGCGCGATGGTGATGGTGCTGTTGTTGATCGCGGTCCTGGTAGCGGTTGGCTACGGACTGGGAACGCGAACGGAAGATTTTGCGGCGAACTGGCCGAGATACAGCGCGCTTCTGAGACAAGCAGCGGGCGCAGTGGAAGGCAGAATTAGCGGACTCGAAAAGCAGGTTACCCCGACCGAACCAGGAACCGCCGCGCAGCAACAAGGGGGAGAGCGCCCCGAGGCAACGGCCTTGCGCTCGATGTTATTCCGTGGAATCGGATCTCTCTATGCGCTGTTTCTAGAAATTACGTTTGTACCGTTCTTAGTGTTCTTTATGCTCGCGGGAAAACGGGAGGTTTGGCACGGAACGCTTCAGCTATTTCCAGCGTCCAAACGAACACAGGTGAAGGAAACGCTAGAAGACTTGCGGGAAGTGCTGCGGGACTATCTGGCGGGAATGTCGCTGTTGACCTTGATGGTGATTGCGGCAAGCAGCGCGTTCTTCTGGTTTCTGGGGCTGGACTTTCCGGTCCTGACGGGAATTGCGTCCGGCTTGTTGAATATGGTGCCGTACATTGGAGCGGTGCTGGCGTGGCTGCCTGCATTTATCATCGCACTAGCCAAATGGAAAACGTTCGGGCAGTTTGCGCTGATTGCCGGTGGATTGATGACCATTCACGTGCTGGCGCTGAATTTAGTGGCGCCGCAACTTGTTGGGCGGCGCGTGCGTCTGAATGCCGTGGCGATTACGATTTCGCTGCTTTTTTGGGGCTGGGTGTGGGGCGGCATGGGATTGATTCTGGCGATTCCCATTACCGCGGCTTTGCGCGTGATTTGCGATCACACGGAGTCCTGGCGCCCGATCGGGCGCTGGCTGAGCGCGTGAAAAACTGAGTAGTGGATGTTCCCTGCGTTTGAGCTTGGGACTTTCTTGTCGGGGAATTCTTCTTTAAGCTACCTTCTCTTGATCTTGAGACAGAACCTTGAAAATTAAGACTTTGTCTCAAGAATTCGAAAACCATAAATGGGAGCATTCCATGAAACGGTTTGGGATTCATTTGTGTTCCTTGTGCACGCTAATTTTGCTTTTCTGGGCGCCGGCAGCCGAGGCATGGGGATGTAAGGGGCACCAAACGGTGGCTTTGATCGCGGAGAAGCACTTGACGCCGGAAGCGCGGCAATGGGTGTTGAAGCTGCTGAGCGAGAATCCAATCGATCCGAAATTGAATCGGTTTTGCGGAGCAGCCGCGCGCGACGCGATGGCCGATGCGGCGACATGGGCGGACGATGTGCGCGGCGAGCGCAAAAACGGGCCGTGGCACTACATCGACATCCCGAGGGGATCGCAGCGCGGACCCCTTGAGCAATATTGCGGAGAAGCAGGGTGCGTTACGAAAGCGCTGAGCGAGCAGCTTGCGATTCTCAAGGATAAGAACGCCGATGCTGCCAAGCGTGCGGACGCTTTGCGCTACGTCATCCACTTCGTTGGAGATATGCACCAGCCACTGCACACCATCACAAACGCCGATGAAGGCGGAAATTGTGTGGCGGTAAAATACTTCCGGCGCAGCGTACACGAGCACAATCATTCGTATTCGCCAAACCTGCACAGCCTGTGGGACACGGCGATTCCGGAACGCGACGCGGAGGGCGCTGATTCGCCGGAGTATGCAGAAACGCTCGACGCTCAATTCGCGGCGGATATCGAAGGTTGGCAGAAAGCGGGGATTCACGTCGATGAATGGGTGTGGGAAGGTTACGATTTCGCGGAAAAGGTGGTTTATGGAGACCTGACGCCGAAGATCGGCATTGAGCCGAATGTTCCCGTGCACAGCTGCTCGGACGACAACAACATCGGCGAACGGCTGCTCCGCCAGAACATCACAGCCGGCCAGGCGTACCAGGATAAGGCCGCCCCGGTCGTCGAAAAGCGACTTGCCGAGGGCGGCGTCCGGTTGGCGATGATCCTTAACGATGCCGCGAAGGCGACACAGTAGCGGAATTTGCCGGAGATTTTGGCGAAGGGGCAGCGCGCTCCCGGCTTCGGGCGCACTCCCTCGTGAAGTGTGCAATTCGATACACCGCCTTTTGGACAGGTTGCGTCGAACGGACGGAATGATAGACTTGGACCCGCGTTGGATGTAAAGACTCTTGGTCCACTGAAATACTCGCAGGTCCCTCCTCTCATCTGCGGGAAACCCAGCTTTACTACCTGAACGCCCTCCCCGTTCTCTAAAGAACAGCAGGTTCAGATGCTGCCTAGCCCGCGGTACGAGCAAATGCTCGCGGCCATTCTCGAATCGGCCGAAGAAGCGATCATCGGCATAGCGCTCGATGGCTCGATTGAATTGTGGAGCCGTGGAGCGGAGCGTTTGTACGGATTCACGGCGGCCGAGGTTACTGGCCAGAGGCTGGCCTCGCTCGTGCCAATTTACGAAGGACCGTCATTGCAGGCGGTACTGGAAGCAGCACGCGAAGGGAAGATGACCGGCAGCGAAACGGTTGAGCGGCTCCACAAGATGGGTTCCAAGTTGAGCGTAGGGGTGAGACGAGAGGTCATGCGGGATGAGCGGGGAATGATAACCGGCATCCTGGAGATTGGGCGGGCGACGCGTCAGAAGACCGAAGACACACCGTCCGAAACCCAACTGCGGCTGCTCGTCGAGCAGATGCCGGTGCTGCTGTGGACAACGGACGAGAGCCTGCGGATCACCTCGAATTGGGGTTCGGGTTTGCAGCACTCCGATCTACACCCTGGCAACCTGGTAGGGCGGACGGTGTCTGAATATCTGAAGTGCGATGGTACGAATGAGGCGCCGATGGCGCACCACTACGCGGCTCTGCAGGGACAGTCGGCGCACTTCGAGTACAAGCGCCAGGACCGGATTCTGGAGATTCATTTGGAGCCGCTGCGCGCGCCGTCGGGAGAAACCATCGGGTGCATCGGAGTTGGACTTGATATCACGGTGCGGAAGAAAAGCGAAGAATTGGTCCGCTACCAGGCGACGCACGACGCACTGACGGGACTGGCGAATTACCGAGAATTCATGGATACGCTCGAGCGCGAGCTGCGCCGCGCCGAACGCGGCCGTCATTCGTTTACGGTGCTGCTGCTGGACCTGGACGACTTGAAACGAATCAATGACCGGTTGGGGCACTTGACGGGAAACAGGGCGCTGAAGCGTCTGGCCACGGCCGCAAAAGAGCAATGCCGTTCGACAGACTTGGCGGCGCGATACGGCGGCGATGAATTTGCAGTTCTGTTGATCGAATCGGACCAGGGAATGGCCGAACAGGTGACGGAGCGAATCGAAGCTCGAGTGCGGGACGACAAGGAAGAGCCTTCCATCAGCGTGAGTATTGGCATGGCGATGTATCCCGGTGATGGACGAACAGCGCAGGATTTGCTCGAAGCCGCGGACCGGCAACTGTACCGGCGAAAAAAAACAGTGCAAAGCCGGAATGTGACCGTCGGGTAGGACAAATTCATCAAATAACGTGGAGCGCGGCCATGAGCGGGGAGAGGTGTGGAAAGCAGGGGTGCGCTTTCCTAGATTTTGAATGAAGCGCGGAAGAGTTAGACTCGAGGGCAGTCGAAAAACGGCCCATTATATGCACTCGCAGAGCGAATCTTTCAAACTGCTGCCACAGAATTGCCAAGTGATCTCCACCAAAGCGAGGATTCCGTGAAGACCGAGGAACTGCTATTGAGGCTGCTTGACGAGGCATACAAAAAGAAAACCTGGCATGGCCCGAATCTCGGACAAGCAATCCGGGGAGTGAGCGCAAAGCAGGCTCGGTGGCGCCCGGGAGCAGGGCGGCACAACATATGGGAAGAAACGCTGCATGCGGCATATTGGAAATACGAGGTGCGGAGACGGATCGAAGGCGGAAAAAGAGGATCGTTTGCGTTGAAGGGACGCAATTTTTTTCCGCGGCCGGAGAAGGGCAAGGCGAACGAAGCGGCCTGGCGCGCGGATAAAGAGTTGCTCGACAGAGAGCACCGCGCTTTGCGGCGGGCTTCAGAGAGAGTTCTGGGTACGCCGCGCGGAACAAGATTCCTTCGTCAAATATATGGTGTGGCTTTGCACGATGTCTATCATGCAGGGCAAATTCGGCTGCTGCGCCGGTTGATGACCCGCTGACGCAGGGGGCTGGCTCGGGGCAAGCGCGAAGCAGTTTAGGAATTCTGCCGTTGAATGGCGCGCACAATGCTTGTGGGATCCGCGGAGTCCTGAAACAGGCGGATAGCGGCTATGCCGGAGGCACCGGCCGAAAGGCATGAGGAGACGTTGGCGAGGGTAATTCCGCCAATGGCGAGGACGGGAATGTTTATGGAGCGGCAGACCGCGGCGAGGCGGTCGACGCCCTGGGGTGAACCGAGGGCAGCTTTTGACGGTGTGGCAAAAACCGGGCCGAAGAAGATGTAGTTCGCGCCGGAAGAGGCGGCCGACTGGGCGGCTTCGAGCGAATGGCAAGAAACGCCGAGGATGAAATCGTGCGCGAGAGTTTGCGCGGCAGGTGAAGAGAGCAGCAGACGTTTTGCCTCTCCCACAGGCAAGGAGTTCTCGCCCAGGTGCAGGCCGCCGGCTCGCGAGGCGAGCGCCACATCGAGACGGTCATTCACAAGAATGCGCCGAAGCTTTTGAGTGGCGGCCTGAGGCTGGATTGGTAGTTTCGAGACGCGGTTTAGCGCCTCGCTCACCAGCAAGGCGGATTGCTTCCCCGTCAAATCTTTTTCGCGAAGCTGAATCCAATCGACGCCGGCTGCGGCGGCCAGTGCGATCTTCTCGAGAAGCGGTTCCATCAAATCTGGATGGGACGAGACCTCTAAACTGCGGCGGTCGGTAACGTAGCAGAGGATGGGCTTGCCGTCCGGGCGGGCCTTGGAATCGAGCGCCGAACTATTTGGGAGGGACACTTGATGGACTCGGACGAGAACCGATGAAGCTTAGAGCCAAAAGGATATCCAGCACGCCAAGGCCGCTGACAGCCCCACGAAACGAGGGATGGAGCACCACATGGATGAGCGAAGGAAAGTGGTTGAGGAAAAAATTCTGTTCCCAAAAGGTGGACCATGGAAGATAGAGAAGCAATGCTCCCATTTCGAAGCAGACGACGACCAGCAGCGCACGGAAGACACGGTTCATAGTTGAGAAGGAATCGCCAGCATCAATAGTTGCCGGGTATCAGCGAATGGGCTTCTGGAGAGCAGCGATGCGATCGGCGACGTCTCGATAATCGATGTTCATCGCGTAGACCTGGGAAAAACTCTTCAGCGCTGCTTCCGGCTCACCCGCCGATTCCTGAGCAACACCTAAATCATACCGCAACGCGAGAATGCTTTCCGGTTCAATGCCCGGCACCAGCAGAGCGCGCTCGTACCAAATGGCGGCGATTCCCGGCTGTCCTTTTTCCGTGAACGCCAGACCCAGCAGCGTGCAGCACTGCATGACGTAGCGGAAGGGCTTGCCGTTCTCAGTGGCTTTGGCGACCTTTTGGAATTCGCTGATGGCTTCATCAACCAAGCCCATCTCGCGGAAAGCGATGCCAAGATTGTAGTGGGTCTCGAGATCTTCGTCTTCGGCGCCCATTTCGCCGAGTTCGGCGCGGAAATCGTCAAAGACTTCCTTGAGCGGGCTGTGCTCCACAGGCCCGGTGGGCTTTTCTTCGGCTTTCGGCGGAGCGGCCGGCAAGGCAGCTTCCGAGTGCGAAGGCGTGAGGGCGTCGAGGCCAAGGTCGTCGATCTCTTTGGCAAGGTCCGCAAGAAATTGATCGGAAGCAAAACCCCCGGCGGGCGGGGCGGCGGCATCCTTCGCATTATGTGCCGGTTCAGGTTCCGGCGCGGGTTCGCGGACGACGATCGGCGTCGCGGGAGGCTTCTGGTCATAGGCAGGGACAAGCGGTTCCTGCTCGAGAACCAGCTCGAAATCCTGATCGAGCTCGAATTCGGGTTCCGGTTCGATCGCCGCGGGAGGGACTGGCTTTTCAGGAACGGGCGGCTTTTCCGGAACAGCGGGTTCGTGACTTTCCTTGGCCGTCGCGGGGACGCTTTTCGCTTCCGGGGCTCGAGGAATCTCCGCGGAAATGTCGGCAAAGGAATTCGGCGCTTCTTCGAGAGCCGCGGGCTCTTCGACAGGCAGTTCGAATTCCGAGACTTCGTGGGATCCGGAAGGTGCTGCGGCGACGGGCTCTTCGGAAATCGAGAATTCTTCGGCGGCGACAGGCTCGGCGGCGACTTCGTGGGGAGGCGCAGGAACTGGTGCAGCCGGACGCGCCGGAGGAGGCTTTACGGCGGGTTCTGCCGGATGAGAATCTTCCAGCATCGAATCCCATTCATCGGAAAGGTCGACCTCCTCCTGAACGCTGGAGGAGGCGTTGGCCTCGACCGTCTCGGGGGGAGCCGGTTCGGCAGGCACGGGTGAATCAAACTCAATCGCCGGCTCTTCGACAGCAGGCTCCGGCTCGGCGGTTACCTCCATCATCGGGACTTCGGGGATGGTTGCCGCTGGAGGTTCCTGTTGAGCCGCCGTGCTGGCTGCCAATTCCGCGTCGGTAAGACCGGCGGCGCGCTGGAATCTGCGCCGGAGCTCGCCGAAGCGCTCGGCACCGCGCAGGTCGGCGCGTTCGACATGGATTTGCTCGAGCTGGGAAGCGAGTTCGGCAGTGCGGCGGTCGTCGCCCGCGCCGAGGACAAAGTCGAGAAGCTTTTCGAGTGTGGGGGTGTGTCGAGGTGCGCGGCGCAAAATAGCTTCGAGAAGGCCGATAGCTTTTTGAGTGAGACCGTAGCTGGCGAATAGATCGACGTCGGTGAGGGACTGAGCGATGAACTTCTGGGTCTCTTCATCAAGCTGAGGCTCGGCAGGAACGGATGGGGCCGCGGGCGTGTCGCCAGCGACGGGCGCAAAAGTGGCCTCCGCATCGGGGCGGAGTTTCGGCGCAGGAGCCTTGGGGATTTCTGCCTGGAGATCCTCTTCGGGCGGGGGTGGCGCTGCTTCCGCGCCGAGCAAGCCCAACTTGCGTAGGACGCCGTCCAGCTTGCGTTTGGCGGAATCGCTGTCAGGCTGGCGGTCGACGAGCTGTTCAAAGATGGCTTTTGCGCGCTCGGGCTGGTTGGCGGCAACGAGGGCGTCACCCAAATGAGCGAGGGCGTCAGGAAGGCGGAAAGAATCGCTGGTGCGGCCGTAGAAATCGACGAGCCATTCCAAAGGCTCGAGGCGGCCCGGCATGCGGCCCGCCAACTCGTTTTGCAGGCGGCCGATGACTTCGTGCTCGCCGCCATCAATCATGGGCACGCGAATCTTGCCAATGATGGCCATGGCGCGGTCGCTTTGGCCGGACTCCAGCAGAGATTCGACGATTTTTTGTGCCGGGCCAAAATTTTTGCTGTCGGCTCCGAGAACGCGGAGAGCGAGAGCCGTGGCTTTGTCCCAATTTGCGTTTTTGAGATAAAGATCGAGGAGCAACTCGGTCTGTTCGCCGCCTTTATCCAGATCGGGGACGTGCTCGAGGATCTCCGCCGCTTGCGTAAGATTGCCCTGGGAAGAGAAGGAACGGGCTTTGACGATGGTGGCGGCCAGACAATTGGCATCGATCTTCAGAGCCTTGTCGGCGAGCTTGTCGGATTCCGCCTGGTCTCCGCGGGCGAGGGCGCGCTGCGCGGCGGATACGTAGGTGTCGACGGCTTCACGCGACTGGCCCATGGCCTGATAGAGATCGGCCAGGCGAATCTGAATGCGGAGATTGTCCGGTTCCGCGAGGAGAAGTTTCTTCAGAAGGCCGACCGCTTCGGGCTGGCGGTTGTTCTTGAGATGGATTTCCGCGAGCTGCAAAAAGAGCGGGCGAGCTTCGCTCATCACCCCTTGCTGGACGTAAAGGTCGGCCAGCTTTTCTAGGGGGCGGATCTCTTCCGGGGCCAGCTTGGCGATGCGTTTATAAACGGCGATGGCTTTGGTGAGGAAACCATCGCCGACAAAAATCTGCGCGAGGCGCTCGAAATAATCGATGGCTTGAAATGTTTCGCCCTGGCGGATGTAGAGCTCGCCGATGGTCATGAGCGTGACCTGATCGCGCGGCTCAAATTTCAGAATTTGCTGGTACTCGGCGATGGCCTGGGGGACCTTGCCCTGATTCAGCAGCTTCTGCGCGGATTCGACAAATTTGCTCTTTGTATAGGCCATTCGTGTTCCAGAGACAATACGCGGCCCGCGCCTGCAGGAGGATATCTCCTCCGTCCCAAGAGTTGGAAGGGCAGACAGAAGCCGTGCTTGCTAACGCTAGCAGGCAGTTAAAAGGCAAGTCAACGAACCCAGAAGTGGGTGTGAGCAGCCAGTTATCCCCGTTAGGACTAGGAAACTAGATGGCGAAGACAAGGCGAAGCGGGGGAGAGGCGCTTTTCGGGCATTTGTGCGCCAGGAGGATTGCCAAGAGGGTGAAAGCCCCCCAGCGGGCGACCGGGCCAAGTCGCAAAAGAACTGTAGAGGAAATGGACTGTTACTAACCAGGGTTTGGGCTTTAAAGACTTCGCCTTCGATGAACGACGTTGTGAACTAGTGTTCGGCAGCCCAGTAGATCGCGGAACCGTGGGCTGGGAGCGTGACATCCACGAATTCCTTCGAGCCCAAGTCTTCGTGTTCCCAAAGGTCGCGGAGATTGTAGTTCGCGCGCGTGAGGCCCAACTCTTTCCAGGAGTAATGAAACGATTGCGGCGTCCGATCGAGATTGAAAACGGCAACGTATGCGCCGTTGCCGGATTCCGGAGTAGATAGCCAGACAGCTGCTTTATCGTTCGAGATGACGGCATGGCTTCCGGTGGAATGCTGGTCGACGCCTATCAGCTCCGCATTGGTGAGGGCGGACTGGGTCCAGTCGTCGCACAAAGTAAGATTGCCTCCCATCATGAGCGGCGAACGGAAGATGGACCAGAGGGTGAGGAGGGTGCGCTGCTCATCGTGAGTTAGACGAGTCGTGCGCGGCTTTTCCCAACCGGCAACCGGTTCCAGGCGGCCGACCGGAAGCATGTCCGCGTCCGGCCAATGTCCGGGACCGGAGAACGCGGCCCATTTTGCGGCGCGGGCAAATTGATTTCCGACGCCCTGCGGGAAGTCCTTGTCGCTCAGCCAGACATCCCAAATGTCATCCGAGATACGCCACATTTGGGCGTACCGGCGCAGTTCGATTGCTTTATCGAGCGGGGCCGGACCGGGGGAAAGGCTGAGAACGATGGGACGGCGAATTTTGCGGAGTGCCGCGCTGAGCATGCGAATTTCATTGCTTTTGTAGGGATGGCTGGAGATGCAATCAACTTTTAGAAAATCAACGCCCCAGTCGGCGTAAAGCTTCGCGATGGAATTGTAATAAGCCTGAGCGGCTGGCGAGCCAGCTTTGAGGCCATAGTTGTACGTATTCCAGGGACACGAATCGGAGACGTCCGCGGCGGCTTTGGCGTGATAAGAAGTGCCCGCAATCGGGAGGTTCTTCTGAACCGCCTCTTTGGGAATACCACGCAAAATGTGGATACCGAATTTGAGGCCGAGCGAGTGGATGTAATCGGCCAGCGGCTTGAAGCCGGCGCCTTGTTCAGCTGAAGGAATGCTGTTCGTTGCGGGAATGTAGCGGCCATTGGCGTCGAGGCTGAATTCAGGCTTGCCGCCACTAGTTTCCGTGGAATGATTCGTTACGTACCAGCCTTCATCGACGACAATGTATTCCCAGCCGTAGGGTTTCAGATGCTCCGCCATCCACGCTGCATTCGCTTTGATGTCGGATTCGCTGACGGTTTCCGCATAAGCGTCCCAACTGTTCCAGCCCATCGGCGGCGTGGCGGCAAGCAAAGCCGGTTCTTCGGCACTGGTCGAATTCGCAGCGCCTTCGGCGGTGAGAGTCCAGACGCAAAAAGCGGCGCAACCCGCCGAAAAGAGAATTGCGGCACCGCGCGTGACCCATTTCCCATGCATCAGGCTGACCTCTGGAGTTTCCGGCGGAGATTTTATGTGACTCGCTAGGAAAGTGGTAGCGGAGTTTGCGTGGCTCCGGCGGCCCAGCAATTCGCGTCGCGGACGGGCGCGAAAGAATAGCGATGAAGCGGCGAGGGACCGTGTTGGCGAAGGGCTTCGAGGTGATCGGGCGTGGCGTAACCCTTGTGGCGGGCAAGGCCGTATTGCGGGTAGACGATGTCCCATTTTGCCATGCACGTATCGCGATGGGTTTTGGCGAGGATCGAGGCGGCGGCGATGGATACGCTGCGCGCGTCGCCCTTGATGAGCGACTTCTGCTCGATGAGAACATCGAGCTGCATGGCGTCGATGAGCAAATAATCAGGCTGGATGGAGAGTAGTTCGAGGGCAGCGGTCATGGCCTGGCGGCTGGCTTGATAGATGTTCCAGGCATCGATGCGTTGAGCGTCGATCTCCGCTACAGCCCAGGCGAGAGCGTGCTCGCGAATGCGGACGGCAAGTTCCGTGCGCCGCTCGGCGGGAAGTTTTTTCGAATCATCAAGGCCGACAATACGGCGTTTGGGATTGAGAATGACCGCGGCGGCGACCACGGGGCCGAAGAGCGCGCCGCGGCCGGCTTCATCGAGACCGGCGATGCGCATCCAGCCAAGTTGTCGCGCCGCTCGCTCGAAACGGGAAGAGCAGAGTCGGCTCATTGCGCGGAGATTTTAGCACGGTGCGCGGGCCGGACGAGACTTACTCACAGCGAAGCGCCACGACCGGATCGACTTCGGTCGCGCGCCGAGCCGGGAGATACGCCGCAAGCGCCGCTACTGCGCCAAGGAGAAAGCACGCGCCGGCAAACGCCAAGGGATCCCGAGCTCCCACTTCGAACAGCATGCTGCCAAGCAACCGGCTGAGCCCGTACGCGGCGGCCAAACCAGCGGCCATGCCTAGGGCCACGAGGAACGCCATGTGACTCACGACGTTCTGAAGAATGTCGCCGGGTTGTGCACCGAGTGCCATGCGAATCCCGATTTCACGGGTGCGCCGCGCCACCGAAAAGGCCACAACGCCGGAAAGTCCAAGCGACGCCACGAGAGTGGCGAGCAACCCGAACAAACTGGAAAGCCAGGTGAGCAGCCGCTCTTCGGCGAGCGAATCGTCGATCTGCACTTCCAGCGTGGTGGTCGCGTAGAGGGGCAGGTTTCGGTCCAAGTCGTGGACTTGCGCACGGACGAGGTCGCCGATTTTTTCCGGATCGCCGGAGGTGCGCACCTGGAGTGTCATGTCAAAGAGGCGCGGTTCCTGTGCCATCGGTGCGTAAAAATGGCGGCGTGGGGCTTCCGATAGGTGGACGTACTTTGCATCTTTCACGACGGCGATGATTTCCCGGTCCGGCGGCGCTTTCGGATCGTCGTCGGTTCCGATTTTTTTTCCGAGCGGATCTTTGGTTCCGAAGAAATAATGCGCCATCGTTTCGTTGATGATGACAACCTTTGGGCGCGAGGCAGCGTCCTGTTCGGTGAAGTCGCGGCCTTCGACAAACGGAATGCCCAAGGTTGCGAAATAACCCGGAGAAACGACGGCGGCATTGGGGCTCATGTTTTCGTCGGGCCCGGGTTGGTAGCCTTCCACCTTGACGCTCTCTTGGTCCCAGCCTCCGGAAATGAGGGAGCTGGTGGTCAAGCTCGCAGCGCGCACGCCAGACAGAGTGCGAACGCGTGCGAGGAGATCCTCGTAGAGCGACTTGATTCTTTCCTGGGGATAACTGTTCAAGGAGGGATTGAGCGTCGCCAGGAAGACATTTTCTTTCACAAAGCCCATGTTGACGCCGCGCAAATTTCGCAGGCTGTGGAGAAACAGGCCCGCGCCGATCAGAAGTGGCAGCGAGAGCGCGACCTGTAGAAAAACAAGCGCGCTGCGCAGGCTGAAGAAGCGCTCGCCGGAGGCGATCGAGGGAGAATCGGCGCGCAAAGCGATGGACACGCCAGTCGAGGAAAGCTGCAAGGCAGGAGCCAGTCCGAAGAGCAGCCCGGTAATGAGAGATGCGAGCAATGCGAAACCCAGGACTAGGAAATCCATAGGCGCGTGAATGTTTGCGCTGTAGTTAGCCGGGAGAAAACCCAGCAACGCCGTCTTTGCCCAATAAGCGACTAAGATTCCGGCAGATCCGCCAAGCACAGAAAGCAAGAGACTCTCCGTTAGCCACTGGCGAATGAGCCTGCCGCGGCCGGCACCGATTGCCAGCCGCACGGAAATTTCCTGCCTTCTCTTTGCGTTTCGCGCGAGGAGAAGATTCGCGAGGTTCGCGCACGCAACCAGCAGCACAATGCCCGTGACACTGAACATGAGAAGAAGCGGGCGCTCCATTTCCGTGCGCAGATGGGCGAAGCCCTGGTTACCCGGCTCCAGTCGGATGCGGCTCGCGAGAGCCCGCTCTTTGTCATGAGCATTGACGCTCGCTCCGAGTTCCTGAACCTCCGCTGCAAGAATTTGGTGATAGAGAATGTCGAGCGAGGCCTCTGCTTGCGCAACGGTCACTTCCGGCTTGCGGCGCGCCAGAACCGTCATCCAGCGGTGGCGCGGGTTCTGCAGCCGGTTCGCGGGCACTGGACGAAAGACCGTGGCCATCATCATGGGGACGCGTATATCGGGGTTGCTCGACAGTTCCGTGCCATAAAATCCCGGCGGCGTGATTCCGATGATACGAATCGGATTTTCGTTCAAGATGATGTTCTTGCCGACGATTGCTGGATCGCTCCCAAATCGCCTCTGCCAGTAGCCATAGCTGAGGACCGCGACGGGATGGGCGCCAGGTATGCGGTCGTCTTCTGGCCCGATCAGGCGGCCAAGAAACGGCTCTACGGCAAGCGTTTCAAAGTAATTCCCGGAAACCATTTCGCCGGCGGCCCGTTCGCTTTGTCCACCGTAACTTGCATTGAAGCTAACGCCGGAGCGCGTCAAAACGTTCAGGAAGACCGTGTTTTTGTCGCGGATGGCCAGATACATCGGATAGGAAAAATCCTCTTCTCGTTGCTGCGACCGGTCGTCCGTGTACTTGATGACGACGAGCTCTTGTGGATGGCGGACTGGCAGGTTGCCGAGCAAGACGGAATTGACCAGGGAGAACAGGCCGGTGTTCGCGCCGATGCCGAGCGCCAGAGTCAGAATTGTTACCGCCGTGAAACCGGGGTTCTTCACGAGCATGCGCGAGGCGTAGCGTAGATCCTGGGCGAGTGTCTCGAAGAATGGCAATCCGCGCTGATCGCGATACGATTCTCTGGTTTGCTCGATGCCGCCGAATTCACGGCTTGCAGCGCGGCGCGCTTCTTGCTCGTTCATGCCTCGACGCATGTTTTCTTCAGCGAGCGCGTCTATGTGCGCGCGCAGTTCTCGATCCAGGTCGCCGTCCAGCTTCCGCTTCTTGAAAATCCCAAGTAAGCGCGATGCGAAAATGCGCAGCGACTTCATGTCAAGCCCCTTCGGCGCGTCCGAGCAGGCGCGTCATGAGCGCGGCCATGCGCTCCCAGCTTTCCGTTTCCGCCAAAAGCTGCTTGCGGCCGCTTCGTGTCAGCGAGTAGTACTTGGCTTTGCGGTTGTTGTCGGAGACGCCCCACTTCGACGAGATCCAGCCGCGCTGTTCCAGCCGCAGAAGCGCGGGGTAAAGCGTGCCCTGGTTGAGCTTCAGCAGGTCGGCGGAGACCTGCTGAATGCGCACGGCGATGCCGTACCCGTGCAGAGGGCCGAGGGCCTCCAGAGTCTTCAGCACGATCAGGTCGAGCGTTCCTTGCAGCACTTCGCCGCGCGGTCCTGTCATCGCGATTCTCCTTTTGACGGTCTACAGGAGGCTACGCTTGCTCCTGTTGATTGTCAACAGGTGGTCTTTCGGTATGTCTTTCGGTATAGACGATCGAACGGAGAACTTGCTTTGCGAATCCTGAAGGTTTCCTGGCCGGCGCGAAGGCCCTGCCTTAGCCGCACGAGGTGTCCAGCCGATAAGAGCCTCCTGACAAGACATCCTGACAAGACTCGTTGACCGCAGCACGCCGGGGGACCTACGATGACCGGGCAAATTTGGCAGCGAATGCGTTTCAGGGAGAATTTCATGCCTTCATCTAAGCAGTCCGTTTGGCTTCGTGCCGGCTTTTGCCTCATGAGTTTGGCGGCGCTTCTCGTCCTCACTCCGTCCAGCGGAGCGCAGGGTTTATCTAGCAGCGATCTATCCCGTTTTCGAGCTGTTGGCGACGCGGTTCTATCGCCCGACGGCCGTCAGGTTGCCTACCCAGTGATCTCCTACGACCGTCCGGGCCGGCCTGCTCCGCAACTTTGGATCATGGAACTCGCCACGCAAAAGTCCATTCGCATCGGGGGCGAGAAAGATGTGACCTCCAATGCTCGCTGGTCGCCGGATGGGAAATGGCTGGCGTTTCAGGGCAGAGTCGGGGACAAACATGGATTGCTTCTGGCCCGCCCTGATGGTTCCGGGCTCACGACTCTCGTCGAGAAGATGGAAGGCACCAACAGCCCTTTGCCGGGAGAAGGCCAGGATGTTACGTGGTCGCCCGACGGCAAGCAGGTTGCATTTATTTCCTCCACCCCGGACGAACGGGCCGCCGAAGCCAGCGGCGATCCCATGGTCATCACGCGCTATTTGTACAAGCCTGACGCCGGCGAAGGCATGACGCGTTTCAACGACAATCAGCGGCTGCACATTTTTGTGGTGGATGTGGCCACAAAGCAGGTGCGCCAGCTGACGCAAGGAATCTATGACGAGCACTCGATTGACTGGTCGCCGGACGGAAAAGAGATTCTTTTTGCGTCAAACCACGAGCCGAATCAAGACGAATTTTTCAACTACGACATTTTCGCGCTGAATGTCGCAGACAGCAGCATTCGCCGCTTGACGGCTACGGAATACAACGAGTACGAGCCGCTGTGGTCGCCCGACGGCAAGCACATCGTCTACCGCGGCACCAAGCGCGGCTTGACCGACCGCGAAACGACAATGGAAGACACGCACGTCTGGATCATGAACTCCGACGGCAGCAATCGCCTCGAAATCGGAGCGGTGATCGACAACCGCCAGGGCGCGCCGAAGTGGGCGCCCGACAGCAGCGCGGTGTACTTCACGGTGCAGGAGCGCGGAAGCAATCATCTGGTGCGATTGCCGATTTCGGGCGGTGCGCCGGAATATATGCTGAAAGAGACTGGCAGCACCGGCGGGTTTTCCATCGGGAAGGACGGCACGCTGGCTTATACCTTTACCTCGCTCCACGACATGGCTCAGCTTTACGTCAAGACGGGCCGCGCCGCCGCGCGCAAGCTAACGGACTTGAACGCGGAAATTCTCGCGGGCAAGCAAATTGGCGAGGTCGAATCTTTTACCTTTGTCAGCAACGACAATAAGTTCGAAGTCGAAGCGTTTCTGACGAAACCGGTTGGGATGACCGCGACTTCAAAACATCCGCTGATCGTAAACATTCATGGCGGCCCGCACGGGCAGAACGGTCCGGGATTCAATTTCAGGAATCAAGTCTACGCAGCGCATGGCTGGGCGACGCTCAACGTCAATTTTCGCGGCTCAACCGGCTACGGACAGAAGTTTGCCGACGCTGTCTTTGGTGATCAGAATGGCAACGAGGGACAGGACGTTCTATACGGCGTGAGCGCCGCGGTGCGCCGCTACTTGTGGATCGACCGTGAGCGCATGGGCATTGAAGGCGTGAGCTACGGCGGCCAGCTGACGGATTGGCTGATCACGCAGACGAATGAGTTCCGAGCGGCGATCCCCACCGCCGGCATCGCAAACCTGGTCAGCTACAACTATATGACCTACTACAATCAATATGAGGAGATGGAATTCGGCCAATTCTTGCATCAGGGCAATTTGATGGACGTGGCTTGGGAGCGCTCGGCGCTGAAACACGTGGCCGGAGCGCACACGCCGACCATGCTCATTCACGGCGAAAACGACAATGATGTGCCCATCGCCGAAGCGGAGCAGTTTTTCGTTGCGCTAAAAGACGTAGGGACGGAAGCGGTCTTCGTGCGCTATCCGCGCGAAGGCCATGGTATTCGGGAAACAAAGCATGTGATTGACTGGACCGACCGGTCTATCGCCTGGTATGAGAAGCACTTTCTGAAGGCAGGCGAGGAAGGCGTGACGAACGTTCAGCCGTGATTGCTTTTGCCGAGAACAGGGAGTCGAAACAAAGAGAGTCCCGGTTTTGCCGGGACTCTCTTGAGAAAAGGCGCGGTGGTTCGAATCGGGAAGTCGTGCTTACGACTTGGCTTCTGCCCCAGCCGTCGCAACGGCGGCCACCTCTTCGCGAGCGGCGCGCTTGATGCGGGCGGCCTTGCCACGCAAATCGCGCAGGTAGTACAGGCGGGCCCGGCGGACTTTACCCTTGCCGACCACCTCAATCGAGCTGATGGAAGGCGAATGCAGCGGGAAAATACGTTCGATGCCGACGCCGAAGCTCACGCGGCGCACAGTAAACGTGGCGCCCGAAGCACGGCCCTTCTTGGAAATCACTACCCCTTCGAACGCCTGCAGGCGTTCCTTTTCCTTCTCGCCCTCGCCTTCCTTCAGGCGGACGTTGACGCGCACCGTGTCGCCAGGACGAAATTCGGGGAGGTCTTTGCGCAGTTGCGCTTCATGGAGTTTTGCTATAACCAGATTCATGATCGTATTCCCTGCAGACCCACTCAGGCGGGGCCAGCTCTTCAAAAGCAAACCCCAATTATAGCCAAATATTCACAAATTACCTAGCGCAATCCGGCAGCGGGCGTGATTCCGTTTGACTTCGGGTGCCCCTTAAAGCTATCCATTTGCAGGTCCTCGGAGGGCAAGGAGGTCACCCTATGGGCGCCGAAAAGAAGACCCAGACCAATGTTAGGCAAGCCGTGCCGTTTTTCCACGTCCGAAACATGGAAGAATCGCTGCGATTTTACGTCGATGCCCTTGGTTTCGAGATGACCAGGAAATGGATCGACGAGGGCAAATTGCGCTGGTGCTGGTTGGAGATCGGCGATGCCGCTCTGATGCTGCAGGAGTTCCGGAAAGAGGGACACGATTCCTGGAAACCGAGCTGTAAAGTGGGAGAAGGCGTATCCGTGTGCTTCATGTGCGAAGACGCTTTGGCAATCTTTCACGAAGCTAGAGGACGCGGAATAAAGGCCAAGAGAAATCCGTTCGTCGGAAACGCGCTATGGGTCGTGTCTTTTTCGGATCCCGACGGCTACCGAATCGATTTCCAGAGTCCCACCGATGTGCCTGAGGAGACCGAACACTCGCCCGAAGACAAATAAATAGCGATTTGAAGATCGTCTAAGCCCGCGCTGGTGTTGAAACGTTTCGCCGAATGACGCTGTCTGCGAAGCGCTCCATTTCTTCCAGCTGCGGACTGTATTGCAGCAGCACCAGGTCCACGCCGACGGCTTCGAATTTTGCCAGGCGCTCTGAAACCTGTTCGGGAGTGCCCACCAAGCCCGAACGCAAGCCGCGATTCGAAACGGAGTAGTCTTCAAGCGAAACGCGCTGCTCGAGTTGTGTTCCTGCAAGCCACTGCTGGTAATTCGCGTTGCCAGCGGCGGATTGATTGACGTCGGTGATGCGCTTCAACTCGTCCTGCGCTTCCCGCTCGGTTTCGCGCACGATGCTGTAGCCCGCGACCCCGAACTTCAGCGGCGGGAGGTTGTGCCGCGCACGGCGTTCGCGCAAATCCGCGATTTTCTCGCCGACGCGCTCGGGGGGATCGCCGTGCATCAGGTACGCATCACACTTTTCCGCGATGAGATCTTTCGCCGCGAGCGATTCGCCTCCCGCATAGATCGTCGGGTTTGGCTTGGAAACAGGTTTTGGTTCGAGAACGTTGTCTTCGACGCGGTAATACTTTCCCGCATAAGAGAAGTGATCTTTCGACCATACGCCGTGCAGCACGTCGAGCCACTCGTTGGTGCGCGCGTAGCGATCATCATGCTGCTCAAATCCAACGCCGTACTTTTTCGCTTCGTCCGACCACCAAGACGAGACGACGTTGAGAGTGAGCCGACCGCCGCTGATGTGATCGATATTCGCGGCCTGCTTGGCAAGCAGCGCAGGAAGATGAAACGTCGGGCGAACGGCAACCATCAGCTCCAGCCGTTCCGTGACCGCAGCCAGCGCAGCTGCCGTCGACCACGCGTCGAGCGACGGCGCTGCTACACCTTTAATATCGTTCAAATTCAATTCTGCAATCAGCATGAGGTCGTAGCCGATCTGTTCGCTGCGCTGCGCGAGCTTCTTTACGTAGGGCCAGGTTGCGGGCATGTTTTCGTCCGCGACGTTGCGCAGCCAGCCGCCAAAAACGGGGAGCCAGTAGCCGTATCTCATCGAATGCTCCCGGTCGAGATGAGCCGTTCGCCCCGGCTGGCTTCGTGAAGCCGGGCTTCACTGATGAGATAGTCCGCCAGGCGCGCATACGGATTGAAGCCAATCATGCGCTCGGGGTCGGAGACAAAATTCGAGAGCGCGTTGATATCGTAATAAAGCAACCGCCCGGTGCGGTCGTCGATAACGTACTCGATGCCACCGACTTCGATGCCAGCAACTTCCATGATGCGCTCGACGTCGTCGATAACCTGCCGCGGGGGCTCGTAGGCTTCGACAGTCAGCCCTGATTTCGGCGCGTCAACGGGGCATGCCAGGCGCGTCAACTCTTCGCCCTTGGTGTTCTTGCAAATGTCTGCCGGGCACAAATCAAATGTATCGCCCGTAATGTGAATCTGAATCGCGTAGAGGTATTCGCCGCCGAGAACCTCGACGCGCGTAATTACGCCGTCGCGCGCCTTGAAAAATTCCTGCACCAGCGCGACGTTGTCGATTCCAAACGACAAGCTGTTCTCTTCGACCGCCCCGCGCAATTCGTCCGGCGAGTTGAACTTCTTTATCCCAGCCCCGCTGCCGCCTATGTTCGGCTTGATGATCAGGGGATACCCGATTCCCTCCGCGGCCGTCAGCGCTTGCGAGGGATGGTTGATCACACGCGCTTTCGGATACTGCAAACCCAGCGCTTCCAGCACGCTGCACTGCAAGGCTTTGGAGATTTCGTGAGTGAAAGCACGCGAGCCGTTCACCACGCGAACGCCTTTTTCTTCCAGATGCGAAAGATAGTTGAGCGTATAAAAGATCCCGTGGCCGATGCCCCGCTGCCATGCGGATGGGCTCATGCGGTTGAAGAGCAGCGAATACTCGCGCTCTTTGGCCGCAACATCGTATTGGTGATTCCGCGCGTCTACTTTGACCCAATTTACGCCCCGCGCGTCGAGCTGTTCGAATAGAGGTTTGAACCAATGCTGCTGTTCGAAATAGATGGCGATGGGCTTCCCTTCGCCGCGTTCCTGGCCGTTTCCGCTTGCCGCCTTGCTCATGGCACGTTGCTCCTCATTCCCTTAACAATAAAAAAGGGCCGCTTATTCCGAGCGGCCCTGGATTCCTTTTGGGTTTAGACTTGCGCTATACCGAAGGACTTCCCATGCCGCTTGAGACGATGCACATACAAGCACAGCATGGACACGCACAGGCCCGCTCGCAGGCCGAAAACACCTGCGAAACGCGCGAGGAACCGCACTGGATTGCTTCTTTCACGGGATATTTAGTATACCGCCAGCCAATTTCAGCGCAACAACAAATCCGGACGGTTACGCTCGGTCTTCTCCAGCGCGGCGGCGCGGCGCCAATTTGCCACTTCCGCGTGGTTGCCTCCGATCAAAACCTCAGGCACCTTCCAGCCACGAAAATCGGCCGGCCGCGTGTAATGCGGAAAGTCCAAGAGAATCTGATTCGTATGTCCTGAATACCCAGCGCCTCGCGCTGCGGGAAATTCGACGTCAGGTTGAAGGGGCACGGCGCGCCGCGCCCATTCGGCAGAAGCGTCTCTCGGCGAGGCGGGATTGGGGCTGAACGATTCATTCTCGGTAGAGGCTTCATTTCCGAGCGCCCCGGGAATCAGCCGCGTGACCGCATCAATAATGAGCATCGCCGGAAGCTCCCCGCCGCTAAGCACGTAATCACCGACGCAGATCTCTTCCGTCGCCAGATGCTCAGCCACGCGCTCGTCGACTCCCTCATATCGTCCGCAAAGAAACACGATTCGGTCGAGTTCCGCATACCGCCGCGCAGTCTGCTGCCGGAAGAGTGTTCCTGCGGCGGACAGGAGAACAATCGCTGTTTTCGGGTCAGGCGAGGCAGGCTGCTCGGCGCTCCCCAAACTATGGCCAAGCAGTGCTTCCGCCGCCTCAAAAAGAGGCTCGGGCTTCAGCACCATTCCCTCGCCTCCGCCAAATGGGCGATCATCAACGCTGCGGTGGCGATCCTTGGTGAAAACGCGCAGGTCTTCGATGTGCACGGCGACGAGGCCCGTCTCGCGAGCGCGGCGCAAAATCCCGTAGTCGAGCGGACCGACAAAAAACTCTGGGAAAATCGTGATCAGGTCAAAGCGCATTAGTAGCCAGTGTAGCCAAACGCGGAAGCGGCTGCCATTGGCTCTTTCCTTCTATGGGTGGTCGAAGCTTGCGCCCCGCGCCTCTAGGGGGCAGGACCGGTTTCTGTACCTCGGAACAGGTTGCGCAGTCTCTCGTCTCCACTTAACCTTAACGAAATAATTCACCGCTTGAATCCAGCCCTTTTGAGGAGTCACCTGATGTCGTTCCATGGCCGGATCCGCGAAACTTTGCGCATCGTCCTGATGGGCTTGCTCGTGGCCTGCCTGACGGGCTGCGCCGGATTGGCGCCTGGAGGCGGCTACAACGGCAACAGTGGAGGCGGAACGACAGCGCCAGCAGCGCCGACTGGATTGCTGGCGAACGCAGGAAATGCCCAGATAAGTCTTCTGTGGAACGCAAGCACCGCGGCGACCGGCTACTACGTCAAGCGTGCTACGACAAGCGGCGGACCGTACACGCAAATCGCTTTACCCTCAGCGAACAGTTACACCGACACTGGGCTGACGAACGGCGTCGCTTATTACTACGTCGTCTCGGCGTTTAACTCCGCAGGCCAAAGTGCAAATTCCGCCCAGGCAAGCGCCACACCCGCTGCTCCCTTAGCTCCTCCCGCTGCGCCAACCGGGTTAGAAGCCAACGCAGGGAATGCTCAGGTGACCCTCACTTGGTCCGCCACTACAGGCGCAACGAGCTATCACGTCAAACGGGCGACCATCAGCGGTGGTCCCTACACACAAGTTTCGGCGCCAGTGACCGCGAACTTCGTCGATACGGGCCTCGCGAACGGCGCCACCTACTACTATGTCGTGTCAGCGCTAAACGCGGCCGGCGAAAGTGCAAATTCTTCTCAGGTGAGTGCGACACCGGCTGCTCCCGCCACGCCTCCCGCCGCTCCGGCTGGACTCGAGGCAACAGCAGGGAATGCCCAAGTGAGCCTTACCTGGACGGCCAGCACGGGTGCAACGAGCTATCACGTTAAACGCAGCACAATTAGTGGCGGTCCGTACACCCAAGTTGCCGCGCCTAGTTCGGCGAGTGACATCGACACCGGTCTGACCAACGGCACAACCTATTACTACGTGGTCTCAGCGCTGAACGCCGCGGGCGAAAGCGCGAACTCTTCCCAGGTGAGCGCCACGCCTGCTGCGCCTGCCGCACCACCTGCCGCGCCATCCGGGCTCCAAGCCATCGCAGGGAATGCCCAAGTGAGCCTTACCTGGACGGCCAGCACGGGCGCAACGAGCTATCACGTCAAACGCAGCACGACCAGCGGCGGTCCGTACACTCAAGTCGCCGTCCCCACCGCAACAAGCGACGCCGACACGGGCCTGACCAACGGCACGACCTACTACTACGTCGTTTCCGCTTTGAATGCCGCGGGCGAAAGCGCCAATTCCACTCAAGCTTCCGCGACGCCGGTCGCCGCTACCGCCGACGTGACCATTACCGTCAATCCCTCCGTAACCCATCCCATCTCTCCGTACATCTACGGAATCAATTTCTATTCTGGCATCACGGGTGCTCCGCCTCTGCTGACGTTTGACCGCGACGGCGGCAACCGCTGGACGGCTTACAACTGGATTACCAACGCTTCCAACGCCGGCAGCGATTATCTCTACGAAAACGACGATTACCTCAGCTCGAGCACCGTTCCTGCGGAAGCCGTCCGCAGCTTCATTGCCGGCGATCAGGGTAACAACCTGGCAAGTCTGGTCACCTTCCAGCTCCAGGGCCTGGTGTCCGCCGACGAGAGCGGCCCTGTTAGCGTGACGAATCCGCCCGACCTGTCTCGCTTCCGGCCGGTCATTGATATGAAGAGCACGGCATCGAGCGCTCCGTTCACGCTTACGCCGCCGCCTGCCGCAACCGACAACAACGTCTACATGGATGAGTTTATCTGGGCTCTCGACCAGAAGTTCACAGGCATGGGCATCTTTGGAACCAGTCCCACGCACCCAACCTTTATTAGTCTCGACAACGAACCGGAGCTCTGGAACTCTACGCACCTCGAAGTGCAAGGCCCTAATCCTGTCACTTCAGACAACTACATCGCCAAGACGATCAACCTCGCGACAGCTCTAAAGAATCAGTTTCCGAGCGTCGTCATTTTTGGGCCGGTGCATTACGGCTTCCAAGGCATCTACAACTGGCAAGGCGAATTGAGTGCCACGCCCAACGGCACAAACTGGTTCCCGGACAAATACCTCCAGGCTCTGAACACTGCTTCGACGACTTACGGAAAACCGCTCGTCGATGTGTACGACTTTCATTGGTATGTCGAGGAGTACGATCCCAATGGAACCCGCGCCCTCGATCTAACAGGCACGACGCTCACCGACGCGCAAGTCCAGTTAATCGTCCAGAGCCCTCGCGCCTTGTGGGATCCAACCTTCACCGACTCCACCAACAGCAATCCCTGGATTTACGAAGAACTAGGCAACACTCCCATTAACTTGCTCGGTCGCCTGCAAGCGAAAATAAATGCCGAAAATCCCGGAATGAAAATATCCATTACGGAGTACGAAAACGGCGGCTGGAACCACATCGCGGGAACCATCGCCCAAACGGACAACCTGGGAATTTTCGGCGCTCAGGGGCTCTTCGCGGCCAGCTTCTGGCCTCCGAATGGAACGTACGCATACGCTCTCGCAGGGTTCCGTGCCTTCCGCGGATTCGATGGCGCTAACGCCTGCTTCGGCGACACCTCGCTCGAGGCCGCTTCGAGCAACGTGCAAAATGTCGTGGTTTACGCCAGCACGGACAGCACAACGCCGGGCCGCACGGTATTTGTAGCCATCAATCGCTCGGCTTCGGTCGAGGTGACGGCCATTAACGGCGCGCCGCTTTCCGGCACCGCTTATCTGTATCAAATGACAGCCGCTTCCGCCCAAGGGCAAAACCCCATCGTACCTGTCTCGATCGGGACGATGGCCGTGGGTGGCTCTTCCCTGACGATCTCGCTACCCGCTCTGAGCGTAACAACGATCGACGTCCACTAAGACCACGAATTGCCGCACGTGGGACGCGGCTCTCTTATTCTTGCTTTGTCCACATGCGCGGAATCCAGCGCGGGACGCGCCGGCAATATTCTTCGTATTCGACGCCGAACTTCCGCCTGAGGGCGGGCTCTTCATAAAGCAGAACAAACAAATTCACAGCCACGAAGAAGCCGGCGGCCCACTCGGCAACGACGGCCGAGTGAAAGATAGCCGCCTCACCCAACATCACGGACAAAACGCTCCAGTACATCGGATTTCGTACAATTGCGTACGGACCGTCTGCGACGAGTTTTTTCGGTGGATCGAGCGGCAGCGGCGTTCCTTTTCCGCGAACGGCGAAGCCCCAAAACGCACAAGCGAAGTACAGTGCGATTCCGGCGGCGACGAGCAGCCAGCCGGCGGCTCCCGATCCCCGCACATCCGGCCGCGTGCCTCGCGGCAAGAGCCAGTACGGCAAAACAACGGTCCAGAAACCCGGCGCGATCACCGTGAAAATCAGTGTTCGAAAAACAGGAGACATTTTGTAGAAGCGTACATCCGTTCTGCTATTTCGAGTTGAGGTCGCGAAGACCCTCGGGGAGTGCCACGTCGATGCGTCGCGCGCGAGTGTCGACGCGCAAGCAAATATCTTCAGCTAACGGCACAAGCAGTTCGCCAGCGGAAGTATCGACGGCGAGAAGCGGCGTGCCCGCCACCCCTTCGCCGGTGAACTGAACGTCTTTGACCACGCCTAGAAAGGAGGGGGCACTTGCCAGCGAACAAGGCGACGAGGAAACGGCCGCCGGCTCCGCAAAATTTTCAAACACGAGACATCCTACGAGATCATCCACAAAATACTGACCCGCTGCGAGCGTCGCCCGCTGCTCAATCGGAAGCAATACGTCAAGTCCGCGAAACTTCTCCGCGTCCGATATCGAATTGCATCCGTCAAAATGAAATACAGCTTGCCCCTTATGATTCTGGCTAAGCCAGCAGGACTTGAGCGCAATAAGGCGCGGCTCCGCCGCCGCGGCGCCACTCGCGCCAAGAAAAACTTCCTTCAACCGTGTCAATCGTTCGGGAAAATCTGTGAGGAGTTCAGCAGCTACTTCGCCTTTGTTGCCGCGCGACCGGAGAATCCGCGCTACAACCACCCAGCGTTGGGGCTCCGCGCTCAATCTTCAAGAATCTCCAGCGTATAGCGCTTCTTCAATTTCATGCCGGCGGCACCAAGCAGAGTTCGAACCGCTTTGGCAGTGCGCCCCTGGCGCCCAATCACCTTGCCCAGGTCTTCCGGATGCACCCGTAGCTCAAGCACGGTGACCTGCGAGCCGTCGACAGACTTGACCTGGACTTCTTCGGGGTGGTCTACCAGAGCTCTTGCGATGGCTTCAACCAGGTCTTTCATCCTTCACCTCCACGTCCTCGATCTTCTCCTGGGCCGTGGCAAACGCGCCCCGGTCCAGCCGGGGACGCGCAAGAGATGGGGACTTCGCAGGGATTACGCGATCTTCTGTTGGTCGATAAAGCTTCGAACGGTGTCGCTGGGTTGCGCACCGACTCCGAGCCAATGCTTGATGCGTTCGGCGTTCAGCTTGATCTCCGCGGGCTTCTTCAGCGGATCGTACGTTCCCACCAGTTCCACAACACGCCCGTCCCGCGGCTTGCTGCTTTCGATCACCACCACGCGGTAGAAGGGTTTCTTCTTCTTGCCAATCCTGGATAAACGAATAGTGAGCACTAACAGATGCCTCCAACAGATATCTTAGCCTGTCCGGGCAGCTTGCGGCAATCGGAGAGTCGGGGGTATCGGGAAGTTCCGGTATTCGCCTGGTATTTGCGCAGTATGGCAAGGATTTGCCTGGACCATTCGCTGGTCCCTCGGCCGTTTCAGCCGAAGCCCAAACCCGCTAGAACCTGCCCCCCCGCACTTTGCATTCGCATGTACGGGTGACAGCGCGATAATGCCCGCAGCAAAAAGGGGAGCAGGCTATGAGGAAAAACAACGATTTGTCACGCCGCAAATTCTTGACGAAAGTCGCCACCGGCGGCGCCGCGATGGCCATCGTCCCCCGGCATGTCCTCGGGCGGGGGTTCACCCCTCCAAGCGATATGCTCAACATCGCCGGAGTAGGCATCGGCGGCATGGGCCGCACCAATCTGATCAATCTTTCAAGCCAAAACATCGTGGCGCTGTGCGACGTCGACTGGGGCTATGCCGACAAGGGTTTTGACCACCTCGACACCGATATTTCCAATCTGCAAAGGCGTCTCGACCAGCCTGATCCACAGCCCACGCCGGGCCAGCCTCCTGTCGAATTCGATCGCGTCAAAGCTAAAACCCGCCTTGCCGGAATGATTCGCTTGAAGAACGAGCATCTGCCGAAAGCCAAGCGCTATCAAGACTATCGCGACATGCTCGAGCACCAGAAGGATATCGACGCCGTCTTCGTCGCTACTTCTGACCACATGCACGCGCCGATCGCTCTTGCGGCCATGGCTGTTGGCAAACACGTTTACGTGCAGAAGCCGCTGACCTGGTCGATTGATGAAGCCCGGCAACTGTCGAAGCGCGCCAAGGAAACCAAAGTCGCCACCCAGATGGGCAATCAAGGGCATTCCTTCGACGACGCTCGCCTGACAGTCGAATATATACAAGCCGGCGCCATCGGCGAAGTCCGCGAAATCCATATCTGGACCAACCGCCCGCTCGGCTTCTGGCCGCAAGGCGTGCCGCGTCCTGAAGCTCTAAAAGAGCCGGCGGACACTCTTCGCTGGAACGGACAAGGCGTCAGCGCGCGTCTCGCCGCAGCGATGGCTGGCGATTACCCGGTTCCAGACAAACTGTCGTGGGATCTTTTTCTCGGCGTCGGCCCGCACGTCGAGTATCACCCCATCTACCACCCCTTCAACTGGCGCGGCTGGTCGGATTGGGGCATGGGGGCCATCGGCGACATGGGCGCGCACCTGATCGACCATTCCATGTGGGCGCTCAACCTTGGCCTGCCTTCTACGGTCGAAACCGTCTCCACGCCATTCAACGGTGTCTCCTACCCGCACGCCACGCAGACTTTTTACGAATTTCCCGCCCGCGGCTCCATGCCTGCCGTCAAGATGACTTGGTATGACGGCGGCCTAATGCCCAACAAGCCCGAAGAGCTCGGCGACGAAGACCTGAACAAAGGCGGCGGCGCACTACTCATCGGAAGCAAAGGCAAACTGCTCCACGACACCTACGGCCTGAAACCTCGCCTGCTGCCTAAATCGCTCCACGACTCCTACCCGAAGCCGCCCGAAAAGCTGCCGCGCATTGAAAACGAAGACCACGAAATGAACTGGGTGAACGCCGCTAAAGGCAAAACGGAGACTTCCTGCCCGTTCGAATACGCCGCGCGCCTAACTGAGGTTATGCTCCTCGGCGTCGTGGCCCTTCGCGCTGGAAAAAAGATCAACTACGACGGCGCCAACATGCGCGTCACCAATGTCGCCCAAGCCAACGACTTTTTGCGCCGCGAGTACCGGCAAGGCTGGGCCTGACAAGAGCACGCTACGGGCTCTCTGGCCATAACGGCTATTCTTGAAAGAGGAAGCAACTGCAAAATCCCCAGGGATGACCGGTCAAACCAGGCGGTTGAGACCATTAAAAGCCGCCGTCTTATAGCATTCGGCGAGCGTCGGATAATTGAACACCGTATTGATGAAATACGTGATCTTGCCCTTGAGCTTGAAAACCGCTTGCCCGATATGCAGCAACTCCGCCGCATCCTCGCCAAAAATATGCACACCGAGCAGTTCGAGCGTCTCCCTGTGAAATAGAAGTTTGAGACGCCCATCCGTGTGGCCGGAAATTTGCCCGCGCGCAATCTCGCGGTAATATGCCACGCCAACTTCATACGGCACATCGGCGTCCGTGAGCTGCTCTTCGGTCTTCCCGATAAAAGAAATCTGCGGAATGGTGTAAATCCCATACGGATAACTCGCAGGATCGGTCTGCACCTGTAGCCCAAACGCCCGTGCGGCAGCGATGCGCCCCTGCTCCATCGAGACCGAAGCCAGACTCGGGAAACCAATCACGTCACCCACGGCAAAAATGTGCGCCTCGTTGGTCCGGTAATCCGCGTCCACTTTGATGCGTCCCCGGTCATCGCATTCGACACCGGCTGCCGTAAGTTCCAGTTTGTCCACGTTGCCTTGCCGTCCTACCGCATAGAGCAAAGCATCCCCGTTGATGCGCTTTTTGCTGACAAGGTTCGCCGCCACTTTTCCTTCGGGCGTTTCTTCGACGCTCTCGACTTCCTCACTGAGCCTCAGGGTGGCGCGGTGGTCGCGCATGTGATAGGTGAGCGCCTCCACCATTTCCGTATCGGCAAATTCCAAAAGCCGCGGCCGCTTTTCCACGATAATCACGCGCACGCCAAGCGTTGCAAACATGCAAGCGTACTCCACTCCGATCACGCCGCCGCCCACCACAATCAGTGTCCGCGGAATCTGCGGCATGGTCAGAATTTGGTCGCTGTTAATGATGTTTCGCCCGTTGATGGGGACTTTCGAATTGATCGCAGGTTTCGTCCCCGTGGCAATTACAAAAAACTGCCCTTCCAGTTCCGCGTAGCCGTTTCCATTCTCCACGCGAAGATGATGCCCATCGATGAATTTGCCGAAGCCGTGGATTACGTCCACGCCATTGCGTTTGAGTTGATCCTGCGTGACGGCCACTTCGTTCTCGATCACACGCTGCACGCGGAAATTCAGGTCCGCCATCGTCACGTTCTCTTTGACATTGTAATTCGATCCGTAAAAGCTCTTCGAGTAGAAACCGGAAAGATGCAGAACGGCCTCGCGCATCGTCTTGCTGGGAATGGTTCCCGTATTTATGCACACGCCGCCAATCGCCGCCGCCTTTTCGACCACCGCGACGCGCTTCCCGGCCTTCGCTCCTTGGATGGCGGCCCGCTGTCCGCCGGGTCCGGAGCCAATGACGATCAGATCATACGGTTGCATTCGAGCTGTCCAGTGAGCCTTCTTCTTCGGGGGCGCCAACCGGCGGGGTAATCATGGTGTTGGGAGTATAAACGACGCTCTGCTTTCGGAGCGCGGGAATATGCGCAGAGTCACCATCGCCCGCCGCCAACCGCATGAAATGCTCTTGCGCGGAAAATCCGTGGCCATTGCGGACCGCGCGCGCCCGCGAATACGATCCGTCCGAGCCAAGAAATCGCGCCTTGCGCGTGTCGGCCAGATACGAAGAAAGAATCTCGTTGCACACGCGCTCACAATGGTGCGGATCCTTCAACGGAAATAACACTTCCACGCGCTCGTAAAGGTTCCTCGGCATCCAGTCCGCGCTCCCCAGATAGATTTCCGGCTTCCCACCGTTTTCGAAATAGAAAATCCGGCTGTGCTCCAGAAAACGCCCAACGATGCTCCGCACGCGAATGCGGCTGCTGACGCCGCGAAGCCCCGGCACTAACCCGCATTGCCCGCGCACAATCAAATCAATCTCCGCACCCGCGCGCGAAGCTCGATACAACGCTTGAATGATCGGCGGATCGATGACCGCATTCACCTTGGCGATGATCCGCGCAGGACGTCCGCTCCTCGCATGGCGCGCCTCACGATCGATCAGCGCGATGCACGTCTTGGCCATATCTCGCGGAGCCAGCAGCAGCGGCTTGTAATTCGGTTTCTCCGCATAGGCCGTCAGAAAATTGAAAACATCATGCACCGCGGAGGTAATCGCCTCGTCATTCGTAACCAGGCTCAAATCGCTGTAGTACTTCGCGGTTGATGGATTGTAATTTCCGGTGCCAAGATGCGCGTACCGGCGAATCTTTCCGTCCGGGTCGTTCCGCACGATCAGCATGAGCTTCGCGTGCGTCTTCAAACCCACCAGCCCGTGAAAAACCTGCACCCCCGCGTCCTCGAAGCTGCGAGCCCAGCGAATATTGGTGGCCTCATCGAAGCTGGCCTTCAGTTCCACCACCACTGTCACTTCCTTCTTCCCGGCGGCGTCCAGCAATGCACCCGCAATCGGCGAATCCGAATTCGTCCGGTAAAGCGTCTGTTTGATCGAAAGAACACGCGGATCGTGCGCCGCTGTTCGCAGGAAATTCACCACTGTGTCGTAGCTTTCATAAGGATGGTGTAGCAGATACGCCTGCCGCCGGATCGCCTCGAACATTGAATCAGCATCGTGCCCCACTCGCACTTGCCGCGGCGCGAACGGCGGATATTTCAGGTCGGGCCGCGCCGTTTCTTCGTAAAGATGAAACAGCCGCTGCAGATTTACGGGGCCTTGTGCGCGAAAGACCAGCGCTTCATCCAATTCGAAGGTCGAGACCAGGCGGTTGATGATGTCCGGATGCGCTTCGGCGTCGATTTCCAGACGCACAGCATCGCCCTTGCGCCGCTGCGAAACCTGCGAATCGACCGCATCGAGCAAGCTCCGCGTCTCTTCCTCTTCCAGATAAAGATTGCTGTTCCGCGTAATCCGGAATGGCGCGGATGCCAGAATTTCGTACCCGCGATAAAGCTTCGCCGCGTACGCGGAGATGATTTCTTGCAGCGCAACATAGTGAATCCCGCCGTCCGGCGCAGGCAACCGCAGCAGCCGCGGCACTGCTCGCGGCACGGTGAGCACCCCGAAGTATGGCTTCCCGTTGCCACTCCGCCGGCGGCGCAAGAGAAATGCGATGCACAACGCCTTGTTCAAAACGTGCGGAAAGGGATGCGAAGGGTCCACCGTCACCGGGGTCAACATGGGCGACACGCGCCGCTCGAAAAACGTCTTCGCCGCTTGCGCCGCCTTCCCTTCGAGCTGGCTCGCCGGCAAGACGCGAATCCCCACCTTCGCCAGCGCCGGAAGCAGTTCCTCGTTCCAGCATTTATACTGGTCGCGCACCATCACCTGCATGGCCGCCGAGACCTTCTCGAGCTCCTGTTCCGCCGTCAAACCGTCCGGGCCGATCTCCCGCGATCCGTGCTCGATCCGTTGCAGAAAACTTGCCACCCGCACCTCGACAAATTCATCGAGGTTGTTCGCCGTAATCGCCAGAAACTTCACGCGTTCCAGCAGAGGGTTTCCGATATCCCGCGCCTCTTCAAGCACACGCCGGTTGAACTCCAGCCATTCCAGATGCCGATTGAGATAGAAGCGCGGATCGTCCAGCGCGGTGCGTGTCATATGCTTTCTCAGGGGACCAAGAGTGATAGCGCAGCTGTGTTACGGGCAGATGAACGCGCCGAAGCAATGCTATTCTGCGAGGCGTCTCCAGGAGGCCAGATGAGGCTATCGCTCATTGTTTTTGCCATGGCATTTTCCCCGCTCGCCATTCAACTCAAGGCGCAAACCCCGGCGCCTCCCGTGGAGAAAGCCGCCGACGCCGTTTTTTCTGCCGTTACCCAAGACCACGCGCCCGGATTGGCGGTGCTGGTGCGTAAAAATGGACGCACACTCCTTGAAAAAGGGTACGGCGTCCGCGATTTGCGAGGCGGCGCGAGAATCGATCCTCAAACCAACTTCCGCCTCGCCTCTTTCACCAAACAGTTTACCGCCATGGCCATCATGCTGCTCGTCCACGACGGAAAGCTCCGTTACGACCAGGCTCTCACGGAAGTATTTCCGGATTTCCCCGCTTACGGCAAGAAAATCACCGTCCGGAATCTGCTCAATCACACCGGTGGCCTGCCCGATTACGAAGATTTGATGGACGCCCAAGAAAAAATCAAAGGTCCGCTCTGGTCTCCCGAACACCAAATCCAGGACGACGAAGTGCTGGCTCTGCTCGAAAAAGAGGCAAAGGGAAGATTTGCTCCCGGGACAAGCTGGTCGTACAGCAATTCCGGTTACGTAGTCCTCGGTCTCATAGTCGCCAGAGCGTCAGGACAATCCTACGGCGGGTTTCTCCAAGCGCGAATCTTCGCGCCGCTGCACATGGATCACACCATCGTTTATCAAAAAGGAAAAAATGAAGTCACGAACCGCGCCTTCGGCCACTCCAAAGAAGGCGACACACTGAAGGAGACCGACCAAAGCTCAACTTCCGCCACGCTAGGCGACGGCGGCGTCTATTCCAATCTCGAAGATCTCGCTAAATGGGATGATCGATTGCGAAACCACACCCTGCTCAGCGCCGAAGAAATGGCTCCTGCGCTTGTTCCTGCAAAATTGGCCGATGGCTCTCCCACCTATTGGCCTGCAGCGCCCAACGACGACAACCTCCATCCCGGCAAGCCCGTCTCGTACGGTTTCGGATGGTTCCTCGATCCTTATCAAACGCAACCGCGCATGTGGCATACCGGAAGCACCATGGGTTTCCGCACCGTCATCGAGCGCTTCACGGGCGAAGGTCTGACGATCATCGTCCTCTCGAATCGCACCGATCTCGATCCGGAAGCGCTCGCCGTGAAAACCGCAGACCTTTATTTAAATCTAGGACCGAAGGAATAAATCCAAGCCTCAGTTCAGACCAGCAAGCTTGCCGAGCCCCTTCAACTTCGCCCGCGCCGCCATCGCACCGTACTGCTTCATCATCGTGCGCATCTGCAGATACTGCTTCAAAACCTGATTCACATCCTGCACGGTCGTGCCGCTGCCCTTCGCGATCCTTTTCCGGCGCTTGCCATCAATAATATTGTGATCATGCCGCTCCTGGTTCGTCATCGAGTTGATGATGGCCTCGACCTGCTTCAGCTTCCCTTCATCGACCTTCGCATCCTTCGGCAGATTCTGCAGCGGCCCCATCTTCGGTAGCATATCGACAAGCTGCTCGAGCGGTCCCATCTTGCGAATCTGCTTCAACTGATCGCGGAAATCTTCGAGCGTGAACCCATCTTTGCGCAGTTTGCGCTCGAGCTCTGCAGCGGCCTTTCTGTCAACCGTCTGCTCGGCCCGCTCGATAAGCGACATGATGTCGCCCATGCCCAGCACCCGTGAAACAATCCGTTCGGGATAAAATCCCTCCAGAGCGTCATATTTTTCGCCGAGTCCCACAAACTTCACCGGCGCTCCGGTCACTTTGCCAATCGAAAGCGCCGCCCCGCCGCGCGCGTCGCCGTCCAATTTCGTCAGGATGACCCCGGTGAGCCCCAACCGCTTGTGAAACTCCCCCGCCGACCGCACGGCGTCCTGCCCAATCATGGCGTCTGCGATAAACAGAATTTCGCTGGGCACGAGCTCCTTCTTCAGCATGCCCAATTCGCTCATCAGGTCGTCGTCAATGTGCAGACGCCCGGCCGTATCCACCAAAATCACGTCGCTGGCCGAAAGTTTCGCCTCCCGGATCGCGCCCTTGACAATCTCCAGCGGCTTATCCGTCCCCGTCCCTGGCCATAGCGCTGTACCCACCGCCTTCGCCACCTGCGCCAACTGCTCGCGCGCCGCCGGCCGGTACACGTCGGTCGAAACCACCAGTGGCCGGTGACCATGCTGCACCAGCCACTTCGCCAATTTTCCAGTGGTCGTCGTCTTACCGGAACCCTGCAAACCCACAATCATCCACACCGAAGGTGGCCGCGAAGCAAACAGGGGCTTGGCATGCTTCCCGAGCATCGCCGACAACTCGTCGCGCACGACTTTTACGACTTGCTGGTCCGGCGACAATTGCAGCATCACTTCGCTACCGAGCGCCTGCTTCCGAATGTTGGCCAAAAGCTCGTCGGCCACGCCAACATTCACGTCGCCTTCGAGCAACGCCTCGCGAATCTCGCCGAGCGCCACGTCCAGGTGCTCATCCGTGAGCTTCCCCTGCCCGCGCAAATTCTTGAATGTCCGTTGCAGCTTCTCTGTAAGGTTTTCAAACATGGCCTATCTCAAATCCCCGATCGCAGTTCTCACTCTTCCAGCATACCGCGCAAACCACGTGTATGCACTGTCGCGCCCTGTTCCGTTCCTTTACTTCCTCTACCTCATTTACGTCTTTTGCCTCACTTCATTAGTAATACCACTGCTTCGTATCCTCTGCCCCCGCATTCTTCTCCACATGCTCCGCCATCCACCGCACCATATTCGCCGACGTCGTCGGCTGCCATCCATGCCCTTTCATCGGCCGCCCGTACTGAAAATCGCAATCGCACGCCGGATTCGTCAGCTTCTTCATCTCCTCTTCCAGCTTGTAAACCGCCAGGTTTAAGTAAAAATTGTCCATGTCCCCCACATACACATGAATCTTCCCGCGTAATTTCGGCCCGAGCGTCGCCCAATTCGTTCGAATGTTGTAGCTCAAGTCGTACCCATGATCGCGCATGTAAATCGCCACGCTATGATCGATCTTCCCGGTCTTCTTATCCCACAAAGGCTTTGGATACCCATCGTCCCCAATCGGCCCGTAAGCCGCGTCCCAAATCTCAATCTGCTCTCCGGAGCGGTTATGGCTGCCTAAGACATCTTCTATCTGGCTGAACTGCTGAATCGTAATCTCGTCCTGACCCTCGGCAGTCCGCATAATGTACCGCGGCACCTGCACCCAGGTATGCGCCGGTTCAAAAAACGCATTGTCATCCTCGTACGCGTTCACCGTCCCATACCGCCGAAAATCAATCGAGTCCGGATACAGCGTCCACGTCCCGCCGAAAAAATCCGGATAAAACACCTGTGCCGCCAGCGATTCCCATCCTCCCGTCGACCCCCCTGTCAACACTCTCGCGTAGGGCTTGGGAATCATCCGGAAATGCGCCTCGAGATACGGGATCATCTCCTTCACCAGCGCGTCGCCATACGGCCCGTTGTTCACGGAGTTCACCGCATACGAGTCGTCGTAATACGGCGTGGGATGCTGAAACGTCACCGCAATCATTCGCGGAAAATTATCCGAAGTCCAAGCCTCAAAAAACTCGCGTCCCGTCTCGATGTTCAAATCCGCCAGCCGCGCTCGCATCTCCGCGGGGATGGGCTGATCCTGCTCTGTAAATCTCAGCGGCGGCCGCAGGCTGAAGTGGTTTTCTTCGTAAATCACCGGATAGTGCGCGTTGGGATGCCCGTCATAGTTCTTCGGCAAAAGCACAATCGCCCCGATAAACATCGGGTGTCCCCAGAATTTCGTCAGCATCTCGCTCTGAATCTTGATGTGCTTCACCCAAGCCGTGTCTCGAGGCACTTCGACGGGAGGAATTTCCTTCGTCAAACTGAGCTTGATGTCATACCCCGCCGCCGGATCCAAATGCACCTTCTGCATTTCGCTATACAAATTTCCCGGCGACCGGTTGAAATGCTGACCCTCCCACTGATCCATGTGCAGCCAAACCGTATGCCCATCGGCGCGATGGAATTCTGTATAAATGTTCACGAGCGCCTGTACGTAATAATCTCCCGCCGGAATCTCGCGCAAACTCGGCACCGGCGACCCCAACGTGCTGGCATCAATCACCGTACTCTGTCCAGGCGCCAGCGCGTTCACATCCACCCCAAAGAACGGGCCCGAATCTCCCCAATTCCCCGCTTTTAATCTCGGCTCCGGCTTATCCGAAGTGCTCACCACGACAAACACGCGTCCGGTAATCGCTCCCGCGTGCGCCGATGCGGGAAACGACACTTCGAATTTTCCGCTAGCCGCTTGTGGCACGGGCGCTGCACCCGCGCGAACCGCCATCAAGAAAACCGCCGCGCACGCCATCTCCCTTACTCTCATTCGCATATTCATTTTCATTGCGCTCCCCGCAGCGCCGTGAGCGTACTACACCAAAGCTGCGCATCCAAAATTTTCTACTTTCGGACCGGCGCCGCTCGGACCCTACTTAGGTGGCTTCTTGATAGAACCCGATCAGATTCCCCGCCCGGGCGCCAGCGTCGCTCCCCACGCGTCAGGGCTCAAGTCCCGCGCGTGCCGCGAAAAGAGCCAATGATGCCCATCGAGGTCCTCGGCCGCATACTGAAATTCGCCATAAACCGTCTCATGCGGCTCCTCCAAAATTGTTGCCCCCGCCGCTTTCGCTTTTTCAAAATGCGCCTCTACCTCTTCAACAAATACAGTCAGGCTCTGCGTTCCATATCCCAACTTCGCCGGGCTGGCGCAACCCATCTTCGCCTGTTTCAACATGATCCAAGCCTTGCCGAGATGCACTTGCGCTCCGCTGAGCGGTTCGCCGTAGCGATAATGCTCTCGAAATCCGAAAGCCCTGCTCAACCAAGCAATCGCGCCGGCAAGATCTTGATACTCGACGTGCGGCAGAACGGTGTCCGTAGGCAAAGAGCGATTCTCGATCATTGCGTTTCCTCCCGGTGACGCCTCCGAGCAAGCCCAACACGGCGCCTCCACCCTCATGAAAGTCCAGTGTAGTGAAATCCCGAATAGTGGGTCAGTTTCCGGTCACGTTAATCAGGACCTTGCGACAAGCAGTGATCATCACGGGATCTCTACTCCGCGATTTGCTGCGCCCATTTGGGCCCCTTCGGAATCTCGTACTACGGTGCGAACCAAAAAAGTTCCAGCTTGGAGATCAAAGCTCAGTTTCACGTTCAAGCCCGTTTTGTTCACGCGCTCCAGAGTTACATCTTTCAAGCGCATTTCGAGGACTCGCTGCAGGCCCACGAGCATGTTCCCGTTCTGGTCGAAAATAGCAGTAGTGATCGTCAAAGTATCCTGGTTGCGTTCATCCACCTTACGAAATCTGAGTTCTCCAATCCCCACATGAGTGACTACTGTTAGGTGGACTCCGTCCGTGCCCTTGAAGAATTGCGCCTGGCATTCGACGGGGAGTTCGTGCAGTTCCTCCTGGGAGAACACCGCCTGCTGGATCTCCTCTCTGGCCGCTGCCTCCGGGTTGGATTTGCCGCCCGGGGCGAAATAGCCATGGCGAGCCTGCAGCGCCCATTTATCTTTGTTCACTAGCGTCACTTTCAGATTGTGATACTTCCCATCGAGCTTTAAATTTTGCGGCGTAAATCCCAGTACATAAGAAACTTCCGGCTCCCCCGCGGCGTGTAGCAGCCCTTGATCAATGTCATTCCGGTCGTGAAAGAAAGTCCCGCCCGTCCCGTCGGCCAGCTCCGCAAGCGGCGTGAAGTGCGTTTCTTCTTCCCTCATTGTGGAGATCGTCTTCAGCGGACTAACAGAGGCGGTAGTGGGAGCGTTGGATGCGTCATAGACCGAGGAAACGTACAGGCCCCGCGCATCAATCGCATTGATCACGACATTTTCTTTCGTGGCCCGGTCGACGACCTCCGCTGCCGGCTGATGCATGGATGGAAGCAAGTAAAACCCCGGCGACATCATCACGATGACACGCTGTCCGGGCAGCACGCTCATCCGTCGAATGAGAGCCTGCAGGGTTTGATACGTACGCTGTTCCTCGGCTTCCGCGATATTCAAAACTGCGTCGGCCGCTGCCGTCACCATATTCGCGGCCGTCACAGCCGCTGACGCCGCCACATTCGCGCCCGTCTGGCTCCCGGCTGCACCCACCGGCAGCCCGCTGCAATTTATGTAGTCCTGGATGGCCACCTGCATCGCAGTAGGGTCCATGGCGGCTGCGATCATAAATGCTTCGTCCAAGGTCATCGGCGGACAGCCCGAGAGAGAGTTCTGGGCGAGTGAATGCGGCAAGATTCGCTGAACCGCCGCCTCGAGTTTTCCTCGGTCCTCCGTAAAATCCTGCTCCACTTCACCGGAGGTGGTGAAAATGGAGAAGCGGTCCCGAGCCTCCATGGCTGCGAAGAGCTTCGCGGTGGCCTGCCGCGAAAACATGGCGTCCTGCATCGAGAGATGCAGATCGTCGAAAAATAACGTGACGAACCTTTGCGGCAAATCTGCCGCTTTCACGGGCGTTCCTACCGAAGTTGCCTCCCCCGCATCGACGGTAGGCGCGTGGGAGGCAGGAGTCTCCACGGAGAAGCTCGAAATAATTTGTGGTTTGCGCTCGTCCGCGAGCTGAAAATCTTCTTTCTTCAGGTTCGTGATCACCTTGCCGTCGGCGTCGCGCACCACAACGGGCACCAGGACTAAGTTGACGCGCACCTGAAACGTGGCCGGAGAATCGTGCGAAACGATTTCGTCGTTGGGCGCCTTCGCATCCGGTTTGGGCGCGTTCTGCGATGTGTCAGCCGGCGGGGCTTGAGGAGCCTGAGAAGCTTGCGCAGTTGCCGATTGCGCTCGCGTGTCCGCCATGGGCAAACCGAAGGTGAAGAGCGTGCCTAGCAGAACGAGCCGGAAGCTTTTCGTTAGACCGCGCAAGGGGCGACCGTGTAGGACTATCACCACACATCCTCCCTTCGTTGGCTTGCTGCGTCACTCCACTGTCGATGCGACGGGGAAGTCAGCCCATGATACTTATAAAGTTATGACGAGATAACCGGACTTCCGGGTACGGGCCAGGACGGAGTCCGTCACTCAGTGAGCAGTGGTCTGGCTGACAACTTCTGGTAAGCACGGATTACCGGAGAAGTGGTTGGCTCGATTGCCGGGTAAATCTTAATGGAGTCTGAGGGCCGATTATTCAGGTTGCCGGTCGCGCAACACGAGTAAAGTGTTCCGCGCTTCCTCTTCGCACCCTCAGTTCATTGGTGTTTGCCTCCGAGAGGCGTCTGTTATGGGCGACTTCATGAGCCCAAAACGCTTCCCAAATATAGGGTCAGCGCCTTCTTGAATTCAGCCACAATCAAGTCTTTCCCTTTATCGCCCGCTTCTCCATAGAGCTTCTTCAAGCCTCTGACCATCTCGAGAGTCACGTTCGCAGCCAGCACTGCTCGTTCGTCTGAAAGGGATGGGTTCTTTGCTCGAAAGGCATTCGCGATGTTGGCTCGCAAGACTCTCTTCGCAGCGGGGTCGCGGCGTAGC